>Ga0315912_10005400_pt1 | contig 11780 bp, 8 predicted proteins | sample VfabasoilMG_FD_204469 | JGI IMG/M metagenome (GOLD analysis project Ga0315912, IMG submission 204469) | Garden soil microbial communities collected in Santa Monica, California, United States - V. faba soil | ecosystem: Environmental > Terrestrial > Soil > Garden | place: USA: California...
AAAAACGCAGCAACCAGGTACAGAGTAATCCGTTGAAGACGATTTAAGCGGGAAAGGAGCGCCACGGGCGCTCACGATACCACAAGCGGTTAGGCGACTTCTGATCCGGAATTGCTGCCTTCGCCGCCTTTTTTACGCGGGGGTGGTCCAGGCGGAATGACGAAGCTGATTTTAAAGCCTGATTCCTTAGCGAGATTAGTGAAGCGGGTCAGCCAGCTATTGCAGGCGGTGCAAGCCTTGAGATGCTCGATCTCTTCGGGCGTGAACTGTCCATTATCGCGTATTAACGCCCAGCCTCTGTGTGGATGGAGGTGTTCCTCGGCCATCGATCCCCTTTGTCCGCATCAGAGAAAGTCGAACCAAAGCATAGGGGAGAGTTGAATTTATGTCTACGGGGTAATTAGTTAGTGTAGTTAGCACGTCAATTGTCCGCTTCGCCTGTATCGCGGGGACAGCCCCGGGATTGATTTGTTTGAAGTTGCCGGATCATTTCGGGCGCGGGGGCCGATACTCGTTCACTCGTTTAAGTGCCCGGCTGGCCACACCAGTCGGACAATTGTCCCCAGCCCTCGCGAAAGATTGTTTTTCAGACCGATAACGTGCTTCGTTCTTATCAAGGCAGCAGCGTTTGTATTTGCGACCGCTACCGCATGGGCAGGGATCGTTTCGTCGAACTCCCGCTGCGCTCGTTGTTTCGGCATCCCCAAGGATAAGCCTGCGTAGGGAATCCATGATCCTTTTCAGCGTGTTCGACATGCCACTTAACCTTCGTAATCGACGTTCCTGAAATTCTCCTCTGTTCCCCATTCCCGGGTACAAGGATTCTTGAATTCGAAGTTCGCTCTACTCGAAGGAGGACCGCAAAGCGGGGCTGTCCCCCCTCATCCCCCCGTTCCCGCATCTTCATTTAAGGCGGGAATCCAAACGACAGCTTCACTGCGGCATATTCGGGATGCACCGTACCGTCTTTCTTACGAATGATAAGCGGCGGTTCGATCCATGTCCGCCCGCGTATCGGTTCCGGCAGATCCTCCGCCCGCATCATTAAAAACAACCCAAGGAGAGGACGATCGCCTTCGCGCAGGACCACCGGCCGTAGGCGTACCATAACCAATCCGGCTGCGCTGGCGGCCGATCGGACACGCTCCTCCTGCTCCGGTGGGGTTATGGGAAAAACGCAAGCCGATACACCACCACGCGCCAGGTGCCGCGCCGCTGCCGCACAATAATCGGTGATGGTGCCGCGCATTTCAAATCGGCAGGCGATCTTCTGCGGGTGGTCCCCGACGGAGCCTGTTCCCATGGGAAAGTACGGAGGGCTGCTCAGGATCAGATCGAATTGCTCGTCGGCCCGCACGACGCCCGGTTCGCGAAAATCGCCTTCACGGATTTCATAACGCTCCAGGAGACCGTTCCACGCCGCCGATTTCCGCGCAAGCCGAATGCTATCCGCCTGTGCTTCCACGGTGACAAACGTCGCTCCCGGCAATCGCCAGGCAGCAATCATTCCCACAGCACCGATGCCGCTGCCTAGATCCAGCACCGTCTGCGCCGTTGGGCACCAGCTCGTCCCGTACCACGCAGTCAGGACATCGTCAGTTGAGAAACGATGGCCGTTCGCCAATTGAAACAAACGGAAATGCCCGCTGATAGCATCGAGCGTTTCGCCATCCTCCACCGCCGGTGCACCCGTCAATGCACCCGAGGGAATCGGCCCCGGTTTCGCCCAACCCTTGAAGAACTCTTCAGCCATAGACTAACGATATCAAACGACATGGTGCTGATTCGCTTCGAAGGCGCGCCGGGTATACTGCCTCACGCGATGTACAGGACAACCTCAGCCACGTTCGCGGTTCTAGCCATTCTGGCGATTGGTGGCGGCTCGTTCGGCGTGCAAGCGCCGAGCAGTCGATACGCTGAAACGGGCAGCTATTCCGTCGAGCTAGCTGATATTCCGCTCGGGCAATCCGCGCGGGGGCGTCAAACCGGTTTGCGCGTTTACTATCCATCTGGATCTGGCCCGTTCCCCATTATTGTTTACTCGCACGCTGCCGGAGGCCGTAAGGAGAACTTCGCCGCGGTTTCGCAACACTGGGCAAGCCATGGGTACGTCGTGCTTCATCCCAGCCACGACGACACCGGCATCTCGATAGCGACCGGCAACATGGCGCCCGCGCCGGCGCAACTTCTCGGTCGTGTCGCCGATGTGCGTGGATCGGTCGATTTTCTGGAGTTTCAAATCGAAAGTTTCGCCCCGGGGTTACGTGGAAAGACGGATCAGACACGCATGGGTATAGCAGGTGACGGCTATGGAGCCGTCTTGGCGATGCTTGCCGGCGGAGTTCGCGCGGACGTCGGAGAGGTGAAAGACAGAGACCTGACAGATGCCCGAGCCCGCTGCATTGTCCCGATTGCGCCTTCAGGCGCCGGCGATTTTGGACTAACGGCAACCAGCTGGGACACGCTGACAATTCCTGCTCTGTTCATCACCGGAAGCGCCGATCTCCGAGCGGGGCGCGCGCCGGACTGGCGTCACGAAGGATTTCAGCGGGCACCCTCAGGAGGGAAGTATCTGCTCGATATTCGCGGGGCAGAGCGCGGCAGTTATGGCGGCGATAACCCGAAGAGTGCCGCGCCTCGATACGTCATGGCCGCATCCACTGCGTTTTGGGACTCGTGCCTGAAAAACTCGGCTTCGGCAGGAGCATACCTTCGGGAGCCCGGCGGTTTTAAAGCATTTGCTGGAGCCGCGGCGACGCTATCGATCAATTAGAGCCGCGATCTCAAGTTAGCCCTGCCGTGCAGCGTACGGCTTGAACTTTGGAGGCTGCTGCGGGGTCAGGTATCCTGAGGGCACTTTAGCGTTCAGGCTCGTATGAAACGGAAGCTCTTCCCATTCTTCGCCTTCGCACTCGCAAGCGGCCTTGCCTTTGCCCGACAGCAAGGCAACGTTCCACAGACGATGTGCATCGCGGCGGGGGTCATCTTGCCCTGCGACCAGGCGCAGGCCTATATCCAGCAGCGAGCTGGCGGCCGGCTGGTGGACAATCCGGCCAACCCGCCTCGCCGAACCAACCCCGACAGACTTCTCGACGACAGGCTCGACGAGGTGACGGGCGGAACAACTGTAGGAGCGGTCTATCGAGCAGATACCATGACGCCACTGCCGGGAACCCGCGTCGGCAGGAAGCCCGTTGGCGTCCCCACCGGATTCGACAAGCCCTGCAAAGCACAAACCGTCAGCGATATTTCCGAGAAGCGTTTCGTGATGACGAACGCCCAGGGCATTTACAGTTTTACGACCTTGCCGGCGAGCGCGGTTGACCCCACCCGGCCTGTCGTTCTCGACGACACCACCAGGCATCTTCTCGAAATGGAACAGATGCGGAGAATTGCGGCCCGCGGCATCACTTCCGCGTCGGGTGACGAGGTGGCGGCGCAGAGAATTCCTCAATCGCTGGTCAATATGGCGACAGCCACAAGCCCTATCCCGCTTGGCCAGCGCTCGCTGGTGGAAAGTGAAATCACTGCCGAGCTTGAAGGCTTCGTGGAGGTGCCCTCCAAATATATCCGGCCTGATGTTTTTGGCCTGGTACCTGCGCCGACAATTTCGGGGCGGGTGATGGGACCGAACGGCCAACCTCTCGCCGGCGCCGTCGTTCAAGCCTATGAAGTCCGACACGGTCCACTTGGACGAACGATGAAGTGGGTTAAGTCCACGCTGACCGATGATCTTGGCGAATATCGGCTCGCCTGGCTTCGTTATGGCTGGTATTACATCGCTGCCGGCCACAGCAGCTACGCTTTACAGCCGTGGATGGAAGGGCTGCGTATGAGCCCCAATCTTCCGGAGCCCGACCAGGGAACGCCGCTGCAGTTCTTCCCCGGAATTGAAAGTGCCATCGACGCTGAACTGGTCCATATCAAGGCGCCAACGCAGGCGACGCCTTCGACGACGGTTCTCAACGTTGTACTCAATCTCAAGCAGCGCCCGAGATTCAACGTTCGAGTTCAACTCACCGGGGATTTGATTCCGCCAAATGCGAACCTTGTCTTTGTTCCCCAGGGAGGAGACGTCTGCGCCAGCATCGACTACGCGATTCAGAGGACCAGCGACGGCTCCTTCGAACTGCGAGATGTTCCGCGCGGGCGCTACAGCATGGTCGCGATCGCCGGCAAGGATGTGGTCTCTGCGCTGATGGAAGTCAACGTCGAGAAGAACATCGACGACATCCGGCTAACTGTCGTTCCGCCATTCACGGTTAACGGCACAATTACGTTTGAAGGCCTTCCCCCGGGAATCGATCCGAAGGCCGTTCTCGGCGAGCTGCGCGTGAATCTCACTCGTGCACGTTCGGAGGTCAGCCGCGTCGCCACAACTCTGGCCGATCCGAAAACTCTGAACTTCTCCATCTCAGGTGTGGGTCCCGGTCTGTACTACCCGACGGTGGAGCTTCCGCCAGGAGCGTACGTTAAGAGAATCCGTACGATGAAGCCGGAGCCCGCACCGGCCGGGCAGCCGTCGGACAATTGGTCCTGCAAGGCGGTGGGAACGGACCTCTATGCGTACCTGGATGGGCACGGCCATCTCAATCCGCTGGAAATCCCAAGGTCGTTATCGACGGACAATCCCAACGATCCGCTTTGCCTGAACGTCGTTATCAGCTTTGAAGGTCAGGTCCGTGGCCTCCTTATAACGAAGGTTCCCCCTGAGCCGCCTCCGCCCGGCCTTCAGATCGCGCCCCGCATGTTAGTGCTGGTGCCCAGCAGCGCGTGGATGAAGTGGGGAGACAACGGCGTTACTCCGCCGGATAGAATTCCGGTCGTGGACGCGAGCGGCGGTTTCAATTGTATCGGCGTCGGGCGAGCCGGTTCTTGCGGCGAGTTCTACGGAATTCCCTTCGACAACTACAAAATCTTCGCTGTTGAATACCAGAACGCCGATTTGATCTATCGTCCAGAGTTCCTCGAATGGTTCGCCAGTTACGGACTGACGATGCGTTATGAAACTGTGGCGCCGTGCCCGGGGACAGACCCCGTACTCTGTACGGTTATGCTTCCGACACAGCAGATCGTCGATAGGGTTGTGCCGTGATACTCGCGCTGTTTCTACTGATGTCCATCATTTTGGCGCAAGCGCCGCAGGCAGACGCTACACGGGCTGTCGTTGAAGGATTCGTCGTGAACAGCGTCACCGGCCTACCCGTTGAGGGCATGCACGTCGCGATTCTCGAGGGCGGACAGCCGCTCAGCGAAGCAGGAATTCAGGGGTTGATCGCGGATCAGCGCCCCTCTGTCGGGACCCCGCAAGTTTCCAGGCTCCTGCCCGCCGTGACCATCGGAGGGAGGACTCTCACTTCTGAACGCGCGACACACTCGGTCTTCACGGATGCCAGGGGAAGGTTCGTCATCACCGGCGTGGTCCCGGGAAAGCACATCGTCACCTTCCGCGGCGAGGGTTACATGTACCAGCTCTATGGACAGCTCGCAGAATCCGTCTTCATACCGCCTATCGACATTCATGCCGGCCGGAACGACCTGGGACGGGTTTCGATTCGCCCCGAAGCCGAAGTGGCCGGACGGATTATCGATTCTGCAGGCAGTCCGGTTCCCGGGGTTCCCGTGTTCCTGATCCATGCGGAACCCATGATCGACATTGACGGGCACCGGCAATTCATGGCTCTTGGCTCCTTCAACGAAGAGACGACTACCGATAGCGAGGGCCGTTACTCGATCAAAAAAGTCGTTGCGGGACGCTACTACCTTGCGTCCGGCGGTTTTGGCAGGCGAGCCGGGATCACTGTTCGACCGGTCGCCGGGCGGGGTACGGTGAGGGAGCCCATTGCGCCGCAGCCCGCTCTCCCTTATACCTACTACCCTGGTGTCGCGGACATCGGCCTCGCCGGGCAGGTGACTGTGCCGGCCGGCAACAAGATGGCGCTTGGTGACCTGGTACTGCCGGTGAAGGCACTCCGGTCTATCCGCGGCCGCGTCGTCGATCGCATTACCGGCAAACCACCCGAGTCCGTGAGAGTGACTCTCAACGGATGGACTCCATTCAGACGCGCCGGCAGCGATTCGCGCGTGATCCTGCCCGCAGGCAAGTACGATAGCGCTACCGGAGTCTTCGAGTACAACGATCTCATTCCCGGGCGATACCGGGTGGATGCCTTGTTGCCGGCGGAACGGAACCCCGCTCAACCAACGCCCATTTTTCTTTCCGAGGTATCGCCGCGGTCTGCATTCCAACTGCTGGATCTCGTGGATTCCGACATCGACAATGTTGTCCTGACGGTTCCGGCTGGCGGGCGAGTGACCGGCAGAGTCATTACAGCCGACGGAGGAGTCCTGCCAGTAGCTGAAACCCTTTCCTCGGTTCCGCTGCAACTATCGCTCCAGCCCTTGCACCCGTCACAGCCCGCGCCGTTAGTGACTGCAGTCTCCGTTCAGGATGGAATCTTTGAAGTCGCCAGCGCTCTTGAAGGCAAGTACCGCTTTTACGTCGTCCCACTGCGCGATGACTACTATGTCAGCGACGTGCGGATGAACGGGACCCGCATCGTTAACGGCATCATCGACGTTTCAAAGGACGCTACGCTGGAATTGGTCTTCACGCTAAGCGCCGGGGGTGAAATCGCGGGCTCGGCAGTGGATGGCAAAGGGCAACCGGCAAAGCAGGCCAGAGGCTTCGTTCTCCCCGATCCTCTTCCGGAGATCCTTCCTGCTTATCAAATGATCGAGGCCGACAATGAGGGCCGCTTCTCGGTTCGCGGCATCCCTCCGGGTAATCACAAAATCTACGTCTGGGACGGCACCCGTCCACCTCCATCGTTCGACCGCGAATTGCTATTGCGTTCCGGGCCGCGGGCGTTCTCAATACGCGTGGAGAAGGGCTCGCATCTCACGCCGACCGTGACGGTGCTTGACCCGTAGCGTCCGACAACCGCATGACCAACGACACGAATACAGATGCTTCTCTAGATCCTTCCGCGATTGCGGATGGCAAAGACTATTCGCTGGATCCGCGATATGTCACGATGCAGCAGCAGATCGGATGGATCCGGGCCGGTTTGTTTGCGCTGATAACGCTGGCCCCGGTGGTGGGCGCCGTCAGTAGCGCGCGGACTCTGACGTTCAAGGCGGTTCTCCTCGCTCTATGGGTTATCGTCACGTGCACGAATGCGTGGTGGGCGCACCGCCGCCCGCGGCTCGCCTACAAGCATTGCCGGTACCGCGTCGATGCTCACGGCATCCAGATCCGCCGGGGAATTTTCTGGAAACGCGCGATCAGCGTTCCGCGGTCGCGTGTGCAGCACACGGAGGTTTCGCAGGGGCCGTGGGAACGCCGCCACGGTCTCGGCACCCTGGCGGTTCATACCGCGGGTGTGCAGCATTCCATCGTGCTGCTGAACGGGCTCGAATACGAGCGCGCGCTTCGCCTCCGCGACCATCTCCTGATCCACGAGACTCCCGATGTCGTCTGAACGCCGCCTTCATCCCGTATCCATTCTGTTCCATGTCTTAGGCCGCCTCCGCGAGTTCCTGATTCCGCTCGTCGTTTTGTTTGTCTTCGGACGGTCCCGGTCTGACGACGGGTGGCAGTTTGCGGGCGTCGCGGTCCTGGCTATCCTCACACTGGCCGGGTCGCTGGCGCAGTATTTCTCCTTTCGCTTCCGGTACGATCCCGGCGAACTTGTGGTTCGATGGGGCATTCTGTTCCGAAAGCAACGTCACATTCCTTACGACCGCATCCAGAATATCGATGCCGTGCAGAGCGTTCTGCAGCGGATATTTGGGGTCGCCACCCTGACCATTCAAACCGGAGCGGGAAAGGAACCCGAGGCTTCGTTCAGCGTGTTGCCGCTATCCGCCCTGGGGGAGATGCGCTCGCGTGTCTTTGCCGGCCGCTCGACGGCCACACCCTCCGTACCCTCCGCGCCGATTGAAGAAACCGAGAGAGTTCTCCTGAAACTATCTGCCCGAGACCTGGCGCTGGCGGGAGTCATCGAGAACCGCGGCATTACGCTCATTCTCGCCGGGATCGGTGTGTTGTCGCAGTTCGACTTTCTGGGGAATTGGCTAAGGCAAAAAATGACGGGCTGGTTGCCCAACATCAACGAAGGCACGTTTGCGACCTTGCCACGTCGTGACGCTGTCTTCACCGGCATCGCCGTGGTCGGCATCGGCATCTTCAGCCTGTTGCTCTTCTTTCGCGTGCTGTCGGCACTATGGATGTTGTTGCGGCTGCATCAGTTCACACTTACCCGGCAGGGTGAAGACCTCCGTGTGCAATACGGATTGTTCACCCGGGTAACGGCGACGATCTCTGTCCGCAGAATTCAAACGCTCTCCGTCCATGAAGGGATTCTGCACCGGCGACTGAATCGCGCCGCCGTGCGAGTGACCACCGCCGGTGGCGGGGCCGGACAGTCCGGAGCGGCGCAGCGGGAATGGATTGCCCCTATCGTTCGCCGGGAGACGCTGTCCACTCTCGTTCAGGAGTTATATCCCGGCCTCACCCTCGAGAGTCTGGAGTGGAAGGCGCCGCACCCGAGGGCATTCAGCCGCGCCGCGCGTCGCGCCGCGCTGGTGCCCGTCATTGTTTCGGCCGCGCTGGCGCTCGCGATCGGCTGGGGGGCTCTTGCCGTTGGCGTCTTTCTTATGGCGTGGGCCCTCATTGAAGCGCGTATCCGGGTGAAGAATCTCGGCTGGAGCCTCGCGCCGGAAGGTGTCGGTTTTCGAGGCGGTCTGTGGCATCGCACGCTAACCCTGACGCGGTTTGCCAGAGTCCAGTCCGTGGAGTTTGTGGAATCTCCCTTCGACCGTCGGGCCGGAATGGCTGGAGTAGCCGTCGATACGGCCGGAGCTTCCGGCGGCGTCGGCATGCCCTACATGCGCCGAGAGGAAGCTGTGGACCTCTGCGGTCTTGTCGCCGATCAAGCGGCGCGGACTTCGTTCCGATGGTGAATCAGGGAACCAGCGTCTTCGGATCCGTGGCTTAGCGCGAAGTCCCCTCGAAAAGCGTACCGCGCATGTCGGCCTCGGGGTCGGCTTCCACGCAGTTTGGCGACGGTCGATCGCCAACGGTAACCATCGCAAACTTGTAGGGTGGCCGCCATTGGACTGTGAAGTAGTAGTCTTTCGCGTCCGCCGTCGTAAACCCGACCTGCCAAAGATCGGGCTGCGCACAGTGCCTGGTGGGTGAAATGAATTCTCCGAAAATGAAATCGCGATGAAGCTTATCGTGCCAGTCCATCAAGTCTCTGACGGCGTTGCTCGCAGACCAGGCCTGAGCTTCAGTTCTCGGATGAGTCAGCCATTCATCGACAAAGTCCCTCGGACTCAGAGCGAGCGGATCGATTCGTCGCACCTGCGTGCCTCGAACTTCAAACCTGCGCACAAACTCTCGATTGTGGACGCCGCCGTCGATGCTGTGCCCGGCAAACTCTATCGTTACGATGTCGGCGCTGGTTTGATCGAAAAGATCTGCGGTTCGGATCGACGCCTTAATATCGTCCTCGAAGCCGACGTCGCTGCGGTCCAACAACAACCGCGAACCCGAGCTGTCTACACGCCAAAGCCGGTAAAAGTTTCTTCTCCAATTCGAAGTGCACCAGGGGGCGCGTCCCACTGTCAAAACCAGATGGCTTTCTTCGGACTTACCGGAAACAAGAACATGGTGAAGAATCTGTGGATCGTAACGATCCTTCGCATAGTCATTTCGCTCGGATTCCCATAGGCGTTGCCAGCGGCCGTCTTTCCATCTGTAGACATAGGCGGATTCGTCGAGCCCGCAAACGATCTGAAATCGGGTCTTCACGTGAAGTAGTGCGGGGTACTGCTCGACAACTTCCACACGCTCCAGATATCCAGGAGCGCCCTCGAATGGCTCGAGTTTGGCGCACGGATCCTGTGTCTCGCAAAACAGCCCGGCAGCCTTCAGGGCTTCGTTGAGTTGCTTCTCCAAAGCGCTGGCGTCCCAATTCGGATTCCATGGTGTCAACCTGGACTCGATCCAGTCTCGCAACTGGCGCTTGGCCGTCGCGAGCCTCGGATCGCCGCGGCTTTCCAAATCGAGCCTCGTACCCTGAATCGCTTTCATCGTTGTTTGGAGCGGGAGAAGGGCTCGCTCTGCCTGAGGGGTTCCAGCAGCCAGCAAGAATGACAATGCCAGGGACAGCATGATCGCCTCAGTTCACCGGGATCGCCTGAGCCGCAACGGTTCTTTTATCCGCGTCAATGTGGACCGGCACGCCGCGGTCTTCATACCTCGCCAGGTACTCGGGCTCGAGCCAGGGGCCACCATCGCCGGTCCAGGCGAACAGCTTGTAATCTCCGGGTGGAACTTTTTCAAAACGGAACTCACCGCCCGGGCCGACCGTCATCGAACGGTAGAGCCAGCGTACAGCGCGGCGACTGGTATCGGGTACCAGCACAACCGTTGCGTTGGGGCGTTCCGTTCGGCCTTGGAGGGTCCCTGAATCGAACGCGACCACGACTTCCAGGGCTTGATCGGTCGAGTTCGTCACGTTCAGCCCCGAGTTGAGGACGTCCACCCCACCAAGCGTCATGGACCTTACATAGGCGCCCTCCGGCCGCGTGATATCCAGGCGATGGAGGCCGGGAAGCAGCTCAAGCGAAAAGCGCCCGTTCGCAAATGGGGAGTAGGTTTCGCCTTCCAGTCCCGGCACGACGATCTCCGGCCTCGCGATGAAATAGAGGTTCTCGAGTTCTGGATCGTCGCCGGGCGGCCGACCCTCGATGCGCACGCGAACCGGGATACGGAATCCGGGAGCCAGGCCGATTCGCATATTCAACATGTCGGCGTTGCGAACGTCGATGGAAATCGAAGAACGGATCTCTGCTGTTCTCGCCACGAGCGTATAGGCCCCGGGAGCAACATCCGTGAACTGGAACGTGCCCGAAGTCTGGTCGAGGGTTTGTTGAATCGGCACAGTGCCATTCACGGGCGAGAGAATCACGCCCACCCCGTCGCCACCGTGACCTTGAACCGTTCCGGTGACGCGGCGCGTCCGCGTGGGCACGGATTGAAAGTTCACGTTCGCCATGGTTTCTCCCTCGCGCAGCTCCAGCGCTTGGGAGGCTTTCGCGTCGATCGTTCCGGGAAAGAAAAAGGGCAGGGCTTGCCCGCGTTTGCCGATCTGGACGCTGACGTGATATTCGCCCGGCCGCAACATGAACAGGCGGAATTCACCGAGATCGTTGGAGGCAACGGACTGCACCACTTGCCGTTCGCGCAGCCCGGATCTGTAGATTGTCTTCATGGCCTGAACGGCGGCGCCGGCGACCGCTTCGCCGCGATCATCGATCAGGCGGCCGGAGATCACGGCGCCGCGCGTGAGTGCGAGGCGCACACGCGACAGCTTTTGACCAGGCTGCAGCATTGGGGGAGTAATCCGCAGGGATTCCGTGGACAATCCGTAGCTCTCCGGAATATAGCCTGCGAGTTCGGCCTGTAAAGAGATGGGACCCGGATTCACCGTCTTGAAAGAGAACGAGCCGTCATCCCGTGTCAGCGTGACGACTGAGGCGTTGGTTGTCGGCGTTCCGCCTCTCGGGCCCGCTGCCACAACCGCGCCTTGCGACTGGAGCTGCACCGTCGCGCGCGGGATCGGCCGACCGCTCGCCGCTTCGACGACGATGCCGTCAATCGAGCCGGGTTCCATAGCGGCAGCTGCGCGGGCTGCGGCCGTGGTAACCGCCGATTCATAAATCGGATCGAATACTCGTACCGGCGGTGGCGGCGGCGCATTCTGCAA
>Ga0315912_10005401_pt1 | contig 11778 bp, 7 predicted proteins | sample VfabasoilMG_FD_204469 | JGI IMG/M metagenome (GOLD analysis project Ga0315912, IMG submission 204469) | Garden soil microbial communities collected in Santa Monica, California, United States - V. faba soil | ecosystem: Environmental > Terrestrial > Soil > Garden | place: USA: California...
GCCGACGGCGATCACGTCGAGCGATGATGCCGTGCCCGTCAGGAGTGCCGTATTGCCCACCGTCGCATGGGTGTTCACGTCAACGACGTTGACTGCGACGGACGCACCTACCCCTACCCCGCCGGAGGCGCCGTCATCCACGGGCATCGCCTTCGAGGTGCTGTGCGTGACCGCTTCGGCGGCAACCTTGGTCGCCGCGCCCGACACCGTCACCGTGGAGCCATTGGCAATCACGGCATCCGTGTCGACGTTCACGATGTTGACCGTCACGGAGCCCGCGACGCCCACGTCGCCGCCGCCGGCGCCGGAAGCCGCCTGCGCGCTGTAGCCGTGCGTGCGTTCGGTGACGCTGTCGTCGCCGCCGCTCTCGTTCGACGTCAGTTTGATTACTTCGCCGGCAAGCGCATTCTCGCGCGAGCTGGCGAGTGCGGCGTGCTCGTCGTCGATGATGACGATGTAGTACTCGCTGTCGTTCGCCAGGTTGCCGATCGTCCCGCTGCCGCCGTTGTGGTAGGTGACCTTGTCGCCGGTGTGCAGGCCGTGATCCCCGTCCAGCTTGATGACACGGTAGGTGCCGGTGTCGAAGCTGATCGGGTCGTCGAAGACCGCGAGCAAGTCGGACTTCTTCAACTCGTGACCCGTCCCCGCGCCCTGGCCAGTGAGGTTTACTGCATGGCCTTCGACGTCGTCGTCTTCTGGATCGCTGGTCTCGTTGCCGCCTTCCTTCGCCGCATCCTCGGTCGTATAGAGGCGGATCTTGCCGCCCTCGAGCGTGCGCACGTAGTAGGTGTCGGACTCGTTCAGTCCCTGGATCGACGTGCCGTCGTTGTTGTCGTACTTCACCGCCTGGCCTGTCGTCAGGCCGTGGTTCAGGCCGAGGAAGATGGTGTTTTCCGTGGTGTCGACCACCTGCAGGTTCGCGGTGTCGAGCTCGACCTCGCGGTCGAGCATCGCCGCATCCACCGTCACGCCGGTGGCTGTGACCGTGGCGTCGCCGATACGCGCCTCGTTGATCGTCTCGATGTAGTTAATGGCGACTGCGGCGCCAATTCCGACGTCGCTGCCTTCCGGGTCCACGGCACTGCCGTCGGCCTTTGCCGAGCCATCAACGTTGGCTCCGGTACGCACGGTGAGTGTGCCGCCAGTGCTAGTCAGCGTAAGTCCGTCCGGAATAGTTGCCCGAACCGTGGACTTGGCGATGTTGACGCCGATTGCCGCAGCGACGCTCACGGCGCCGCCACCCTCTTCTTCCGACGCCGTGGAAGCCGTTGCCTCACCGCCGTCGCCGGAAGTGCTGGAGCCGTTTTGCTCCGCGCGCGAATTGCCGAAGTTGCGCTGACCGTCGATCTGGCCTTGCGCAGTTTCCTCTTCCTCGTCCCCGCCGCCGTCGTCCTCGCCCGCGGCGCCTTTGGCGCTCGCCACCGCTTCGCTGCGGCTCGAGGCCGTCGACTGCGCCGTGAAGGAAATGGCGCCGCCCGCCGTGATGTTGCGCAGCGTCGTCGCCGTGATGACATCTTCCACATAGGTCAAGCCGAGCGACGCGCCAACCGCCACGTCGCCGCCTTCGGCCGCGCCTTCCGCCTTGGTGACAATCGCGCCCTCGTGCTCGGCGCTCGCGCTCAGCGCACCCGCGAGCGTCAGCGTCGTTCCGGTCCCGATGGTCGCTTGCGTCGTGTTGTGCACGATGGCGATCGCCACCACGGGCGTGATCGCGACGCCACCCGCGGCGCCGCCCTTGGCCGTCGTCTCGATGTCGCTGGCCGAGGAGGCGTCGAGACTGATGTTCCCGCCCGTTCCGGGCGTCGTGCCGATCACCGCGCCGTTCTGGATCGTGGCGATCGTGTCCGCGTCCAGGATCGTGAGCGCAACGGACGCGCCGATGCCCAGGTCCTCAGCATCCGACTGGTCCGCCTCGGCGACAGTATTGGTCTTCGCCTTGGACTGCGCCTCGATGGACGAGGCGCCGATGGTGCCGTTCCCGTTCCGGTCTTCCAGCGTGACGTTGGCGCCGGTGGCGACCGTCGCGCTCGTGTCCAGGTTCACCATGTTGAGGGCGAGCGAACCCGCAATGCCCACGTCGCCGCCGCCGGCGCCGGACTTCGCCTTCGCTTCGAGAGTGTGGACGCTGTTGCCGTCCGCCTCCTGCATCTTCGCCTTCACGTTCAAACCGTCGGCAAGAATCACCGTCTGGCCGGTGGTGGCGGTGTTGGTCACGTCCACCTTGTTGATCGCCACCGCCGCGCCGATCGCGGCATCGCCGCCATCGGCAGCGCTGCCGTCGGCGATCGCCGAGGCGTCGGTATTGCTGGCCGCGCTGAGGCTGACCTCGCCATCGGCGGCAACTGTGATGGCGTTGGCAAGCCATGCCTTGGAATTCGCTTCCGCGATGTTGATGGCAACCGCCGCGGCAACGCTGACCGTGCCTTCGGAGCTCGAAGCCGAGGGCGTCTCGGTGTCGGAGGTCGAACCGCCGCGGGCTTCCGCCTGGTTGTTGGACGCGTTGCGCTGGGTGTCGGCCTGGTCATCCACGCCGTTGTCGTCAGCGTTCCCCTCGACGCCGTCATCCTCCTCTGCGCCCGCCGCCGAGGCCTTCGCCTCCGCCTTGCTGGTGCTCGAGCCGTGTGCGGCGAGCGATGCGCCGCCGCCGGACGCAGTGATCCCGCGATGCGCCGATGCCAGCACCGTGTCGGTCGCGATGGTCAGCGCGAAGGAGGCGCCGATGGCGACATCGCTGCCTTGCGTCTCGCCTTCGGCGAGGGTTTCAGCCTTGCCCTTGTGCGTGGCCTCCGCATCGAGGCCGCCGGAGAGCTGCAGTTCAGTGCCCGTGCCGACCCGCACCTCGGTGTCATGCGTGGTGAAAGTGAGCGCCGCGACCGGCGTGATCGCATTGCCGCCCGCCGCCCCGCCCTTCGCCTCCGTATCCATCGCGTGTTCGGCGTCGGCGACCAGGTCCAGGTCGTGCGCACCGGTGAGCAGCGCCCCGTTGTTCAGTGCCGCGCGCGTGTCGTTTTCGCTGATGCTGAGCGCCACAGACGCACCTACGCCCGTCGCCTCGCCTCCGCCGGTTTGCGCAGAGGTGGCCTTGGTCGTGCTGTCGGTGTCAGAGTGCGCTTCCAGCGTCACATCCGCGCCGCCCACTGATGTCGTTCCGGTCCTCAACGTGGCAGTCGAATCGACGAACACGACGTTGATCGCCAGCGAGCCCGCGACGCCCACGTCGTCTGTGCCGCTCGCACCGGAAATCGCTTCCGCCGTGAACGTGCTGGTCGAGGGCGCGAGCGACTTCACGTTGACGTCGGCCGCGGTGATGCTCGCGCCGCCGTCGATGTAGGCCTCGCTGGTCACGTCGGCGACGTTGATCGCCACTGCCACGCCGACGCCGGTGCCGCCGCCGGTCGAGGTGCTGCCGTCGGCTTTTGCCTTGCCGATGTTCGTCGAGGTCGCCGTGATGTTGAGGGCGCCCGCCGTCGTGATCGCTCCGGTGGAGGTGACGAAAGCGCGCGTGGTGCTGGTGATGTCGTTCACTGCCAGCGCCGCGGCGATCCCCAGGTCGCCGTCGCCGGTGGCGGCAGCGTCGTTGGTGCCGTTGTCGTCGTCGGGGTTATTCAGGCGATCCTGCGTGCGTGAGGAGGTGCCGGCGTTGTCGTCGTCCTCTGCACCACCGTCGGCCGCCTTCACTTCGGTTTCGACCGTGTTGTTCGAGGTCGCGGCGACCGTGATGCTCGAGCCGCTGACCGTGGCGCTGCCTTCGACCGCCGCCTCGGTAGATCCCACCAGCACGCCGACGCCCAGCACGGCGCCGCTCGACGTGTCCCCTTCCGAACCGTCGGCATCCGTCTGCGCGTCGACCGTGTGGCTGGCGGTCATTCCGACCGCGCCGGTCGCCTCGACGTTCGCTGCGCCGGTCACCTCGACAATGACGTCGCTGATGATCGTGGTATCCGCGACGGCCGCATCGAAGCTGCCGCTGTCGCTCCCCTCGGAATCGGCATTCGCTGTAGTTGTGATGTTCGCCGTCGCGGTCAGCGTGACGCCGCCGCTGGTTGCATTCAGGTGCCCGCCTGCCACGCTGACGCGCGTCTCCGCGGTCACGGCCATGACGGTGAAGCGGAAGCTGAGCAGGTCGAAGGCCGTGGAATCGACGTCGATGGTGTTGTTCGCCGTTATGCTGATGCTCTCGGCTTCCACCGTGCCCAGCACGTCGATGATGGCGTCGGAATCGACGATCGCCACCTCGTCCAGCCCGAGGAAGGAGCCGCCGACCGTGTTCATCTCCAGCGAGAACTCGCCGAGCGTGTAGGTGCCCGCGCCGGTGATGACTACCTGGTCCTGGCCCCCGATGAGGTTCAGGCCCTCTTCGGACAGCAGCCCTTCCGCGTCGGCGTTGAAGATCACGTCGATGTCATAGGGCACGCCGTCGGCGTTGAGGAAATTGTTGAACGAGATGTTCAGCCGGTCGAACAGGTCGCGCGAGGCGTTGATCGTGAGGGTATTGGTGACGCCCGCTTCCAGCGCGAACTGCGACAGCACTTCGAGGTTCTCCGCGCGCAGGCGCAGCTCGTCCGCGCCGGCGCCGTCCACGATGTCGAGGATGTAGGTGTTCGTGGCAACGTCGCCGTCGTTGAACTTGGCGAGGTCCAGCGCGTTGTAATCGTAGACGTCGGCTGAGAGCAGCAGCCGCGGCTCGAGCGTCTCGAGGCGCATGGCGCGTTGTCGCCGCGCCTGCATCGCCTTTTTCAGCAGCCCCTGCTTGCGCCACTGCGCGAGCCTGCGGAACCAGTTGGCGAGCTTGCCGAAGAAGATCTCGAACAGGCTCGGGATGCGCACGCGCGGCGTGGCGCTGGCGGCTTCAGGACGGATGTCGTTCATCGCGGGATCCTTGCGCCCTTGCGGACGCGGATATCAACGGGCATGCGAGCGGCGTCGGCGCAGGCGGCGGGCGCCTGCATCGGTCGGAACTGCGTCGGGAAAAATCGAAAACTGCCTTGCGGGACAAACGCGCTTCGCGTCGCGGGGCCGCGGCGAAGGTACTGGGTAATGCAACGAAACTGACCCCCTACCACCACTCTGCAACGGCCCCCTTATTTGCTGGGATTTCGGTTGCGTCAACTTCCCCAAAAAACCGCCGTGCGGCGTCTTTTCCGCGCCACTCGGCTACAACGCGCAAAGCTTAGCACCGGCGCGTGAATCTTCGATGAATTTTTCTGCTCGTCCGGCGACCTAAAGCCTTGCTAAAGTAAATTCTTTGGTAGCTTTCCTAACTATTTGATTTCCGGAATTCGCTGACACACGCAAACAAGCTCACCGTGACGCAGTTCACAGTTTCTTGCACATGCTGCCGGACGGAGTGCATTCTTTGACGCGCCCTGCTCCCCGCGAGTAGCCTCCCCTGCGGCGCAACATGAACAGATTCGTCCAGGACGATTACATCGAGCTGACGGTGCACTTCCGGTGCAACCTGAAGTGCCAGCATTGCATGATCGAAGGCACCATGGACTGGCTGCAGCCGGAGTCGGAGGCGCAGCTGGCGGAAATCCTCGCGCGCAACGCGGAAGAGCGCCTCTGGAAGGGCCTGATCCTCACGGGGTCCGAAGTCACGCTGCGCGACGACCTGCCCGACCTGGCCCGCCGGGTGCGCGCCAGCGGCTTCCAGCACGTGCGCATCCAGACGCACGGCGTGCGCCTGGCGAGCGAGAGCTACTGCCGCGAGCTGGTGGAGGCCGGCATCGACGAGTATTTCGTCAGCGTCACCGCTGCCGACGCGCCGACCCACGATGCCATCACGCAGGTCCCGGGCGCGTTCGACCGCATGATGCGCGGCCTGGAGAACCTGGACGCGATGGAGGGTGTGACGCTGCTCACCAACACCGTGATCACGCGCCTCAGCTACCGGCAGCTGCCTGCCGTGGTCGAGCGCCTCGCCCACCTGCGCCGCCTCGCGCAGATGGAGTTCTGGAACTACTGGCCGATGAAGGAAACCGACGACAAGGACCTCATCGCTTCGCACCTGGACGTGCTGCCGCCGCTGCGCGCGGCAATCGCCCGCGCCCGCGCGCTTGGCCGCGGCGTGGCGGTGAAGAACTTCCCCGAATGCCTGCTGGGCGAGGACCACGAATCGCTCGACAACCGCCAGCCGAAACTGCACACCGACCCCGCCTTCTGGCCCGAATTCATGCGCAATGGCTTCCACCAGTGCGTGCACCGCAAGTACTGTGCTTCCACCCAGTGCCTCGGGCTCAACACGGCCTACGTGAAGAAGTTCGGCTGGCACGCCGACGAGCTGGTGCCTTACCCGATCCGCGTGCCGGCATGAGCGAGCTGCGCCCGGACACCTTCCGGGGGCGGGTCGCCGAGGGCGAAGTCCACCTGCAGTTCGGCGCAGCGCGGGACGCCAATACCGTGGACCTGCAGCGCGACGTCGTCCTGCCGCCGCTCATTGCGCTGCGCCTGCTGTCCCGGCTGCGCGAAGCGGTGCGCGACGCCGAGCAGCGCGCCCCGATAGCGCCAGGCGACGTGGTGACGCAGATGGGCACCACGCTCCTGAACGCCGCGCCGCAGGAAGCCGGCGAGCAGGCAGCCCTCCTGTTCCGGCTGGTAGATGGTCTGGGCGCGCCCTACCGCCATGAGCGTTCCTTCCGGCTCGCGCCGGGCTCGCTGCAATCGAACCGTGTGCTCCTGTCGCTCGGGCGCAGCGCACTCGGCGAAGACGCCGCGCCGCGCCTGGCGGCGCTCGCCGCGCGGCTCGGACTGCCCGCGGCCTTGGCTGGATCCGTGGCCGAACACTGGTCGAAGGCGCGCGCGGTGCACTTCGGCTTCGAGGCCGACGGTGCGCGCAGCCGCTACAAGCTGTACTTCGAGCGCGCCGCGGCCGACGAGGAGGCGCGCCAGGCCGCCGCCGGCACGCCCGTGCTGCTGCACCTGGCGTGGAAATGGAATCCCGCCGATCCGGCGGACTGCGTCACCACGCACTACCACTGGCTGCCGCGCCTGGACACTGCCGCGCTGCGCAAGCGCATCGAGCGGCTATACGGGGACGGCGCGCCACTCGCGGCGGCGCTCGCGGTGCTCGACCTTGCTGTGGCGCGCATCGCGCCCGGGAAGCTCCAGTTCCTCGAAGTGAGCGAGGAAGGCAGCCCGCGGCTCTCCTTCGACGTCAACCTCTACGACGCCGGCCTCGCCGTGCGCGACGCGCAGGGGCCGCTCGCCCGGTTGCGCGAGCATTTCGCCATCCGCCCCGGGCAATACCAGGCCCTCTACGACCAGGTCCGCGCCCTGCCCCTGGGCCATCTGGCGGGCGGCGTGCACCGCGACGGCGCCGCCTTCGCCACGCTCTACTACGGCGTGGAGCGGCGCGGCTGATGGAGCGCTTCGAGTACGCCACCGCGCAGGACCCGCACCGCAACTACTGCCTCTGGCAGTACGCGCCAGCGGCGCCGGCCGAGGACAAGTTCCGCGCGGTCAACCTGCTCTACCACTCGTTCGAGCTCGCCGGGGCGGACGCGCGCCTCTACGACATGGTGGACGCGCTGCGCGAGGCCATCGGCCCGTTCCGCACCGTGTTCGGCATCAAGCTCGTCGAGGGGCGCCTCGCCTGGGAGTACTACTTCTACGACTACGAGCGGCGCGGGCGCGCCGTGTCCATCAGCCGCGTGATCGAGGCGCTGCGGCCGTTCGCGCGCTGCGACATCCGGCCGAACGAGAGCCTGCCCTACTTCATGTTCTCGATCGACATCGACGGCGCGCTGGCGCGCGGCGAGCGCAAGCTCGACGTCGTGCACATGTACCTCGGCAACCCGGGCAGCACCGTGTCCTCCGGCATCGCCTACGCGCTGCGCCCGGAAGGCAGCACGCTGGAGAACTTCTACTTCTTCTTTGACGCGGCCACCCAGCGCGAGGCGGCCGCGAGCAAGATCTTCTGCTCGCCGTACGTCGACCCGGCGGCCATCCGCCCCGAGCGCATCCTGTTGCCCGAGCTCGCGGACTGCCACACGATCTGCGTCGCCAACAAGCAGAAGAACGACTGCGTGTACTTTTCCGGCGTGAACGTGGACCAGCTGCAATTCTTCCTCGGGCGCATCGGCTACCCGCCGGAGATCCAGCGCATGGTGCGCGAGAACCGCGCCAGCCTCGACCACCTGCGCTACGACGTCGGCATCGACTTCCGCATCGAGAACGGCGAGATGAAGGTGCTGAAGAGCGGCTACTACGGCGTGTTCTGATGGCCTACGTCGTCGGCGTGGCCGGCGTGCCCGGCGCGGGAAAATCCACGCTGGTTGCGGCGCTGGCGCGCGCCTTGCCCGGCGCCGCGGCGCTGCACATGGACGGCTACGAGAACATGACGCGCCTGCCGATCGCCGAGGTGGCGCGCTGGTTCCGCGAGGGCGCCGACATCGACGCCTTCCAGTTTCCCGCGCTTGAGGCGGAGCTTGCACGCCGCAAGGCGGCGCCCGGTGGCCCGCTCCTGTTCGAGACGCAGTTCGGGCGCGCGCACCGCGCCACCGGCCGCCACGTCGACTTCCTCATCTGGCTCGACGCGCCGCTCGATCTCGCGCTGGCGCGCGCCCTGCATGCCGCGCTCGCGCGAGGCGCGCCGCAGGCCTGGCTGCAGGGGTATCTCGACAACTACCTGGGCACCGTGCGCGAACTGCTGGAGATGCAGAAGGCGCGAGTGGCGCCGCAGGCCGACCTCGTGCTCGATGCGCGCGGCACGCCCGCCGGGATCGCAGCCCGGGCGCAGGCCGCGATCGCGCAGCTCGGCCCGTGAAAGCGGCGACGCTCGGCGGCTTCCTGCGGCTGCAGGAGCTCGACGCGACCGAATGCGCGTCCCATCCGGAGCTGTTCGCGCAGCTGCGCGCAGGCGAGTTGCAGGCGATCCTCGTCCACGGGGTTTACCCGCCGGCGCTGCTCGAAGCGGTGGTGCAGCGGCTCGAGCGCCATGACCCGCCGTTCCTGCGCACGCATTTCCCGGAGAAGTTCCGCTCCTCGTTCTACGGGCGCAACCTCAACCTGAGCGCCCCCGGCCTGCCCGGCTACTTTGCCGAGGCTGCCGACTTCCACGCCCAACTCGACGCCCTGTTCCCTTCCCCGGGCCTGCCCGCGCATGTCGGCGCTCTCCTCGCAGCGATGGACGGCGGGCAGCCCTTCATCGCGGCGCCCGGCCCGCGCGCCGGTGAGCGGTACATGTTCACGACTTTGCGCGCCCACCGCGAAGGCGGCTACATCCCGCCGCACGTCGACAACGAGCAGGCGCTGCGGCCCGCCTTCGACCACCTGCGCACCCGGGTCGAGCTGCACATGACGAGCTTCGTGCTCGCCCTCACCCGGCCGCAGGGCGGCGGCGCGCTCGAGGTCTACGACTACAGCGTGGCGCCGGAGCATGCACGCCTGCTGAGCGATGATCGCGCCGCGCGGCCGGACGTGTCGCGGCTCGCCTCGGCCGCCTTCCGCCTGGCACCCGGATCGATGATCGTGCTCGACTCGGGACGTCTCCTGCACCGGCTTACACCGGTGGAGGGACCTGCCCCACGCTGGACCGCCTGCAGTTTCATGGCGCGCGCGCGCGACGCATCCGCGACATACTGCTGGGGATGACCTCCACCGCCGCGGTCCCCCTCTACTTCGATCGCATGATCGAAGGCCTGCGGCGGGGCGAAGGCGGCCGCTGGGTGCACCTGGGCCACTGGGACGCAGCGCCGACCGGGGCAGCCGGCGAGTTCGCCCGCGCACAAGCCCGCCTGGACGAAGTGCTGCTCGACATGGCGGAGTTGCGCGACGGCCTGCACGTGCTCGATGTGGGCTGCGGTTTCGGCGCCAGCCTCGAGGCGATCAACCGCCGCCACAGCGGCATGCAGCTCACGGGCGTCAACATCGACCCGCGCCAGCTCGAACTGTGCCGCGCGCTCGCCGCGCGTCCCGGCAATCGCTACGCCTGGCAGGTGGCCGATGCCTGTGCCCTGCCCTTCGCGCCAGCGAGCTTCGACCGGATCCTGTGCGTCGAGGCCATGTTCCACTTCGCCTCGCGGCGCGCGTTCTACGCGGAGGCCGCGCGCGTACTCGTCCCGGGCGGCGTCATGGTGGCGTCCGATATCCTGCTATCGGGCGACAGCGCGCCAGTGCGCGAAGGCTTCGGCCCCTGGCCTGAGGAGGGTGCCAACCACCGCGCCCTCGCCGCGGTTGCGGGACTGCGTTGCGATGCGCTGGTTGACGCCACCGCGCAGACGCGGCCAAGCCACCGCTACACCACGCCTTCCTCCCCCGCCGCGCACTCCGATCCCACGGTGCGCGCCGCGCTCGCGCTACGGACGCTGCACGAAGGCGGCCACCTGCAGTACCTCTACCTGCGCCTGAGCAAGCCCGCATGAGCGTGCGGCGCATCGCCCTGGTGTGCATGACGCCGGCGTCGGACGCCAACGAGCACGGCGACATGGAGCTGCCGAGCTACGGCATCCGGCGCATCCTCGCCGCGCTGATGGCCGACACCGAGCTGCGCGACGCGCAGATTGCCTTGATCGACGTCGAGCGGCCCGACGCCGACGCCTACCTGCAGGCGCTGGAGGAGTTCGAGCCGGACCTGATCGGCTTCTCGGCCTACGTCTGGTCGACGCCCTGCCTGGTGGAGGTCGCGCGCCGCGTGAAGGCGAAGCGCCCGCAGTGCACCGTCGTGTTCGGCGGGCCGTCGGCGCGCACCGCGCTCTTCGACCTCCGTCCGTATGCGCCCGCGCACCGGTACCTCGACGCGGTCGTGTCGAGCGAAGGCGAGGAAACCTTTCGCGACATCGCCCGGCTTCCGGTCCTCAACCGCAAGGCGCTCGAATCGGTGGCGGGGCTCGACCTGCCGCTGGTGCTGGGCTGGTGGCGCACCGGGGCGCGCGCGCCGATCGCGGAACTGGACCGCATCGCCTCGCCCTACCAGTCCGCAGTGATGAAGCACGGCACCGTCGCGTACCTGGAGACCTTCCGCGGCTGCCCGTTCTCCTGCACGTTCTGCGAATGGGGCGCCGACAACAACAACAAGGCGGTGTTCTCCGCCGACTACATCGCGCGCGACCTGGAAGCCTATGCCAGGCACCGGGCCTCGGCCGTGTTCCTGGTCGACGCCGGCCTCAACCTCAATCCGCGCGCCTTCCGCAACCTGCGCGAGGCCGAAGCGCGCGTCGGCTTCCTGAAGACCGTGGGATTCTGGAGCGAGATCTACCCGTCGCTGATCCGCGAGGAGCACCTCGAGTTCCTCTCCTCCGTGAAGGCCGGCTATCTCGGCATCGGCCTGCAGTCCATCGACCCGCAGGTCCTGAAGGGGCTGGAGCGGCCCTTCGACCAGCGGCGGCTCGAGACCGTTGTGCGCCAGGTCTGCGACGTCGCGCACGCCGAGGTGCAGATCATCTTCGGCCTGCCCGGGGACTCTCCCGCGGGGTTCCGGCGCACGCTCGAGGTGGCGCGCTCGCTGCCGGTGGCCGTGCGCGCCTACGGCTGCCTGGTGCTGCCGGACGCGCTGATGACCCGCGCCAAGCCTGAGTGGAACGTGCGCTACGACCCGGTGAGCCTGCGCATGACCTCCTGCCAGGGTTGGAGCGAGGCGGACCTCGACGAGATGCGCGAATGGATCGGCGCCGAGGCGCGCCAGGCCGGCGGCAAATCCGGGGAGTACTGGTGGTGGTTTCCGCGGCGCGCGTAAGCCTGCTGCGCCCGGGCGGAGCGCCGCGGCGCCGCGGCCGGCGCGTGGCGCTGCTCGCGCGCTACCCGGAGCGCGACCGCGCCATGCCGCAGTTCATCCCGAACCAC
>Ga0315912_10005402_pt1 | contig 11778 bp, 10 predicted proteins | sample VfabasoilMG_FD_204469 | JGI IMG/M metagenome (GOLD analysis project Ga0315912, IMG submission 204469) | Garden soil microbial communities collected in Santa Monica, California, United States - V. faba soil | ecosystem: Environmental > Terrestrial > Soil > Garden | place: USA: California...
TGCCCCCGCGCTGCCGCTCGACTTGCATGTGTAAGGCATGCCGCCAGCGTTCAATCTGAGCCAGGATCAAACTCTTCAATTAAATCCTGCTTGCCCCGGCATTGCTGCCGGAGCCAATTACTTTGCTGCTTGTGCTTCACTCAAAGTAAACGAGGTTTACTTCTCTATGAGCACTTGCTAGATGCTTTGCTGTTCGTGGCAAACCCTTGCGGGTCGACCGCGCGCAGCGCCATCAGCTCAAGCGCCCACACTTATCGGCTGCGAATTTTTAAAGAGCGTTGGTTGCGGGGAGAGGATTTGAACCTCTGACCTTCGGGTTATGAGCCCGACGAGCTGCCAGACTGCTCCACCCCGCGCCCGAAGAGACAAAGATTATAGCTGGCTGCGGAAGGAGGTGTCAACGCGCTGCACTGCAAAAAACGGAGTTCCGGTCGATCCGAGGCGACATTTTTCGCCCGGAGCGGTCTACAGCTTCTCCGTTTCGCCGCTTTTCGGCTGCCAGACCAGCAAACGACGCTCGGCGAGGGTCACCGCCCAGTCGAGCAGCAGAGCGAAGGCGGTCAGTACCAGGATGCCGGCGAACACCGAATTGATGTCGAACGTCCCTTCCGCCTGCAGGATCAGGTAGCCCACGCCCTGCGACGAGCCCAGGTACTCGCCGACCACCGCGCCGACGAAGGCCAGGCCGACTGAATTGTGCAGGCTGGCGAACACCCAGCTCATGGCGCTCGGCAGGTACACGTGCCGCAGAAGCTGCCGTTCGCTCGCGCCTAGGATGCGTGCGTTCGCGAGCACCGTGTGGCTGACTTCGCGCACGCCCTGGTAGACGTTGAAGAAGACGATGAAGAACACCAGGGTGACTCCCAGGGCGACCTTGGAAGCGATGCCGAGGCCGAACCAGACGCCGAAGATCGGCGCCAGGATGACCCGCGGCATCGAGTTGACCGCCTTGATGTAGGGGTCGAACAGCGCCGAGGCGGTCGGGCTGAGGGCGAGCCACAGGCCGACGCCGAGCCCGAGCGCGGTGCCCACCACGAAGGCGAGCATCGTCTCGAGCAGCGTCACGCCCAGGTGCGGATAGATCGAGCCCGACGAGAACCAGATCCAGATGCGCTCGAAGACCCTGAGCGGCTCGCCGAAAAAGAATGCCGCCTTGTTGGGGTCGTCGAAATAGATCGGCGGCAGCAGCGTCGGGCTGGTCGCTGCGTGCCAGAAGGCGAGGAAGCCGAGGAAAAGCAGCGCCTGCCAGACGCGCAGCACGCTATTGCCTCTGCTGCTGCGCATAGCTCTTCAGCACCTCTTCCTTCATCGCGCGCCAAATCAGGGTGTGCAGCTCGATGAAGCGCGGGGTCAGGCGTATCTCGGCCACGTCGCGCGGCCGCGGCAGGTCGATGGCGAACTCGCCGATCGGGTGCGCCTGCGGCCCTGCCGACAGCACCACTACCCGGTCCGACAGGGAAATCGCCTCTTCCAGGTCGTGGGTGATGAACACCACCGACTTGCGGTTCGCCGACCACAGCTCGAGCAGCTCGTTCTCCATCAGCTGGCGGGTCTGGATGTCGAGCGCCGAGAACGGCTCGTCCATCAGGATGATCTGCGGGTCGAGGATCAGGGTCTGCGCCAGCGCGACGCGCTTGCGCATTCCGCCCGATAGCTGGTGAGGGTAGCGCGCGCCGAACCCGCCCAGCCCGACGCGTTGCAGCCAGCTTTCCGCCTGCCGCCTTGCCTCCTGCCTGCCGGTATGCCTGAACTCGAGCCCGGCGGTCACGTTTTCCAGAGCGGTGCGCCAGGGCATCAGCGCCTCGGTCTGGAACAGGTACCCCGCCTTGCGGTTCAGGCCCTCGAGCGGCTCGCCGAAGACGCGTATGCGCCCCGCCGAGGGCTGCAGCAGCCCGACCGCCACGTTCAGCAGCGTCGACTTGCCGCAGCCGGTCGGTCCCACCACCGATACGAACTCGCCCGCGGCTACGCGCAGCGTCGTGTCGCGCAGCGCGGTGTAGCGCCCCCCGCCGGGCGAGACGAAGGTGACGGTGATGTCCTCCAGCGCGATCGCCGGAACGGCCGCCGGCATCGCTACTTCTTCGTCGGGTACTTCGCGTTCGCCTTCTTGACGAACTCGTTGGTGTAGGTCTGCGCGAGGTTGATCTGCTCGGGCTTGATGTTGTCGTTGAACGAGGCGAGCGCCTTCAGCGTGGTCTTGGCGCCGGCTTCGCTGAAGTAGCCGTCCTTGGAGTACGCCGTCTTCACGTTGTTGTACGCGAACAGGTACATGGCTTGATTGCCGAGCAGATACTCCTCCGGCACCGTTGCGAGGATCTGCTGCGGCGAGGCTTGCTGCATCCACTTCAGCGCGCGCACGGTCGCGTTGGTCAGAGCCTGCACCGTGTTCGGGTTCTTCCTCACGAAATCGACCGGCGCATACAGGCTTCCCGCGGGCATCGGCCCGCCGAACAGCCTGACCGTGCCTTCCGGAGTGCGCGTTTCCGCGATCACTTTCACCTTGCCGCCGCGCTCCAGCATGGTCACCGCGGGATCGGTCTGCGAGACCACGTCCACCCTGCCCTGCTCGATGGCGGCAATCACGCTCGCGCCCTGGCCGACGCCGATGATCGCCACGTCGGTGGGCTTGAGGCCGCCCTGCGCGAGGAGGTAGTTGATGACCATGTTGGTGCTCGAGCCCGGCGCGCTGACGCCGACCTTGAGCCCCTTGAGGTCCTTCGGCGACTTGTACTTGTCCGCCAGCTTCGCGGAGATGGCGACGCTGATCTGCGGCGCCGCGCCGGCCAGCACGAAGGCCTGGAAGCTCTGCCTGCGCGACTGCATGTTGATCGTGTGCTCGTAGGCGCCGGCCACCACGTCGGCGCTGCCGCCGACCACTGCTTCCAGTGAGCGCGTGCCGCCGGCGAAATCGCTGATGCGCACGTTGAGGCCTTCGTCCTTGAAGTACCCCAGGCGTTCCGTCACGGTTAGAGGCAGGTAGTACAGCGCGGTCTTGCCGCCGACCGCGATATGCACGTCGCGCTTCTCCAGCTGCGCGTGAGCATTGACGCTGGCCGCGATAGCCACCGCGGCCGCCAGAACGGTAAGTCTCATGGCATCCTCCTCCTAGCCGGAATTTACTAGATTTCGCGCCGCTCCAGCAGGGCTTGCGAGATGGTGCCGGCGTCGACGTACTCGAGCTCGCCGCCGAGCGGCACGCCGCGCGCGATGCGGCTGGCGCGCACGCCCCGCGCGCGCAGCATCTCCGCGATGTAGTGCGCGGTCGCCTCGCCCTCGTTGGTGAAATTGGTCGCCAGGATGACCTCCTGCACCTCGCCGCCGCCGACCCGCTCGAGCAGCCGGTCGAGGCCGATGTCGCGCGGCCCGACACCGTCAAGCGGCGACAGCCTGCCCATCAGCACGAAGTACATGCCCGAGTAGCTCAGGGTCTGCTCGACCATCGACAGGTCGGCCGGCGTCTCCACCACGCAGAGCAGCGAAGCGTCCCGCCGCGCCGAGCGGCACAGCGCGCACAGCTCTTCCTCGGCGAAGTTGTTGCATTTGGCGCAGCGCCGCACGTTGGCCAGCGCGCCGGCAAGCGCCTGCGCCAGCCGCTCGCCGCCGGCGCGGTCGTGCTGCAGCAGGTGATAGGCCATGCGCTGCGCGGAACGCGGGCCGACCCCGGGCAGGACACGCAGGGCCTCGACCAGCAGCTCGAGGCCGCGCGCGGTGGGGACGGGGTCTTTGCTCTTCAAAATGGAAGTTTGAAGCCGGGCGGTAGTCCCAGCCCAGCCGTCATGCCGCTCATCTTCTCGGCGATGGTCGCCTCGACGCGGTGCGCCGCGTCGTTGAACGCGGCGGCGACCAGGTCCTCCAGCATCTCGCGGTCGTCGCCCACCAGGGAGGGATCGATGGTGACGCGCTTGACCTCGTACTTGCAGGTCATCTGCACCTTGACCATGCCGGCGCCCGACTGGCCCTCGACCTCGAGCGTGGCAAGGCTCTCCTGCATGCGGCGCATGTTCTCCTGCATCGTCTGCGCCTGCTTCATCAACTGCCCGATGTTGCCTTTCATGGCTGGCTCATTTCTCCTTCATTTTTCCGGCGGCCGGATGCTCGAGTCGACCACCTTGCCGTCGAACAGGTTGACGAGGTCCTGCACGAAGCCGTCGGACTGCACTGCCTTGACCGCTTCCGCGCGTCGCGCGTCGCGCTCCCCGTTCTCGATCGCCGCGGCGCTGGCGCCGGAGGTCTCGCCCACCGCCACGCTGACGCGCGCCGCGCTTCCCAGGTGCTGCTCGAGCGCGGCCTTCAGCTTGTCGGCGTGGGCGCGGTCGGCGAGGAACGCCTTCGACTTCGGCACCACCAGGTCGAACGCGTTGCCCTCCCGGCGCCGCAGCTCGGCATTGCGCGCCAGCTCGCGCGCCGCACCTGTGACCTGCAGCTGCGCGGCAAGCTCAGGCCAGCCATCCGCAGCGGGCGCGGCGGCGGCTTTCGGCCGTGCCGGCTGCGCGCCCGGGCTGGCTGCCTTCCCGGCCTCTTTTTCCACCACGGGCAGTTTCTCGTTGCCGCCCTCGGGGCGGAAAGCGAGCATGCGCAGGACCGTCATCAGGAACCCGGCGTGCTCGTCGGGCGCCAGCTTCAGGTCCTCGCGGCCCTGCAGCGCGATCTGGTAATACAGCTGCACCGACTCGGCGTCCAGGCGGCCGGCGAGCGCGATGATGGCGGCGCGATCGGGTGCATCGTCCTCGAGCGCCGACGGCGCCGCCTGCGCCAGCGCGACCTGCAGCAGCAGGCCGGCCAGGTCGGCGAGCGCGGCATCGCAGGACAGGCTGCGCTCCTGCATCTCGCCGGCGATGCCGGCGGCGGCGGCGGCGTCCTGCGCCGCGACCGCCTCGATCAGGCGCAGCAGGAAACCCTGGTCGATCGCGCCGAGCATGTCCGCGACGCTGCGGGCAGCCACGCGCCCGGCGCCGTGCGCGATCGCCTGGTCGAGCAGCGACAGCGCGTCGCGCATGCTGCCCTGCGCCGCGCGCGCGATCAGGGACAGCGCCTCCTTCTCATGCTCGATGCCTTCCTGCGCGAGGACGTTCGCCAGGTGGCCGGCGATCGCCGCCGGCGGCATCTGCTTCAGGTTGAACTGCAGGCAGCGGCTGAGCACGGTGACCGGGATCTTCTGCGGATCGGTGGTCGCCAGGATGAACTTCAGGTGCTCGGGCGGCTCCTCCAGCGTCTTCAGCATGGCGTTGAAGGCCGAGGTCGACAGCATATGGACCTCGTCGATGACGTACACCTTGTAGCGCGCCCGGCTCGGCGCGTACTGCGCCGTGTCGAGCAGCTGGCGCATCTCGTCGACGCGGGTATTGGTGGCTGCGTCCACCTCCAGCAGGTCGACGAAGCGCCCGGCGTCGATCTCGACGCAGGCGGAGCACTTGCCGCAGGGCTCCGGCGTCACGCCGGTCTCGCAGTTCAGGCACTTGGCCAGGATGCGCGCCAGCGTGGTCTTGCCGACGCCGCGGGTTCCCGTAAACAGGTAGGCGTGATGCAGCCTGTTCTGCTCGAGCGCATGCCGCAGCGCGCGCACGACATGCTCCTGGCCCACCAGGCCGGCGAAGCCCTTGGGCCGCCACTTGCGCGCAAGTACCTGATAGCTCATGGGTTACTGAATTAGTAGGCGAGCCTGACCCCCGGCACTTGCAGGGACCGGCTGTGGCTGCTTCCTTCCGGACCTGACCAGGTTCACCAGCCTGCAATGCGGGGAGGCCCGCCGCTGTCGATTGTAAGGCGAAACAACCTCCCACAGTCAGTGGGTAGTCAGCTTCGCGCGCTATTCTTTTTTGCACGCGAATCCTCCTCCATCGCGGTGCTGCACGCGCGATGGTTTAGACGCCCGTCGGCACTAGCCTTCGGGCGTTTTTCTTTTGTGCTCTGTGATCGATCAAGCGCTCGGCGCTGGCTTCCGGGTCGTGCTCTCGCCGCGTGGCACGGCAGCCGAGGCGAACAGGTTCAGGCCTAGCCGCTCGGACAGGAAGCGTGTGGCCAGCCGGCCGCGCACGCTGTTGCCCGCGGCGTCAAGCCGGGGCGAGAAGGTCGTCAGCGCACCCTTGCCGGGCGCGACGGTAACGATGGCGCCGCTGACGCCACTCTTCCCGGGCAGGCCCACGTCGTACAGCCAGTCGCCTGAGCGCTCGTACAAGCCGGCCGTGGCCATCACGGCGAGCACGCGGCGGCAGGTGTCGGCGGAGACGACGCGCTCGCCGGTGACCGGGTTGACGCCGCCGCCGGCCAGCGTCGCGCCCATCACCGCCAGGTCGCGCGCGGTAGTGAGCAGCGCGCATTGCTTCGTGTACACGTCAGTAGCCTCGTCGGGGTCGCAGTAGACGCGGCCAAAGCTGCGCAGCAGGTGTGCGATGCCGGCGTTCCGCTGGTTGGTGGCGGCCTCAGACCGGTAAACATTCTCGTCCAGTTCAAGCCGGCGGCCTGCGAAGCGCGACAGGCCGGCGCGCACGTTGTCCCAGCGCTCGGCGGCGGTGATGCCGGGTACGAGGCTCGTAGTGGCGATCGCGCCCGAGTTCACCATCGGATTGGTGGTGTGTTCAGCGCGCAGTTCCGCCGCCGTCACCGAGTTGAAGGGCAGGCCGGTGCCGTCCACGCCGAGCCGCTCCGCGGCCTCGGCCGGGCCTAGCGCGTCACACACCAGCGCGAAGACGAAGGGCTTGGACACGCTCTGGATCGAGAAGGCGTGGTCGGCATCGCCCACCCCGAACGCATCGCCACGCGTGTTGACCACGCAGAGGCCGAACAGCGCCGGGTCGGCCTTCGCCAGCGCGGGGATGTAGTCGGCGACACTGCCGTCGTCCTCGTGGCGAAAGCGCTCATAGGCGGTCTGGATCAGCGCGCGGACCTCCTCCGGCGTGGGCAGCGTGCCGGTGGAGACGTAGCCCGTTGGGCTTTTCATGCGAGCGCCTTGCCAACCACTTCCTTGGTCTCATTCGACAGGCCCGGCGCGGCGGCCACCTTCTCAAGCGCGGCGAGCATCAGCGCGCGGCGCTGAGGCTCGAAGCGCTTGTAGCGCTCGAAATTGCGCACCATGCGCGAGGCCACCTGCGGATTGATCGCATCCAGCGCCACCGACTGTTCGACCATCAGCTTGTAGCCGGAGCCGTCGGCTGCGTGGAAATTGATCTGGTTTACGCCAAAGCTGCCGAGCAGCGCATAGACCTTGTTCGGGTTCTTCAGCGTAAAGGCCGGGTGCGCGGTCAGCTCCTTCACTCGCGCCACGGTGCCGCGCAGGCGTGACAGCGCCTCCACGCCGAGCCACTTGTCGACCACCAGCGGCTCGTCCTTCCACTTGCCATAGAAGGCATCGAGCGCGGGCCGGCGCTCGGCGCAGTCGCAGTTGGCGATCGCGGTGAGCGCGGCCATGGCGTCGGTCATGTTGTCGGCCGCCGCGAGTTGCGACAGGCATAGACGGCGCGAGGGCTCATCGCCAAGGTCTACCAAGTAGGCGAGGCACAGGTTGCGCAGCGCGCGACGGCCGCTGGAGGCGGCATCGGGCCGATACCGGCCGGGCGTCGTGAAGCCGTCGTAGGCACGGCGCAGTTCGGCCTGCAGCCGTTCGGCCAGGAAGCGGCGCATCGAAAGTCGCACCTCGTGCACGGCCGCCGGGTCGATCTCATCCAGCTGCTCGGCGAGCATGACTTCGACCGGCAGCGAGAGCGCCTCGGCAGCGAAGGCGGGATCCTTCGCGGCGTCACTAAGCACGCGGCCGAAGGCTTGGGCCAGATAGTCCGGGAATTGCACCGGGCGGCCGGCGCGATGGTCGGCCACGCCCTTGAGCAACAGGTTCATGGCAAGCCGCTGCCCTGCCTCCCAGCGGTTGAACGGGTCGCTGTCGTAGCTCAGCAGGTGCTGCAGAGCCTTGTCGCTGTACGCATAGTCGATGATCACCGGCGCGCTGAAGTTCCGGCCGAGAGAGGGCACCGGTGGGGCCGGTACGTCCAGGAAACGGAACACATCAGTCTCGTTCCGCAGCGAGAGCACGACGCTGGTGCCCCGGGGCGCCTTTTCGCCTTCCAGGCGCAGCGGCAGGTCGCGGCCCTCGGCATCGATCAGCCCGACGACGAGCGGCATGTGCATCGGCAGCTTGGCCGGCTGGCCCGGCGTGGGCGGGCAGCGCTGCGTGACGGAGAGCTCATAGCTGCGCGTTGCCTCGTCATAGCGGTCGCGCACCTCGAGGCGGGGCGTGCCGGCCTGCTCGTACCAGCGCCTGAACTGCGTGAGATCAAGGCCGCTCGCCTCCTCGATTGCACGCACGAGATCGTCGGTCGTCACGGCCTGCCCGTCATGGCGCTTCAGGTACAGATCGATGCCCTTGCGGAAGGCCTGCTCGCCAACCAGCGTGTGCATCATGCGCACCAGTTCTGCGCCCTTGCTGTAGACCGTGGCGGTGTAGAAGTTGCTGATCTGCCGGTACGACGACGGCCGTACCGGATGCGCCATCGGGCCGGCGTCTTCCGGAAACTGGCCCGAGCGCAGGTTGCGCACCGCCTGGATGCGCGTCACCGCGCGCGAGTACTGGTCGCCCGCGTATTGCTGCTCGCGGAAGACCGTCAGTCCTTCCTTGAGCGCAAGCTGAAACCAGTCGCGGCAGGTGACGCGATTGCCGGTCCAGTTGTGGAAATACTCGTGCGCGACCGTGCGGTCGATGAAGCTGAAATCCCAGTCGGTCGATATGTCCGGGCGGGCCAGCACCAGCTTGGTGTTGAAGATGTTCAGCCCCTTGTTCTCCATGGCGCCGGCATTGAAGTCGCCCACCGCCACGACGTTGTACTGGTCGAGGTCGACCTCCAGGCCGTAGCTGTCTTCATCCCACTTCATCGAGTGCTTGAGCGACTCCAGCGCGAATTCGCACTGGTCGAGCTTGCCGGGCTCGACAAAGAACTGCAGCGCCACCGTTCGGCCGGAGCGGGTCTTGAAGCTGTCCTTGCGGCTGTCGAGCTTGGCGGCGACGACGGCGAACAGGTAGGAGGGCTTCGGGAACGGGTCTTCCCACTTGGCCCAGTGCCGGCTCTTGGCTTCGTCGCCCTGCGCGATGAGGTTGCCGTTGGCGAGCAGCACCGGATAGCGGGCCTTGTCCGCGTGCAGCGTGACCGTGTATTTGGCCATCACGTCAGGACGATCGAGGAACGGGGTGATGCGCCGGAATCCCTGCGCCTCGCACAGGCTGAAGATGCCGGTGCTCGAGGCGTAGATCCCCATCAGCTTGGTGTTCAGCTTCGGGTTGATGCGGCTGACGGTCGTCAGGCCGAAGGCATCGGGCACGTCCGGCAGCGTCAGGTAGCGGTCATCGAGGGCATAGCGATCCGGCCCGAGAGGGACGCCATCGACGGCCACCGACTCGACGGCGAGCTCGTCGAGATCGAGCCGCAATGCTGCCGTGCGGTCGGCCGCGCCGGGATTGCGACGGACCACGAGCTTCGCCGTGACACGCGCGTTGTCCTCGCCGCCAAGGTCGATATCGAGATCGACCTCGGAAATCAGGAACGGCGGCGGCGTGTAGTCCTTCAGGTAAACCGCGGTTTGCGCCTGGGGGGCCATGGGGTCTGCTCGCGTGCTCGACACTCAAAGATCCGGGTTCGTGCGCGCGTCAAACACGACCATCTGGATGAACTGCAGCTTGGCCACGACGGGCCTGGACATCACGAACGGATAGAAGTCCGGCTGCCCCATGCTGCGCGCCATCTCGTTGAGCACCATCGTTACCTCGAGCCAGGCGTTCAGCAGCGACAGGAATCGCTCGGCATTGGGATCGTCCGGCGCGTAGAGCGCATCGCGCGTGAACGGATGGATGTCTCCTTCGAGATCTTCGGCATCGAGGCCAAAACCCATCGCGGTGCCCAGGCTGTCGACCACGTGCAGAAATTGCGCCCAGGTCTCGGCCCAGTCTTCCCAAGGGTGCATCGTGGCATACGAAGTGATGTATGAATTCGCCCAATCGGCCGGCGGCCCCTGCTCGTAGTTCCGCTTGAGCGCCTCGGCATAGCTGGCGCGCTCGTCGCCGAACAGCCGGCGGAAAGGCTCCAGCCACTTGGTGTTCCAGACGATACGGTCCCAGTAGTAGTGGCCGACCTCGTGGCGGAAGTGGCCGAGAAGCGTGCGGTACGGCTCGCGCAGGTCGTGCTTGATCTGCTCGCGCTTGGCATCGTCGGCTTCCTCGACATTGATCGTGATGAGGCCGCTCGCGTGGCCGGTCATCACGCGCGGCCCCTTGGGCGGCGAGCGCAGGAAGTCGAACATCATGCCGCGCTCGGGGTCTTCCTCCACCTTGGAGTTCACCGGCAGGCCAAGGGCAATCAGTTGCGCGACGAGCCGGCGCTTGGCGGCCTCGATCTTCTTCCAGTAGCGTGCGTTGTCCGCGTCGTCGAGGTCGGGGATCGTGCGATTCAGCCGGCAGGCGATGCAATAGGACTTGGGGTTGTGCGCGTACATCATCCAGTTGCAGGCCGCCTGCGAAGCGCGGTTCGCGCAGGGCTTCGACAGCTCCTTGCGCCCTTCCACCCGCCAGGTGCCGGGCGTGGGGCCCGGGTCGAGCGCGACGACTCTGCCTGTATCGGGCAGCAAGCCCAACTGCGACTTGCAGGCCAGGCACAGCGTGTTGTCGAAGAAAATGTGGTTGCCACAGCGGCACCGGTAGGCGCGTGAATGCCGCGTGGCGAGTTCATGGTATTTCTTCCGCCGTGTGTCTAGGCGTGTGCCGAGCGATTCGAGCAGGTCTTGCATCGACGAACCTCACTGTTTCAGGTACTTACGGGACTCGAGCGGCGGAGAGAGTGGATTGGCAATCTCTGCGCGGGGCGATGATTCTACCGCTGCGACGCCGGCGCGCCGTCGAGCACGTTCTTGATGACGACCTGAACTGAAAAGCTCCGTCCGCGCGGGCGCTATCATTCGCCAATGGAGCCTGCGGACAGCATCGGCCGGCTAGGCTTTGCCCGGTGGTACGAGCGGCGGCTGATCGAGGGGCACGCCTGGTTCATCAGCGGCTTCGCCTGTATGGTGGCGATCGCCGCCTGCGTCGAGGAGCTCGCCTTCCGCGGCTCGTTCGGGCGGCTGCTGTTCTATGTGGTGGTGATCCTGGGCGCAGCCGCGACCGGCATCTACGGCATGGTGCGATACCACCAGATCCTCGCCGAAGCCGAGCGGATCGGCGAGCACGCGACCTGCCCGGCTTGCGGCGCCTATGCGCGCTTCAAGCTGTTTTCCCCCTCTCAGGTGCGCTGCCGGAAATGCGCTCACGAATGGCGCCTGATCGAGCCCGAGTGAGGGGACTGTTCCTTTTCGCGCAGTGCTGCATTTTCTTCAAGCAGCATGCGCGGGCGCTGCAGGCGCTCGAGGACGTGCTGCGCGAGCAGCCGGATCACCTGCACGCGCTGCGCACCGCCGGCTTCCTGTACGCCGAGAAGGGCCGGCAGACGGACTCGATCGCCGCGCTCGAGCGCGCTTTCGCTCTCGCCCCCGACGACGCAGGCACGCTTTTCAACCTCGGCTTCACCCTGCAGAAGACAGGCAGGCACGAGGAGGCGATCGGGCGCCTGACGCGCGCAGTCGAGCTTAATCCGCAGCTCGACCGCGCATGGTACGGGCTGGGAATCTCGCTGATCCACTGCGGGCGCTTCCGCGAGGCGATCGAGCGCCTGAAGGAGGCGGCCAGGCTGCAGCCGCTCAATCCCTACCCGCGCTATCAGCTTGCCGCCGCATGGTTCAAGCTCGGCGAGCCGGAAAAGGTGCGCGCAGAGT
>Ga0315912_10005403_pt1 | contig 11777 bp, 10 predicted proteins | sample VfabasoilMG_FD_204469 | JGI IMG/M metagenome (GOLD analysis project Ga0315912, IMG submission 204469) | Garden soil microbial communities collected in Santa Monica, California, United States - V. faba soil | ecosystem: Environmental > Terrestrial > Soil > Garden | place: USA: California...
CGCCGGTGCTGCTGCTGGACGAGGCCACCAGCAGCCTGGATGCCGAGAGCGAACGGCTGGTGCAGGAGGCCCTGGAAGGGCTGATGCGGACCCGTACCACCCTGATCATCGCCCACCGCCTGGCGACCGTGCTGAAGGCCGACCGGATCGTGGTCATGGACCACGGCCGGATCGTTGCGGTGGGCAGCCACGCCGGACTTCTGCGAACCAATTCACTTTATGCGCGCCTGGCGCAGCTGCAGTTCGGGGACGGCGCGGCCGATATAGCCAGCGTGTAAGACAGACATTGACGCCGCGCGCATTCTGGCGGCCGGGTTTGGGAGAGGATTGCTCTCCTGTCCCGACGGACAGGGCATGAGGGACGAGTGCTTGGCCGAGGCAGCCGAAAACGAACAGTGGCGCAGGAAGTACCTGGACAACCTGCGCGAACTGGAGCGGGATGAACAGATACTGCGGGGACGCGAGCAGCAACTGCGCTGGCTCGTGGGCCGTCTGTGCCTGGCGGCACAGGGACAGTCCCCCAAGCTCGATGCCGCGCTGCAGAAGCTGAAGAACGCTGTCCGCAAGGAAGTGGATGCCGGCGAACTCGAGGCGATGGGCAACGAGATCACCACCTCCGTTCGCGAGCTGGACGTGGGCACCTCCACACTGTCCAAGATCGACCCGCTGTCGACCACCCAGGGTGGCACCGCAAAGACCGCGGGCGCGTCCCAGCAGAACACGGCCGCGACCACCCGCAACGCCCGCGCCCTGGGAGCGGACAGCAAATCCGCAACGGGCGAGAACAAGTTCTTTTCTGATGACTCTGCCGGGGCTTCCGGTGCGCGCGCCGCGCTGCCTGGTGAAGCCATCCTGGGAGATGAGCGCATCCGCGCGGTTCTGGCGCGGCTGCTGACCGAGCTGCGCTCGGATCCGCGGCTGTCCGAGGCGGTGACCGCAGTCGACCGCGAGCTGTCGATCTCGATGACGCAGGAGCAGCTGCCCAAGCTGATAGAACGCGTGGGTGGCCTGCTGGTCCAGCGCATCCAGGGACTGGAACGCGCGCGCGAGGAGCTGCAGCAGCTGCTCGACCAGATGCTGGGACAGCTCGACGGATTGTCGCGCTTCGTTGCCGGGCACGACCTGGACGAGACCGAGCGCCGCGCCAGCACCGAGACGCTCAATACGCAGATCAGCGGCGAAGTCTCCGCACTGGGCAGCACGCTGGACACCGGCACGGATCTCACCAGCATCCGCCGGCAGCTCCGGCAGCGGCTGGATTCCATCGGCCGGCACCTGCAGGAATACCGCACCCGCGAAGAGGAGCGTTCGCGCCAGGCGCGCGAGCGCACCGACCAGATGCGCGGGCGCATGGAAGAGCTGGAGCGTGAGGCGCGCAGCCTCCATGCCAGCCTCGCGGACGAGAAGCGCATGTCGCTGCTCGACCCGCTGACACGCGTGCCCAACCGGCTCGCCTACGAGCAGCGCATGGTGGATGAACTGGAGCGCTGGCGGCGCTTTTCGCAGCCCACCTGCATCGCGGCCTGCGACATCGACCACTTCAAGCGCATCAACGATTCTTACGGGCACCGCGCCGGTGACAAGGTGCTGCAGGTGGTGGCCGAGTGCCTGGCCACCAGCGTGCGGAGCACCGATTTCGTGGCGCGCTACGGTGGCGAGGAATTCGTGTTCATTCTGCCCGGCAGCACCGTGGAGGATGGACTGCAGCTGCTGAACCGCATCCGTGAGAAGGTGGCGGAGATCGGCTTCCATTTCCGCGGTACGCCGGTGTCGGTGACCGTGTCATGCGGGCTGACCTCGCTGCGCCCGGATGATGGCGCGGACGATGCATTCGATCGCGCCGACAAGGCGATGTATCAGGCCAAGGATTCCGGCCGCAACCGCGTCACGCAGCTCTAGCGCGAGGGTGCCCGCGCGAGCCGTTCGCGCGGATCAGTGGCGGCGGAGCGCCGCGCGCCAGTACAGGATCAGCGCGAATCCGCCCACCATTCCGCCCAGATGCGCGAAGTGCGCGACACCACTGTCATGGCCCGAGACGCCGAGATACAGCTCGAGCAGGCCGTACAGCGTCACGAACAGCCAGGCCGGCATGGGGATCGGCGGAAAGATCAGCATCAGCCGGCGGTGCGGGAAGGCGAGGCCATAGGCCAGCAGCAGGCCGAAGATGCCGCCCGATGCGCCCACTGTCGGGATGGCCGGATTTCCCAGCACCCGCAGCGTCAGCAGCTGTGCGACGGCGGCGCCCAGTACGCACACCACGTAGTAGGTCAGGAAGCGGCGCGGGCCGAGCAGCCGCTCGATATCCGGCCCGAACATGTACAGCGCGAACATGTTGAACAGGATGTGCGCGAAGTTGCGCGAGTCATGCAGGAAGGCGTACGAAAGGAGCTGCCAGGGCTGGAAGTGCGGCTCGAAGTCATTGGGCGGCCACAACCCGAAAGTATCGACCAGCGACGGTCCCAGCGCGAGCTGCAGCAGATAGACGCCCACGCAGGCGATCAGCAGGTTACGGACCGTGGGCGTGAGCGTCTGGCCCATCGAGGCTACTCGGCGAGGGCGCTCTCGGCGGCGCGGGACATGCGCTTGCGTTCGTTCTCGGTCAGGTAACGCTTGCGGATGCGGATGGACTTGGGAGTGACCTCCACCAGTTCGTCATCCGCGATGAACTCCACCGCGTATTCCAGCGTCAGCTCGATTGGCGGCGTCAGCACCACGGCGTCATCCTTGCCCGATGCGCGCACGTTGGTCAGCTTCTTCGACTTGATCGGGTTGACGACCAGGTCGTTCTCGCGGGAGTGGATGCCGACGATCATGCCCTCGTAGAGCTTCTCGTTGTGGCTGACGAAGAGCTTGCCGCGTTCCTGCAGGCTCCACAGCGCATAGGCCACGGCATCGCCATTTTCCATGCTGACCAGCACGCCATTGCGCCGCTCGGCAACCTCGCCCTTCAGTGGCGCATAGCCATCGAACACGTGGCTCATCAGGCCGCTGCCGCGGGTGAGATTCATGAACTCACCCTGGAAGCCGATCAGCCCGCGGGCCGGAACCCGGTAGTCGATGCGGACGCGGCCGCGGCCGTCCATCTGCATGTCCTTCATCTCGGCGCGGCGCTGCCCCAGGGCTTCCATCACGCCGCCCTGATGGGCTTCCTCGACGTCGACGGTCAGTGCCTCGTAGGGCTCGCTGGTCACGCCATCGATCTGTTTCAGCAGCACCTGCGGACGCGACACGGCGAGTTCGTAACCCTCGCGCCGCATGTTCTCGATCAGGATGGTCAGGTGCAGCTCGCCGCGACCCGACACGCGGAACACATCGGCGTCGCCGGTCTCTTCCACTCGCAATGCGACATTGCTCTCCAGCTCGCGGGCCAGCCGCTCGCGTATCTGGCGGCTGGTGACGTACTTGCCTTCGCGGCCGGCCAGAGGAGAGGTGTTGACCTGGAAGTTCATCGCCAGCGTCGGCTCGTCCACCGCGATGGGTGGCAGGCCCTCGGCGTTCTCGGGGTCGCATACCGTGAACCCGATGTTCACTTCCGGCAGGCCGGTGATCGCGATGATGTCTCCGGCGGCCGCGCTGTCCACCGGTTCGCGCTCCAGTCCCTGGAACGCCAGCACCTGCGCGATCTTGCCCGCGCCCTTGTCTTCGGCTCCGTAGCGCAGCACCACGTTCTGGCCCGGCTTCACCGTGCCGCGACGGATGCGTCCGATGCCGATGCGGCCGACATAGGAGTTGTACGCCAGCGTGGAGACCTGCAGCTGCAGCGGGCCTTCGGCGTCCGTCTTCGGTTCCGGTACGTACTTGAGGATGGCCTCGAACAGTGCGGACATGTCGGGCTGCTGCGAGGTGGCGTCGAGGCTGGCCCAGCCCTGCAGCGCGGAGGCGTAGATGACCGGGAAGTCGAGCTGTTCATCCGTGGCGCCCAGCTTGTCGAACAGGTCGAAGGTCTGGTCGATGACCCAGCCGGGGCGCGAGCCGGGACGGTCGATCTTGTTGACCACCACGATGGCCTTGTGGCCCAGGGCGAGCGCCTTGCGCGTGACGAAGCGCGTCTGCGGCATCGGGCCCTCGACGGCATCCACGAGGATCAGCACGCCGTCGACCATGGACAGCACGCGCTCGACTTCACCGCCGAAATCGGCATGGCCGGGAGTGTCGACGACGTTGATGCGCACTCCGCCGTAATCGATGGCGCAGTTCTTCGCCAGGATGGTGATGCCGCGTTCCTTCTCGATGGCATTGGAATCCATGATGCGTTCGCCGACTTTCTCGTGGGCGGCGAAGGTGCCCGACTGCTTCAGCAGGCAGTCGACCAGCGTGGTCTTGCCGTGGTCGACGTGGGCGATGATGGCGATGTTGCGGATCGGGCGCTGCATGGGAACGGGCCGGGAAAAAGGCCCGCGAGATTACCAGTTTCGGCTGCTGTTTGCGCGTGGCGGAGGGGAGGGGCCTGCTAGAATTTACCCTGTGTCCCAACCCCCCCTGAACGAGCCTGCCGCAGGCAGCCCTGCACCGCCCGAGGCCGCCTTTTCCGCGGAAGTGGAGCGCATCCGCGGCAGTGGAATGCTGGGGCGCGGCACGCAGATGCAGCGGCTGTTCGAGTTCCTGGTGACCTGCCAGGCCTCGGGGCGCATTCCGAAGGAACTGGAAGTGGCCGTGGACGGATTCGGCCGCGGCGCGGATTTCGACGTCGCCCAGGATGCAACGGTACGGGTGACCGTGCACAAGCTGCGGCGCAGGCTGGAGGAGTTCTACCGCGAGGATGCAGGAGGAGCGCCGCATCGGCTGTCCGTGCCGCGTGGCGAGTACAGGCTCGCGATGGAGAGCGCGGCAGTGGCGCCGGCGCTCGGCGCCGCCGCGGCGCGAGGCTGGCGGCGCTGGCTGCCATCGACGACGCGCGAGCGCGCCATCCTGGCTGCGGCCGGTGTGCTGGCGGTGCTCTGCGTCGTACTGGCTGCGCTGCTGCTGGGCAGGCCACAGGTGGATGAGCGTATCGCGCGCGTGCGCGACTCCGCGCTGTGGGCGCCGCTGCTGGCGGACCGCCTGCCCATCCAGCTGGTGCTGGGCGACTACTACATCTTCGGCGAGACCGACGGCTCTCGCACCGTGCGCCGGCTGGTGCGCGACTTCGATGTGAACTCCCCGAAGGACCTGGAGCAGCGTTTCCTCACCGATCCTTCGCTGGCCTCTCAGTATGCGGACCTGAACCTGGGCTATCTGCCCACCTCCAGTGCGCAGGCGCTGCGCGAGTTGCTGCCGGTGGTCATGGCTTCCGGAAAGCATGTGACGCTGACGCTGGCGTCGGAGCTCGATCCCTCCACCATCAAGTCCACGCATGTGATCTACGTCGGCTACCTGAGTGCGATGGGGATGCTGCAGGACATGGCTTTCGCGGGTTCGCGCTATTCCTTCGGCGGTTCCTTCGATGAGCTGATCGATGCCGAGAGCGGGGAGACCTGGGTGAGCGAGGCGGGCGAGCCCCATCCGGCCGCCGAGCGCTATCGTGACTTTGCCTACCTCGCCAGCCTGACCGGACCGGGTGGTGTGCAGCACCTGGTCGTCGCCGGCACGCGCGACACCGGCCTGATGCAGGCGGCTGAGTCGGCCGTCACTCCCGAGGCGCTGCAGGAACTGGCGGGTCGCAAGCCCGCATGGCGCGGATTCGAGGCGCTGTACGAAGTGCAGGGCGTGAACGGCATCAATGTGGAGTCGCGGCTGATCGGAATGCACGCCACCCGGAGCGGTCCGGCCGTTCCATGAACCGGCCGGCGCCGACGCCGCCGGCAGGGCCCGACCTGCGGCGACTGCCGCGGGAGTTCCTCGAGGTATTCCGCTACGGCCGCAAGGCGCTGGGGCTGGTGTGGCAGACCAGCGCAAAGCTGTCCATCTGGCTGGGCCTGCTCACCGCAGTGGCCGGCACGCTGCCGGCGGTGGTGGCTTTCCTTGGTGCACGCATCGTCGATGCCGTGGTCACCGCCGCATCCGGCGGCGGCGATGTGAAGCCCGCGCTGGAACTGGTGCTGCTCGAAGGGGTGGCCGTTGCGCTGCTCGCGCTGTGCAATCGCGGACTGTCCCTGTGCACGACGCTGCTGCGCGAGCAGCTGGGTTTTCGCGTCAACTCGATGATCCTCGACAAGGCGCTGACGCTGGACCTGGAGCATTTCGAGGACTCGGAGTTCTACGACCGCATGATCCGCGCGCGGCGCGAGGCCTCGCAGCGGCCGCTGTCGCTGGTGATGCGCAGTTTCTCGCTGGCGCAGAACCTGGTGTCGCTGGTGAGCTATGCGGTGCTGCTGTTCGGCTTCTCCGGCTGGGCCGTGGTGCTGCTGGTCGCTGCCGGCCTGCCGGGCTTCGTCGCCGAGGCGAAGTTCTCCAATGACGCCTTCCGGCTGTTTCGCTGGCGCTCGCCGGAGCGGCGGATGCAGGCCTATCTGGAAACGGTGCTGGCGCGCGAGGACCACGCGAAAGAGGTCAAGCTGTATGGGCTGGGCGAGCGGCTGCTCGCGCGCTACAAGGCCATCCATCACCGCCTGTTCGCGCAGGAGCGGACGCTTGCCATCCGTCGCGACAGCTGGGGGTTTGCGCTGGGCCTGCTGGCCACCGTCGCGCTGTATGGCGGCTATTGCTGGGTGGTGGTCAGTGCCGTGCGGGGCCACATCACCATCGGCCAGATGACCATGTACCTGCTGCTGTTCCGCCAGGGGCAGTCGGCGGTCAGCGCCGCGCTGGGAGCCATCAGCGGACTCTACGAGGACAATCTCTATCTCTCCACGTTGTATGAGTACCTGGACACGCCAGCGCGCCCACCCGGCGGCACCGCGACCGTCGGGCCGGACCCGGCCGATGGCCTGCGGCTGGAGAACGTGGGATTCACGTATCCAGGCGCGGAGACTCCGGCGCTTTCCGGCATCGACCTGCACCTGAAGCCGGGCGGCAGTCTCGCGCTGGTGGGTGCGAATGGATCCGGCAAGACCACGCTCATCAAGCTGATCACGCGCCTGTACCTGCCCACCACCGGCCGCATCCGCCTGGATGGCCGCGACCTGGAAGAATGGGATGTGGTGGCGCTGCGGCGCCGCTTCGGCGTGATCTTCCAGGACTTCGTGCGTTACCAGTTGCTGGTGGGCGAGAACATCGGTGCCGGCGACGAGCCGCACTTCGAGGAGGAGCAGCGCTGGCGCGAGGCCGCGGCGCTGGGCCAGGCCGATGACATGGTGGCCACGCTGCCGCAGCAGTACCAGACGCAACTCGGCAAATGGTTCCAGGGTGGACGCGAGCTGTCGGGAGGGCAGTGGCAGAAAGTGGCGGTGTCACGCTCCTTCATGCGTCGCGATGCCGACATCCTCGTGCTCGATGAGCCCACTGCCGCCATGGATGCGGAAGCGGAGGCCGAGGTGTTCCGGCATGTGCGCGATACGGCCGGCGGACGCATGATCATCCTGATCTCGCACCGGTTCTCCACGGTGCGCATGGCCGACGAGATCATCGTGCTGGATGCCGGCCGCATCGTCGAACGCGGTGACCATGAGGCGCTGCTGCGCGCCGATGGCATGTACGCCCGGCTGTTCGAGTTGCAGGCGCGCGGCTATCGATGAGCCGCGCGCGGGTCTTCAGACCGTGGTGTCGCGGTTGGAGATGATCCGCCGCAGCATCTGCTTCAGCATCACGAACTCCTCCTGCGAGAAGCCCGCGAGGCCGGCGTTGTACACCGCCGCGAGATGATGCGGGATCAGCCGCGTCAGCTCTCTGCCCTGGTCAGTCAGTGTCAGTTCCACCACGCGCCGGTCGGTGGCGCTGCGGCTTCGCTGCAGCAATCCCTTGGACTCCAGACGATCGAGCATGCGCGTCATCGCACCGGTGTCGGTGTTCAGGTCGCGCGCGAGGCTCGCCGCAGTGGGATTGCCGCCGCGCGAAATGATCATCAGCGGTGCCCACTGCACGGAGGTGAGTCCGTGCGGTCGCATCGCCGTTTCCGCGGCGCGCATCAAGGTGGATACAGTGGTGCGCAGCAGGTAGCCGATGGACTCTTCGGCAGACCAGTTGTCGCCCCGGTAGAAGTCATGCACGGTCTGTTTTTCGGTGCTCATAGCGCTACAGTATTTGCACAGGCAATTACGGTCAACCCCAACTTGACCGTATGCGTATAATTTTGTGCATGAGTGCCGCCCCGGAAAGCTTCGAATCAGCCTTTGCCAAGGCAGTGGATCTCGGTAACAAGCTGGCGGACAAGGATAAAGACGCTGATCTCTGGGATATCGCCGACGGCCTGCTGGCCGGGGCCGTCCAGTACTGGCTGTACTCCCGCCAGCCCTGCGGGGACCCCCGCTGCCAGGATTGCCTGCCCATCAGCACTGCCGAGGCGCGCGTGGAAGAATTGAAGCGCCTGATCCGTGAACTCGCTGCCGACAGCGAGTACTACCACACGCCCACCGATTCCAACGCCGGCCGCGCCTGACCGCGGCCGCAGGCTCTCCGCATGTCCATCCACACCGAAGTCGTCATCGTCGGCGCAGGTCCCTGTGGCCTGTTCCAGGTATTCGAGCTGGGATTGCTCGGCATCAAGGCGCATCTGCTGGATTCACTCGCCATTCCGGGCGGCCAGTGCGCAGAGCTGTATCCGGAGAAGCCCATCTATGACATCCCCGCGCTGCCGGTGTGCGGCGCCCAGGAGCTGGTCGACCGGCTCCTCGAACAGATCAAGCCTTTCGGCGCCGGCATGCACCTCGGGCAGGAAGTCACCGAAGTCGTGAAGCGCTCCGATGGCCGCTTCGACGTGCGCACCGCGGGTGGCCTGCACTTCGACGCGGGCGCGATCGTCATCGCTGGCGGAGTGGGTTCATTCCAGCCACGGCGCCTCGGTGTCGATGGTGCGGAAGGTTTCGAAGGCAAGCAGATCTTCTATCGCGTCAAGTCGGCGGCGGAGTTCCATGGCAAGCAGCTGGTGATCTTCGGCGGCGGTGACTCCGCGCTGGACTGGACGCTGGCCTTCGCCGACAAGGTGAAGTCCCTGGCACTGGTGCACCGGCGTGCGGAATTCCGTGCCGCACCCGCTTCAGTGGCGAAGATGCAGGAGCTGGTGGCCGCGGGCCGGATGCGCTTCATCGAAGGCACCGCGCAGTCACTGATGCTCGATGGCATGCATGTGTCCGGTGTGCGCGTGAAGGATGCCGCCGGCGTGATGCATGAGCTGCCGGCGGACAACCTGCTGGCCTTCTTCGGTCTCGCGCCAAAGCTCGGGCCCATTGCCGAGTGGGGCCTGGAGCTCGAGAAGAAGGCGCTGAAGGTCGACACCGAAAAATTCCAGACCAGCGTTCCCGGCATCTTTGCCGTGGGTGACATCAACACCTACCCCGGCAAGAAGAAGCTGATCCTCTCCGGCTTCCACGAGGCGGCTCTGGCTGCATTCGGCATCCAGGCCTACCTGTATCCGCAGAAGCGCCAGTTCCTGCAGTACACGACCACCAGCCCCGTCATGCATCAGCGGCTGGGAGTGGGCGAGTCGGGCTGATGACCGCGGCGCGCTCCGGCCCGCTGGCTGAACTGCTGCAGCTGCTGGAACTGGAGTCGCTCGAGGTCAATCTGTTCCGCGGCGCCAGCCGGGACATCGGCAGCCCGCAGGTATTCGGCGGCCAGGTGCTGGGACAGGCATTGCGCGCGGCCTATTCCACGGTGCAGGGACGGCAGGTGCATTCGCTGCACGCCTACTTCCTCAGGCGCGGAGACTTCCGCGCGCCCATCGTGTACCAGGTGGACCGCAGCCGTGACGGCGGCAGCTTTTCCAGCCGCCGCGTCGTGGCGATCCAGCACGGCGAACCCATCTTTCACATGTCGGCCTCGTTCCAGGAACCGGAGCAGGGGCTGGAGCACCAGGTGGCGATGCCGCAGGTGCCGCAGCCCGAAGCGCTGCCGGACCTGCGCGAGCAGATCGACGCCGCCGGCGATTCGCTGCCACCGGCTGTGCGCCGCTTCAGCGGCCGCGACTCACCGTTCGAGTTTCGAGCCGTGCAGCGCGTGGACTACCTGCATCCTTCGCCGCAACCGCCACGCTTCGACGTGTGGTTCCGCACCGCAGGCCCGGTGGAGGCCGATCCGCTGCGGCATGCCTGCCTGCTTGCCTATGTGTCCGACTATCACCTGATTGCCACCGCGCTTCTGCCGCATGGCTACAGCATGGCGAGTCCCGGCGTCGTCGTGGCCAGCATCGATCACGCCATGTGGTTCCATCGCCCGTTGCGCGTGGATGACTGGCTGCTGTGTTCCATCGAAAGTCCCGTGGCGGCCGGCGGCCGGGGCTTCGCGCGCGCCAGTATCTTCCGCCGCGATGGCCAGCTCGTGGCCAGCACTGCGCAGGAGGGCCTGATGCGGGTCACGCGAGAGGCAACGCTGCGCTGAAAGGTACGGGACCTTGGGCCCATAGGCGGGCCCGCGCCGATGTCCGACTCTACGTGTCACGGCAAGGAGAAGACATGGCAACAAGGACCGGGACGGCGATCAGTGGCCTGCTGACCCTGCTGGCAGCGCCGTTGCTGGCGCATGGACAGGAAGCAGCTTACACACACAACGCCGACGAGCTCGCCAAGCAGCTTTCCAATCCGGTGGCGAGCCTCATCAGTGTGCCCCTGCAGCTGAACTACGACGATGGCTTCGCGGGTGGTGGCGCCCGCATGCTGCTGAATGTGCAGCCCGTGATACCGGTTTCCATCAGCGACGACTGGAACATGATTTCACGCACCATCCTGCCGATCGCGTACCAGGATGACATCGCCACAGGGTCCGGCAGCCAGTTCGGCCTTGGCGATACGACGCAGAGCCTGTTCTTTTCGCCCAAGAAGCCCACGGCTGGTGGCTGGATCCTCGCCATCGGTCCCGCCTTTCTCGTTCCCACGGCCACGGATGACCTGCTGGGCACCGGCAAGTGGGGTGCCGGTCCCACGGCGTTGGCGCTGAAACAGACGGCCGCAGGATGGACCTATGGCGCTCTGGTGAATCACATCTGGTCCGTGGCGGGCGACGACGACAGGGCGGACGTGAGCTCGACCTTCCTGCAGCCCTTCCTGGCGAAGGCCATCGGGCAGGGGCGAACACTGACGGTCAACTCCGAGTCCACCTACGACTGGGAGGGCAAGCAGTGGACCGTCCCCGTCAACTTCCTCTACAGCAGGGTGACGAAGCTGGGAGGGCAGATGGTGAGCTTTGCCGGGGGTGCGCGTGTGTACCTGGATGCGCCGCCCGGCGGGCCCGACTGGGGCCTTCGGTTCGCGCTGACGCTGCTGTATCCGAAGTAGCCCGCGGCAGGCAGGCTACTTCGGCCGACCGAAGCTCAGCGCTTCGGGAACTGGATCAGTTCGAAGTGATTGCCGGCGGGATCGACTCCCATGCCGATGCGGATGCCAGTGTTGCCGAACTCGAAGGGCTCGCGCTCGAACTTCGCGCCCGCGGCCTTGGCCGCCTTCACGGTGCCGTCGATGTCCGTCACGGTGAACACGATGTGCGCCATCGTGTCGTGACCGTCGTCGGCCGCGCGCTGCATGATGACGACGTCGGCGCCCATGTTGGCCTTGGCGGCTTCGGCGGTGGCGCCGAAGTCGAGCATGATCTCCAGCATCTGCGGATTCTGGATGCGCTGCACCTCGTGCATGCCAAAGGCCGACTGGTAGAACTTCGCCAGCGAGGCAACGTCCTTCGCGCCCACCCGCACGCCATTGAGGGTGACACCGGCCGCGGACGACGCCAGCGGCAGCAACAGGGTGGCCAGCGCGGCGATGGCCAGGAAGGGATTG
>Ga0315912_10005405_pt1 | contig 11776 bp, 6 predicted proteins | sample VfabasoilMG_FD_204469 | JGI IMG/M metagenome (GOLD analysis project Ga0315912, IMG submission 204469) | Garden soil microbial communities collected in Santa Monica, California, United States - V. faba soil | ecosystem: Environmental > Terrestrial > Soil > Garden | place: USA: California...
GCCAGGAGCTCGAGGCGCGCCGCACGCAGCGCGCGCAGGCCGAGAGCGAGCTCGCGACCGCGAGCGCGCGCCTCTCCGACCTCGAGGCGGCCGAGCGCTCGCTCGAGTCGGAGTGCGCGGCCGCGACGGAGGAGATCACCGCCCTCTCGACGGACCTGAACGCCGCGCGCACGAAGGAGATCGAGGCGCGCGAGCGCTACGAGCGCGAGAGCGGCGCGCTCTCGGGGCTCGAGCGCCAGCGCGCGGCCGCGGAGGAACAGCGCGGCGCGTTGGCCGCGAGCCATTCGACCGCCCAGGTCGAGGCGACGCGCGCGCGCGCGGAGCACGAAGGCCTGGCGCGCCGGCTCTCCGACCTCGCCCGCGCACGCGAGGATCTGGAACAGGAGCGCGCGCGCGCCGCGCGCCTGGCGTCCGAGCACGCCGCCACCGCGCAAGCGCTCGAGCTGCAGTGCCGCGCGCTGGCCGAGGAGAGCGCGCAGCGCCTGCAGGAGCGCGCGCGCGCCGAGGAGCGCCTGGGCGAGCTGCGCGCGCGGGCCGAGGAAGGCCGCACCGGCGCGCAGGTCCTGCGCCAGCGCGTCGACGCCTTGACGCGCGATCTCGAGCGGCGCGGCGAGCAGCTCTCGCGCTCGCGCCTGGAACAGCAGCGGCTCGACCTCGAAGTGCACGAGATCGTGCGCCGGGCCGAGGAGGAGCTCGGCCTCGCGCCGGGCGCGCTCGAGCAGGGCTTCGAGCCCGAGGCCGGACTGCTCGCCGAGGGCGCGCTCGACGCGCTCGACGCCGAGGTGCGCGAGCACAAGGCGCGCCTGGACAAGCTCGGCCCGGTCAACATGGAAGCCCTGGGAGAGCTGGGCGAGGTCTCGACGCGCCTGGAGTTCCTGCGCGCGCAGCGCGCGGATCTCGCCGCCGCGCGCGCCTCGCTGGACGAGGCCGTGCGCACGATCGACACCGAATCGAAGCGCCTCTTCGAGGAGACCTTCGTGCAGGTGGCCGAGAACTTCGGCCGGATCTTCCGGCAGCTGTTCGGCGGCGGGCGCGCCGAGGTCAAGCTCGAAGAGGGCGTCGACGTGCTCGAGGCCGGCGTGGACATCGTCGCGCGTCCTCCGGGCCGCGAGATGCTCTCGATCGGGCTGCTCTCGGGCGGCCAGCGCACGCTGACCGCGCTGGCGCTGCTCTTCGCCGTGTTCGAGGCGCGGCCGAGCCCCTTCTGCATCCTCGACGAAGTCGACGCGGCGCTCGACGACGCCAACGTCGATCGCTTCCTGGGCATGCTCGCGGGCTACCGCAAGACGACCCAGTTCGTGATCGTGACGCACAACAAGGGCACGATGGTCGCCTGCGAAGCGCTCTATGGGGTCACGATGGAGACCAAGGGTGTCTCGCGCCAGGTCTCGGTCGAACTGTCCCAAGCCGAGCGCTTCGTCGAGCGCGGCCTGCGGCCCGAGACCCGGGCCGCGGAGCGTCGCAAGGAACTCGACCTCGAGACCGGCGAGCGCGTGGTCGAGATCGTGCCGCGGGTCGTGGAGACGGCCGAGCGCGAGCTCTCGGCCGATCCGGGCTGACCGGCCGGCCTAGTTTTCTGGAAGCTTTGCCAACAGTGGGCCTTCCCAAGCCGGAGGACCTCAAGCGGCCCACGCAGCGCGTGCGATAGCTGAATCGACGGGCGAGGAACCACCAGGCGATGCAACGAGGGCGGAGCCAACGAAAGACGCAGCCTGCGGCCCTGGCCGTGGCGCTGTGTCTGCTCACAGGCGCGCTCAGCGTTACGGTTCCGGCACTTGCCGAGTCGCGCCAGGATCCGGCAGCGCCTGCGCCTGCGCCTGCGCCCGAACCCGCGCCCCAGCCTGCGGCGAAGCCGCCGCCGCCCATCTGGGACGCGCGCTACCACAAGCCCGAGGAGATCGACGCATTCCTGAACGCGCTCGTCTCCGCGCAGACGACGCTCCAGGTGCAGAAGATCGAGCTCGGTCGCTCGGGGCTCGGCCACGTCGTGAACGGGATCGTGTTCGGGGCCGAGCAGGGCGGCGACCTCGCGACTCGGCCGACCGTGTTCCTCGTAGGCGGGCTGGACGGCCGCTCGACCTCCGGCTGCGAGGCCGTGCTCCAGGCCTGCAGCGAGCTCTTCGCGCGCGCGGCCGACATCCCGGCCGGTCTCGCTATCTGCGCGCTGCCCTGCGCCTCGCCCGACGCGCTCGAGCTCGCGCGCACGGGCAAGGGCGATGGGCGCGACCTGACGCCGGTCGACGACGACAGCGATGGCCGCGTCGACGAGGACGGCGGCGACGACCTCGACAAGGACGGCCAGATCCTCGAGATGCTGATCGAAGACCCCGATGGCGAATGGGTGCGCTCCTCCGACGCGCGCCTGCTCGCCCGCGCGCGGCCCTTCGACACGCAGCGCTATCGGCGCGTCGTCGAGGGTCGCGACGACGACGGGGACGGGAGCTACAACGAGGACGGGCCCGGCGGGATCGCGCTCGACCTGTCGTTCCCCGTCGGCTGGGAGGAGCGCGAGAGCGCGACCTGGCAGCGCCCCTTGCCGCTCTCGGCGCCCATCGCGCGCGCGCTGGCGGACCTGTTGCTCTCGCGCCGCACGCTGCTCGTCTTGCTCTTCCAGGGCGAGCACGGCGAGATCGCCTTTTCCGACGGCCGCGCTCCGGCGCGTCCGCCGCTCGAGGCCGCGGCCTACGACACGCTGGCCGGCATCCTGGCGCGCGCGAGCAACCGCGCCTACGTCAAGGCGCGCTCGCTCTCCGAGGTCTACGGCGGGCCGCGCCCCGGCGCCGCGCTCGAGTGGGTGCACGAGGTGCTGGGCGCAATCGGGGCCGAGGTCGCGCTCTGGGGAGCGCTGGTCGAATCGAGCGCCAGCGGGCGCGCGGTGAGCCTGACCGACGCGCGCCTCGACGAGCCCAAGCTGCCGGCCGAGAACGGACCGCCGCCGCCGCCCGAGCGCGACCGCGCCTGGATGCACTGGCTGGACACCACGCGCGGCGGCATCGGCTTCACCGACTGGCATCCGGTCGAGCTCGAAGGCGGGCGCAGCGCGCTCGTCGGCGGCTTCGATCCGCTGCTGCGCCGCAACCCGCCCGAGAAGAGCCTGGCGGCCGCGATCGCGCCCGCAGGCGCCTTCGTGCTCGAATGCCTGCGCGCGCTGCCCGTGCTCGATCTGCGCGTGGTCGAATGCAAGCGCGACGGCGAGGTGTGCACGCTGCGCGCGCGCGTGGAGAACAAGGGCCGCATGCCGACGGCGCTCTCGACCAGCGCGAACTGGGCCGGGACGGCGGTCGCGCACGCGGGCCAGCTCGAGCTCAAGCTCGTGCTGCCGCCGGGCGCGCGCCTGATCGCCGGCGAGGAGCAGGTCAAGCTGGCCGAGCTGCAGGGCGGGGCGAGCTCGCGCGAGCTGCGCTGGGTCGCGACAGCCCCGGCGAGCTCGGTCTTCCAGATCTCGCTCGAGAGCCCGTTCACCGTGCCTCTGCGGCGCGAGGTGAAGCCGTGAGCTGGTCTGCGCTGTGGCTGGCGCTGGGCCTATTTCTGCTGCAGGATCCGACGCCCGCACCGCAGGACCCGCCGGCCGTCCAGGCTCCCGCGCCAGCGCAGGCTGAACCCGCCGCCCCCGTGCCCTCGTTCGCGGCGTTGCCGCGCGACGCGCGCGGCCGCGTCGACGAGCAGGCCTGGCTGGCGGCCCTCGAGGCGCTCGCGCGCGCCTACCCGGAGACGATCGAGCGCCTCGCGATCGGCAAGAGCGCGCAGGGGCGCGATCTGCTGGTGCTCGCGGTCGGGGAACGCACGGGCCTCGAGCGCGACCACCGCCCGGCCTTCTTCGCCACGCTCGATCCGCGCTCGCCCTTCGCGGGCAGCGCGCCCGCCGCCGGGCTCTCCGCGCCAGCCTCGTTCGGCTTCCTGGACTGCGTCAGCGAGCTCTGCGCGCACCCGACCGAGGCCTGGACGAAGTTCCTCAAGGAGAACGCGCTCTACCTGATCGTGCTGCCCGAGCCCGACCGCGGCCTGCACGCGGCCGCGGAGGAGGAGGGCGCGCCGCCGCGCGTCGAGCTCGCGCGCGATTTCCCGCAGGGCTGGGACGCGCGCGCCGGCGCCTCGAGCGGCCAGGGCCCGTACCCGCTCGCGCGCTCGGAGTCGCGCGCCATCGCGACGTTCCTGCAGCGCCGCACGAACATCGCCTGCGCGATCCTGCTCGCGCGCGAGGGCGAGCGCCTCGCGGCCCCCGGCACGGCCGAGGCTCCGCGCTCTCCGGGCGCGAACATGCGCAAGCTCGACGAGCGCGAGATCGCCAGCCTGCCCGCGAGCCTGGAGCGCTTCGCATCGAAGGAGCTGCTCCTGCCCGTGCTGCTGCTCGAGGTCGCGCCCGCCGGGCAACTCTCGACCACGGATCCCGCGGCAATGCTCGCCAAGCGCGCGAACGCGCTGCCGCACCTGGTGGCCGGGCCGCTGCGCATCGAGCGGCTCTCGAACACGACCTGGCTGGTCGACCTGCCCGTGCGCAACGCCGGCTTCTTCTCCACGGCCGGCGAGGGCCTGCGCCCCGACGCGCACCCGCGCTCGCTCTGGCTGCAGGTCTCGGGCGCGCGCTGGATCAGCGCCGCCGCGCGCTCGGGCGAGCGCGCGAGCTTCGAGGAGCTCGCGCTGCGCACGCCCCCGCTGTTCCTCGAGCCGCTGGCCGGCGGCGAGGAATGCACGCTGCGCCTCGTGCTCGAAGCCGAGGAGAACGCCAACCTCGTGCTGCAGTTCGACTCCTTGCGCGCCGGTTCGCTGCGCCTGGCGCAGCCGCTCGTCAGCATCGTCGCCGGCGGGAAGTGAGCGCGGCCGCTAGCGCCGGCGGCGGAAGTCCTGCTCCAGCCCCGGCAGCCCGCCGAGCACGATCCGGCCCGCGGCGCCGAGCGATTCCTTGGAGCAGTTCTCGAGCGTGTCCGCGTCCGAGTGCCAGTACGCATTGGACGGGCCGTACTCGAAGTCGATCAGGTCCAGGCTCGGGATGCCGATGTCGCGGAAGGGCAGGTGGTCGTCGTTGATCTCCTGCGCCGGGCCGTCGACGTACTTGCCCAGGCCGTTCGCGCGCGCCGCGCCGAAGAAGATCTGCTGCAGGCGCGCATCGGAGTTCAGCTCGCGCGCGAGTTTCAGCTGCTTGTCCCCGACCATGTCGAGCAGGATCAGCGCGCGCACCGTGCGCCCGGTGCCGGACTTCGCCAGCGCCTGGGCGTGCTGCCGCGAACCGTAGGTGTTGTCGTCGCCGGCCCACTCCCAGCGCACGGACTCCTCGCCGTCGAGGAACAGGAAGCGGTAGCTGAGCGCGCGCGGGCCGGCCTTCGCGAGCGAACGCGCGAGCTCGAGCAGCACGGCCGTGCTCGAGCCGGCGTCGTTGGCCCCGACGAAGGGCTTGGCGAGCTTGTCCTTGGCGAGCTTGGTGTCGAAGTGCGAGGCCAGGATCACCAGCTCGGCCTGCGGATCGGCCGAGCGCAGGTCGGCGTAGACGTTGGCCATCTCGATCGGGCCGCTGGGGGTCGTCGGGCGGAAGCTCTCGCGCTGCGGCACGAGGCCGGTCGCCTTGAGCTCGGCTTCGAGCCACTTGCGCTGCTCCTCGAGCGCCGGGGAGCCCGCCGGACGCGGGCCGAAGGCGACGATGCGCTCGAGGTCCTTCCAGGCCCGATCGGCGTCGAAAGTGGTCTCTGCGGCCCCCGGGGAGTCGCAGGCGGGCGGGGTGGAGACGAGGCCGAGCGCCAGGGCGGCGCGCAGGAGGGTGCCGAGGAACTCCATGGGGGCCCGATCATCCCCGATCGCCTGCGCCTCGTCCAAGGAATGAACCGCGCTCCCTCGGAAGCGCGCCGATCCGGGCCTAGGGGCACGGCACAGCGCTACAGCTTTTTGGGGATCGCGACGAGAGGAGGACAGGCCCCCCCGGGATCCCTGGGGCGCGGGAATGGCAGTCCATGAGCGATCAACCCCAACCGATCTTCGACCTCGTCCGCGACACGACTCCCAGCGCGCGCTGGGCGGCTGCCCACTGGCAGGGCAACCTGCAGGAGTACCTGCAGCTCGTCGAGGCGCGTCCGCTGCTCGCGCGCAATGCCTGGCAGCGGCTGCTCGACATGATCGAGAGCCATGGCTGCGTGCGCTCGAAGCGCCGCGGCGCGCCGGTGCGCTGGAAGCTCTTCGATGACCCGCTGGGCGGCGGCGAGGACGCGGTCTACGGCCTCGACGCGCCGCTCAATCGCCTGGTGCAGACGCTGCGCGCCGGCGCGCGCGGCCTGGGCCCCGAGCGGCGCGTGATCCTGTTGCACGGCCCGGTCGGATCCTCGAAGAGCACGATCGCGCGCCTCCTGAAGCGCGGACTCGAGGCCTATTCGCGCACCGACGAGGGCGCGCTGTACACCTTCACCTGGATCGTCGACGGCGTGGAGATCCCCTCGCCGACCAACCAGGAGCCGCTGCTGCTCATTCCGCGCGAGGCGCGCGCGGCGGTCGAGGAGCGCCTGAACAAGCGCTTGAAGCGCGACTACCGCATCCGCATCGACGGCGATCTCGACCCGGTCAGCCGCTGGTACCACGAGCACCTGATGCAGCGCTACGCCGGCGACTGGCAGAAGGTGGTCGGGCACGTGCGCGTGCGCCGGCTCGTGCTCAGCGAGCGCGACCGCGTGGGCATCGGGACCTTCCAGCCCAAGGACGAGAAGAACCAGGATTCGACCGAGCTCACGGGCGACCTGAACTACCGCAAGATCGCCGAGTTCGGCTCGGATTCCGACCCGCGCGCCTTCAACTTCGACGGCGAGTTCAACGTCGCCAACCGCGGCCTGCTCGAGTTCGTCGAGGTGCTCAAGCTCGACGTCGCCTTCCTCTACGACCTCCTGGGCGCGACGCAAGAGCACACGATCAAGCCGCGCAAGTTCGCGCAGACGCACATCGACGAGGTGATCCTCGGGCACACCAACGAGCCCGAGTACAAGAAGCTCGCCGCCAACGACCTGATGGAGGCCTTCCGCGACCGCACGATCAAGATCGACGTGCCCTACAACCTGGCCTTCTCCGAGGAGCTCGAGATCTACCGCCGGCAGTTCGGCAAGCAGCGCACGGCCGGCACGAGCCTGGCCCCGCACACGCTCGAGATCGCGGCCCTGTGGGCCGTGCTCACGCGCCTGGACGACCCGACGCACCCGAGCCTTTCGCTGCTGCAGAAGGCCAAGCTCTACGACGGCCAGGAGGTGCAGGGCTTCCACCCCGAGCAGGTCAAGGAGATCCGCGAGGGCTGTCCGCGCGAGGGCATGCAGGGCATCTCGCCGCGCTACGTCCAGGACCGCGTCGCCACCTGCCTGGCCTCCGAGACGCAGAGCGTCGGCGCGCTGCAGGTGCTCGAGGCCCTGGAGGAGGGCCTGCGCCACCACTCGCTGGTCTCGAACGAGGAGACGCGCAAGCGCTACGTCCAGCTCGTGGCCACGGCGCGCGAGGAATACGAGGAGATCGTCAAGCGCGAGGTGCAGCTGGCGATCGTCTCCGACCACGACGCCATCGACCGCCTGTGCTCGAAGTACATCGACAACGTCAAGGCCTGGGTCACGCGCGAGAAGGTCGTCGGCCCGGCCGGGCGCGAGAGCGACCCCGACGAGCGCCTGATGCGCTCGATCGAGGAGAAGATCGAGATCCCCGAGTCGCGCAAGGGCGACTTCCGCCACGAGTTGATGAACTACATCGCCGCCGTGCACCTCGAGGGCGGCACCTTCGACTACCGCGAGAACGCGCGCCTCTCGCGCGCGCTCGAGCTCAAGACCTTCGAGGACCGGCGCGACACGATCCAGCTCACGAGCCTCGTCTCGACGGTCGTCGACCCCGATGCGCAGGAGAAGATCGCGGTCATCCGCGACCGCCTGATGCGCGAGTTCGGGTACGACCAGGTCGCGGCCGACGAGGTGCTGCAGTACGTCGCGAGCCTGTTCTCGCGCGGCGAGGCCAAGCGCAGCGGCGAGGTGCAGCAGGCCGCCTGAGCGGCGGGGGAGCCAGGCCGCATGTTCCGCATCGATCGCGACCGGGCGCGCTTCCGGGAGATCGTGCGCGGCCGCCTGCGCGGCGACCTGCGCAAGTACCTCTCCACGAGCGAGCTGCTCGGCCGGCGCGGGGACCACGCGGTTTCGATCCCCGTGCCGCAGATCGAGCTGCCGCGCCTGCGCTTCGGCGAGAACAAGCAGGGCATCGGCCAGGGCCAGGGCGACAAGGGCGACCCGGTCGAGGGCGAGTCGAAGCAGGGCGAGGGCGCGGGCGCCGCCGGCGAGCAGGAGGGCCAGCACCTGTTCGAGGTCGAGGTCGAGCTCGAGGAGCTGGCGCGCATGCTGGGCGAGGAGCTCGAGCTGCCCGACATCCGCCCGCGCGGCGACCGCTGCATCGACAGCGAAGGCGGGCGCTACAGCGGCCTGCGCGAGAGCGGCCCGCGCTCGCTGCGCCACTTCCGCCGCACCTACCGCAACGCGCTGCGGCGCGCGATCGCCAGCGGCGAGCTCGACCCGGCCGACCCGCGCGTCGTGCCGATCGCCGAAGACGAGCGCTTCCGCTGGCGCAAGAGCCACCCGCAGCCGGACTCCTCGGCCGTGATCTTCCACGTCATGGACGTCTCGGGCTCGATGGGCCGCGAGCAGAAGGACATCGTGCGCATCAAGGCCTTCTGGATCGATACCTGGCTGCGCAGCCAGTACAAGAACATCGAGGTCGTGTACATCGTGCACGACGCGGTGGCCAAGGTCGTCGACCAGCAGTCGTTCTTCCACCTGCGCGAATCGGGCGGCACCAAGATCTCCTCGGCCTACGAGCTGGTGCTGCAGCTCGTGCTCGACAAGTACCGTCCCGAAGACTGGAACATCTACCCGTTCCACTACTCCGACGGCGACAACTGGAGCGCGCGCGACACCGAGCGCTGCATCACGCTCCTGCGCGACGAGCTGCTGCCGCGCGTGAACCAGTTCTGCTACGGCCAGGTCAAGAGCGCCTACGGTTCGGGCCAGTTCAAGAAGGACCTCGACGGCGCGCTGGCGGGCTCGGAGAACCTCGTCACCGCCGCGATCAACGACCGCGAGGGCATCGCCGACGCCATCCGGGTCTTCCTCGGCAGGGGGCGCTGAGATGGCGCGCGCAGGCGAGCTCGCGGCCGGATTGCGCGAGGAGGTGCGGCGCATCGAGGCCGTGGCGCGCGAGCGCGGCCTGGACTTCAGCGAGATCGTCTTCGAGATGGTCGACGCGCGCGACGTCAATGCGCTGGCGGCCTACGGCGGCTTCCCCGTGCGCTACCCCTCGTGGCGCTTCGGCATGGACTACGAGCGCCTGGAGAAGGGCCACAAGTACGGCCTGTCGAAGATCTACGAGCTGGTGATCAACAACGATCCGCCCTACGCCTACCTGGTGCGCACCAACTCCGACATGGAGCAGAAGCTCGTGATCGCGCACGTCTGCGGGCACGCGGACTTCTTCAAGAACAACGTCTGGTTCCAGCCCACCGAGCGCAAGATGCTCGACCGCATGGCCGAGCACGCCACGCGCGTGCGCGAGTCGATCGACCGGCTGGGCCAGGACACGGTCGAGGTCTTCCTGGACCGCGTGCTGACGCTCGACAACCTGGTCGATCCGTTCCTGCCGCTGCGCGAGTGGATGCAGGTGCGCCGCGGCGAGGCGCTGCGCAGCGGTCCGATCGAGCGCGCGCGGCGCTCGCTCGACCTGGTCATGTCGGGCGGCGAGCGCAGCGCGGCGCCCGCCCCGAGCCCCGGCGCGCGGCCGAGCCTCCCGACCTACGACGTCCTGGGCTTCGTGCTCGAGCGCTGCGAGCTCGAGGACTGGCAGCGCGAGATCGTGCGCCTGGTGCGCGCCGAGGCCTACTACTTCCTGCCGCAGCGCATGACCAAGGTCATGAACGAGGGCTGGGCCTCGCTCTGGCACAGCCGCATCCTCACCGGCGGCGTGCTCGATCCCTCCGAGGTCGTCGATTTCGCCGACTGCCACAGCGGCGCCACGGCCTCGGCCCCGGGCCAGCTCAATCCCTACAAGCTCGGGATCGAGCTCTGGCGCCAGGCCGAGGAGCGCGGGCTGGACCTCTTCCGCCTGCGGCGCATGCACAACGACGCCAGCTTCCTCGACGAGCTCGCCGACGAGGAGTTCGCCGAGAAGAGCGGCCTGTTCGTCTACGGCCGCAACAGCCGCACGGGCCGCACCGAGGTGCTCGAGCGCGACTGGCGCGCGGTCAAGGAGAAGCTGCTGCAGGAGTTCTCCTGGGCCGGCCTGCCGCGCATCGAGCTCGCCGAGGACAACTACGAAGGGCGCGGCGAGCTCGTGCTGCAGCACCAGCACGACGGCCGCGACCTCGAGCTGGCGGCGGCGGGGGAGACGCTCAAGACGCTGGCGCAGCTGTGGAAGAAGCCCGTGCACCTCTTCACGCTCGAGGAGGGCGCGGGGCGGCACCTGACCAGCGACGGCAAGGACGTGCGCCTCTCGGAGCCGCAGGCCGTGAACTCCGCGCACAAGGAGACGGCGTAGGGCGCGGCGGTTATCTTGGCGCGCCATGTTGCGCCCCCTCACCGCCGTATCCCTCCTCGTCCTCCTCGGTTGCGAATCCGTGAGTCCCCAGAAGAGTCCCGGCCATCCGACTCCGACCTTCAGTGCCACCGGCAACCCGCTGATCGACCCCTGGTCCGGTCCGTTCGGCGGCGTCCCGCCGCTCGACCACGTCAAGGTCGTCGACTTCAAGCCCGCGTTCGAGAAGGCGATGGCCGAGAACCTGGCCGAGATCGACGCGATCGCGAACGACAAGGCCGCGCCGAGCTTCGAGAACACGATCGCGGCCCTGGAGAAGGCCGGCCGCCGGCTCGGGCGCGTGCGCACGGTCTACGACATCTTCGGCGCGACGCTGAGCACGCCCGAGTTCCAGGCCGTCGAGAACGAGATGGCGCCCAAACTGGCCGAGCTTTCCGACACGATCGTCCAGAACGAGAAGCTCTTCGCGCGCATCGCCGCCGTCTACGAGGCGCGCGAGAAGTCGAACCTGACCCCCGAGCAGCAGCGCCTGGTCTGGCTCTACCATTCGAACTTCGTGCACGCCGGCGCCAAGCTCGACCAGGCGGCCAAGGCGCGCATGATGGAGATCAACGGCAAGCTCGCCAGCCTGTTCGCGAACTTCAACCAGAACATCATGTCCGACGAGAGCAGCTATCCGCTGTTCCTCGAGGTCGAGGGCGATCTCGCCGGCCTGCCCGACTCGGTCAAGGCCTCCGCTGCGGCCGCAGCCGAGGCGCGCGGCAAGAAAGGCCAGTGGGCCATCATCAACACGCGCTCCAGCATGGAGCCCTTCCTGACCTACTCCGACAAGCGCGAGCTGCGCGAGAAGGTCTGGCGCACGTTCTACAACCGCGGCAACAACGGCGATGCGAAGGACACCAAGGCGCTGATCACGCAGATCCTGGAGCTGCGCGCCGAGCGCGCGCAACTGCTGGGCTTCAAGACGCACGCGCACTGGCGCCTCGACCAGTCGATGGCCAAGACGCCCGAGGCGACGCTCAAGCTGATGGAGGATGTCTGGAAGCCGGCCGTCGCGCGCGTGCACGAGGAAGTCGCCGACATGCAGGCGCTGGCCGACAAGGAGGGCGCGGGCATCACGATCGAGGGTTGGGACTACCGCTACTACGCCGAGAAGGTGCGCAAGGCGAAGTACGACCTCGACCAGAACGCGATGACGCCCTACCTGCAGCTCGAGAAGATGCGCGACGCTCTCTTCTACACGGCCAAGCGCCTGTTCGGCCTC
>Ga0315912_10005406_pt1 | contig 11775 bp, 9 predicted proteins | sample VfabasoilMG_FD_204469 | JGI IMG/M metagenome (GOLD analysis project Ga0315912, IMG submission 204469) | Garden soil microbial communities collected in Santa Monica, California, United States - V. faba soil | ecosystem: Environmental > Terrestrial > Soil > Garden | place: USA: California...
CTGAGTATTCAGGAACTGCTCGCGTGCCAGCTCGCGGTTGCGAATCGTGCTCGCCGCGATCAGTGCGCTGACCAGGCACAGCAGCGCACCGATGTAGAAAGGAAAATAGCCGGCCTGCGGACCATCACTGCTCCAGCCCGAGCCCAGCCGTCGGCTGTCGATGACCACCAGGCCACCCAGTGCGAACAGCACGCCGGCCACCACCAGCTCCAGTGTGCGCCGCGAGACCGCGCGCGGCGCTGCACTCTGCTCCGGCACGCTCATGGCTATTCGGGGCTCACTTGGCGGCGAGGAAGCCGGCCTCGCTCATGAGTTGCCGATGCCGCGCTGCCTCCTTGCCGAGCCACGCGACGAACGGCTCACCTGCCAGCGTGGTTTGTTTGAACGCACCTTTCTCCATGAACTCCTGCCACTCAGGCGTGGCGCGCACCTTGGTCAACAGCTCGACGTAGAACTTCACCTGATCGGGTTTGACACCTGGTGCGGTGAAAATCCCACGCAGCATGTTGTAACTCACGTTGACACCCGCTTCCTTGCAGGTGGGGATGTCGTGCCACGCAGCCGTGGCGGTGATCTTGGTGGTGTACGGCATGCGCTCAGCATCGAAGACGCACAGCGGGCGCAGCTGCCCGGCGCGCCATTGCGCAACCGCTTCGACCGGATTGTTCACCGAGGAGTTGATGTGCTTGCCCACCAGCTGCACGGCGACGTCGCCGCCGCCCTTGAACGGCACATAGATGAACTTGGCGCCGGTCTGTTTCTCGAGCGCGGCGGTGATGATCTGGTCCTCCTGCTTGGAGCCGGTGCCGCCCATGCTCATCTTGCTCGCACCGGCCTGCTTGACTGCCTTGAAATACTCGGCGGGGTTTTGAAACGTGCTCTCGGCATTGACCCACAACACGAACTGATCGAGCGCCATCATGCTCACGGGGGTCAGATCCTTCCATTCGAACGGCACACCGGTCGCGAGCGGTGTGGTGAACAGATTGGACAGCGTGATGATGATCTTGTGTGGATTGCCGCTGGCACCCTTCACTTCGAGGAAGCCTTCGGCGCCCGCGCCGCCGCCCTTGTTCAACACCACCATCGGCTGCGGCATCAAGGAGTGTTTGGCGATGATGCTCTGAATCAGCCGAGCCATCTGGTCGGCACCGCCACCGGTGCCGGCCGGTACGATGAACTCGACGGTGCGAGTCGGTTCCCAGGCGTGGGCTGCAGGGGCAAGTGCCAGGGTGGCCACGGTCGTCGCCGCGATAGCAGCCCTGATAGTGGCCTTGATATTGGTAGTTGGAGTCAGCGGCCAGTAGCGCCGCGCAGTGGTACCAAACATCGTCCTCTCCTTGGTGTTCGGACCGTCATGCTCGAACAATTCGTGCCCGATGTTCGCTGTTGCCGATCAGTCTGACAAGACAGGCTTTCCCCTCATTCTTTGCTCCAGCAAAGACGGCTGCGTTTCACATCTGTGGTGCGGAACGGTGCGGCTCCCAACATTGCAAGTTCATTAAAGAGGGAAGGCACCGAACCACGCGCGTTCGCTGGTGCGAGCGTCTGCGGGGTTGTGTGTTGGAAAGGTGGCGTGCCAAGCTTGGCAGCTTGCTGCGGATCCCTTCGACGGGCTCAGGGCGAACGGAGACTTCGTTTCCGTTCGAAGAATCAGTTTGGTTCGCCGCCCCATTGAGATTCTATGGTTGCGCGCAAGCCGTAAACGAGCGGGTCCATCCCGTTCGCCCTTGTCGAAGGATCTTGGCTACCGACAGGTTGTAGCGGATGGTTGCTACGAGCTCGACGTGAGCGGACTAAATGCCGGTTGATCGCGCGACACCGCGCTGGCCTCACTGACACGGAGGAGTATCGATGCAACGCTGGCTGCGTTTCGAGCACGAAGGCAGTGTGCACTATGGTTTGCTGGAGGCCGACCGCGTGCAGCCCGGCCGCGGCGATCCGTTCACGCAGTGGTCACCGGCAGGGCCGTCGCTGCCGCTGGCCAGCGTGCAACTCCTCACGCCCTGTCAGCCGAGCAAGCTCATTGGCCTGTGGAACAACTTCCACGCTGCGGCAGCCAAGTATGGTCTGGCAATCCCGCCCGAGCCGTTCTACTTCATCAAGGCACCCAACTGCTACCTCGCGCCGGGCGCGAATATAGTCGCGCCCGCGGGATACGACGGACGTGTGTTCTACGAAGGCGAGCTCGGCGTGGTGATCGGCAAGCGCTGCAAGGGTGTGAGCCTGGCGGAGGCTGCCGAGTACGTGCTCGGCTTCACCTGCGTCAACGATGTCACGGCGCTCGAGCACATCGATCGCAATCCGAGCTTCGCGCACTGGACGCGCGGCAAGAGCTGCGACACGTTCGGCCCGTTCGGGCCGGTGATCGCCACTGGGTTGGATCCCGCGCAGCTGTCGGTGATCGCACGGATCAACGGCCGCGAACGCCAGAATTTTCCAATGAGCGACATGATCTTTGGACCCTACGAGCTGGTGAGTCGCTTGTCGCACGACATGACGCTGGAGCCTGGCGATGTGATTGCCTGCGGGACCTCGCTCGGCCCGTTGCCAATGCGGCCCGGCACCCAGGTCGAGATCGAGATTGCCGGCATTGGTATTCTCAGCAATCGCTTCACGAGCGGGGCTGGGGCCGAGGTTGGGAAGGGCGCATGAGCATGAGAATCTGCGTGGTGGGCGCAGGGGCCATCGGTGGTCTGCTCGCGGTCAAGCTGGCCGCTGCCGGCGCCAAGGTCAGCGTCGTGATCCGCGGTGCCCATTTGCAAGCGGTGCGCGCTGCGGGCCTGAAGCTCATCGAGGACGACACAGAGATCGTGCAGCGCTTGCCGGCGGCCGAACACATTGCCGAGCTCGGGCCGCAGGACGTGCTGATCCTCGGTCTCAAGGCGCATCAACTCGTTCCCATCATCGATGAGGTCGCGTCCGCCGTCGGACCGCAGACCTCGGTCATCACCACGCAAAACGGTATTCCCTGGTGGTACTTTCAAAAGTGCGACGGTCCCTACGCGGGCACGCGGCTGGAATCGGTGGATCCCGGCGGTGCGATCAGCAGCAAGCTGCCGGTCGCCGCCGTCCTCGGCTGTATCGTGTATCCGGCCTGCGATCTGATCGCGCCCGGTGTGATTCGCCACATCGAGGGCAATCGCTTTCCCTTGGGGGAGCTCGATGGCGCCGAGACGCCGCGGCTGCGTGCACTCGTGGAGCTGTTTCGGCAGGCTGGCTTCAAGTCGCCGCTCGTCAACGACATTCGCTCGGAGATCTGGCTCAAGCTGTGGGGCAATCTCTGCTTCAATCCCATCAGTGCGCTGACGCATGCGACGCTGCAGGATATCTGCCGCTTCCCACGCACGCGCTCGCTGGCTGCCGCCATGATGACCGAGGCGCAGGCCATCGGCGAAAAGCTCGGCGTGAAGTTCAAGGTCTCGTTGGAGAAGCGCATTGCCGGGGCCGAAGGCGTGGGAGCGCACAAGACGTCGATGTTGCAGGATCTCGAGCACGGGCGTGCCATGGAGCTCGAGGCGCTGGTCGGCAGCGTCATCGAGCTCGGCCGCATCACGCAAACACCCACGCCGACCATCGACGTGGTCTACGCGCTCGCCACACTGCTGGCGCAGAGCGTGCAGACTCAGCGCGGCCGTCTGCAAATCCTGCCCGCCTGACCACGCAGGTCCGACGCATGCAGGCCCGACCAACCAGCGTACGCCCAACCAAAGTACGGACAGCTCATGACACGCTTCGCTAGCATCTCTGCAGCACTCGCGGCGGCGCCCGCCACTGGCTTGGCGCTGCTGGCACCCGGACAGGCGCCGCTCACCTACGCTGCGCTGTGTTCCAACGTTGCGAGCTGTATCGCCGCGCTCAATCAGTTCGGCATTGGGCGTGGTGATCGCGTGGCCATCGTGCTGCCCAATGGCCCGCACATGGCGGCGGCGTTCGTCGCGATTGCCGCGGGTGCCACGGCGGCGCCGTTGAATCCGGCCTACCGCGCCGAGGAGTTCGAATTCTATTTGTCGGATCTACGCGCCAAGGCGCTGGTGGTCGAGCAGGGCAGCACATCACCGGCCATCGAGGTCGCGCGCCAGCTCGGCGTGGCATTGATCGAGTTGCAAGCGGGTGGCGCTGCCGGCGAATTCACACTGGTGGCACGCTCGGGCGCCCCGGCGGCGTCGGGTCCGCAGGTGAACGTGCGGGGCGGCGCAGCCGAGGCCGCGGACATTGCATTGATACTGCACACCTCGGGGACCACGTCGCGACCCAAGCTCGTGCCGCTGACGCAGGCCAATGTGTGTGCCTCGGCCTGCAACGTACGCGACACGCTGGCGCTGAGCGCGAGCGACCGCGGCCTCAACATCATGCCGCTGTTTCACATCCATGGCCTGATCGCCGGGCTGCTCGCACCGCTGAGCGCGGGTGGCAGCGTCTTTTGTACGCCGGGCTTCAATGCGCTGAAGTTCTTCGCGTGGCTGCAGGAAGCGGCGCCCACCTGGTACACCGCGGTGCCCACCATGCATCAGGCCATCCTGACGCGCACCGCACAGAATCGCGGCATCATCGCCGCGCAGCCGTTGCGCTTCATTCGCTCCTCGTCCTCCTCGATCCCGCCGCAAGTGATCGAGCAGCTCGAGGCCACGTTCAACGCGCCATTGATCGAGGCCTACGGCATGACCGAGGCCGCGCACCAGATGGCGAGCAATCCGCTGCCACCCCGCAAGCGCGTTCCTGGCAGCGTCGGTTTGGCCGCGGGCCCGGACGTGGCCATCATGGACGCGGCCGGCACACTGCTGCCGCCCAACAGCACCGGTGAGATCGTGATTCGCGGCCCCAACGTCACTGCCGGCTATGAGAGCAACCCCAAGGCCAATCAGGAAGCGTTCACGCACGGTTGGTTTCGCACCGGCGATCAGGGTGTGATGGATGCCGAGGGCTATCTGTGCATCACCGGTCGGCTCAAGGAAATCATCAATCGCGGCGGTGAGAAGATCTCACCGCGCGAAGTGGATGAAGTGCTGATGGATCATGCCGCCGTGTTGCAAGTGGTGACCTTTGCCATTCCCCACGACAAGCTCGGCGAAGACGTCGGTGCGGCGGTGGTGCTGCGCGAAGGGCACACCGTGAGTGAGAAAGAGCTGCGCGAGTTCGTCTCGCGGCGGCTCGCGGACTTCAAGGTACCGCGCAAGATTCTGTTCCTCGCGGAGATTCCCAAAGGTGCCACGGGCAAACTGCAGCGCATCGGCTTGGCGCAGAAGCTGGGGTTGGTCTGAGCTGCAGCTGGTGCAGCGAAAAGAAGGACGCCCGCTGAGCGAGCGTCCCTGAAGTACGCGCAGCGGCAAGGGCCTTGCGAAAAACCGCTGCACGCAAGTCGGACACACGACAACGGTTGCACGGTCGCAATATTCCGCTGTTCGGCGGTTTTCTGGCCTGGCTGTGCGGCGCCGGCGGCGAGCTTCCGGTGCATACTTCCACGGCACCAGATTGCGGTGCGTACCTATTACACGAACCATGCACTCAGTGTTGGAAGACGCCTGCCGGCGTGCGGTCCGCTATCTACGCGGTCTCGACGCTCGATCCGTGCAGGCCGACCCTGCCGCCGTCGCCGCCCTGTCGCGCTTGGAAGAGGATTTGCCGTCCGAGTCCACCCCGGCCGAGCAGGTGCTGGCACTGCTCGATGAGGTGGTGTCCCCGGCGACCATGGGCAGCGCCGGGCCACGCTTCTTCGGCTTCGTGATCGGCGGGTCGCTCCCGGCCGCGCTGGCCGCGAACTGGCTGGCCAACAGTTGGGACCAGAACGCGACCTTTGCCGGACCCATGCCAGGCGTGGCGCGCGTCGAGCAGGTGGCGCTGCGCTGGCTCACCGAGTTGTTCGGCTTGCCCGCTGGGACTGCTGCGGGGTTCGTGACCGGCGGCACCGTCGCCAACTTCACTGCCCTGGCGGCCGCGCGTCACAGCGTGTTGAAGCAGGTGGGCTGGAACGTCGAAGCCGACGGTCTGTTCGGCGCGCCGCCCATCCAGGTCATCATCGGCGAGGAGGCGCACCCCACGCTCATCAAGTCGCTCGGCATGCTGGGACTCGGCCGCAATCGCTTGACGCGTGTGCCGGTGGATGGTCAGGGCCGGATGCGTGCGGATGGTTTGCCACAGATCTCCGGTCCCGCCATCGTGTGTCTGCAGGCCGGCAACGTGAACACCGGTGCCTTCGATCCCCTCGCGGCGCTGTGCACGCGCGCCAAGCAGGCCGGTGCCTGGGTGCATGTGGATGGCGCCTTTGGCCTGTGGGCCCGCGCCGTGCCCGCGCTCGCGCCGCTGGCAACCGGCTTGGAGCTCGCTGACTCGTGGGCCACGGACGCGCACAAGTGGCTGAATGTGCCGTTCGACTCGGGCATTGCCTTCGTACGCGATGCCGAGGTGCTGCGCGCAGCGATGGCGATCACGGCCGAGTACCTGCCCAGCGAGGGTTCCAGCCGCAACCCCTGTGACTACACGCCCGAGCTGTCGCGGCGGGCGCGCGGCGTGGAGGTGTGGACTGCATTGCGCACCTTGGGCCGCGCCGGCCTGGTCGAGATGATCGAGCGCAACTGCCGCCAGGCTCGCCGCTTCGCCGAGTGTCTGAGCCAGGCGGGATTCCCCGTGTTGAACGAGGTGGTGCTGAACCAGGTGCTGGTGAAGTTTGGCGATGCAGCGCGCACCCGAGCCGTCATCGATGCCATCCAGCGCGACGGCACCTGCTGGTGCGGCATCACCGTCTGGCAGGGACATCCCGCGATGCGCATCAGCGTCAGCTCCTGGGCCACGACCGATGCGGACGTGGAGCGGAGCGTGGCGGCCATCATTCGCTGCGCGGGCTGAGCCCGCATTTCTCCCAGGGCGGTTCAACGTGCCAGAGGCAAGGTCATGATCAGCGTTAACTTTCCGCTTGTTTGCAGTCGTCGCGTAGCAGTGCACGCTGAACCTATCACGGCGCTGGACGCTCTGAAGCTCGCCTCGCTTGCTCTTCCTTCAACCCATAGTCCCCGCTATGGCCCATTTCCATTGAAGATGGGGTCCAGAGCGGCGCGAGACGACCTTGATAGCGCCCATCGCTCGCGATCCCTGTGAGAATTGCGGGCTGTCTTCGATCGCCCCGCGAGCGGACCCAGGAGCTGCCGATGGGCCTTGCCGGATGCGCCGCTGCAGACGATGCTGCGCGCTGGGTCAGCCACTCCTGCGAACCACTCGATGTCCCCTGCAACCTTGCTACTGACCGCCACCGGGCTGTTGCTGGTCTTGCTCAACGGGTTCTTCGTCGCTGCCGAGTTCGCCATAGTCAAGCTGCGCTTGACCCAGGCCGAAGAGCTCGCGGAAACGGCCGGCTTGCGCGGTCGGATCTTGAAGAAGGTGCGCACGCGCCTCGATGTTTATCTGTCGGCGTGTCAGCTCGGCATCACGCTCGCGTCCCTGGGCCTGGGCTGGATCGGCGAGCCGGCCTTCGCGAGGCTCCTCGAGCCGGCACTGGTGCTGGCCGGCGTTACCGATCCTGATGTGGTCCACGGTATCGCGTTCTCCACGGCCTTCGTGTTCATCTCCTTTCTGCACATCGTGCTCGGTGAGCTGGCCCCCAAGTCCGTGGCCATCCGCAAGCCCGAGAGCGTGTCGCTGAGTGCGGCGTTGCCCTTGTATCTCTTCTACTGGCTGATGTACCCGTTCATCTCCGTGCTCAATGCTACCTCCAACTTCATCGTACGGCACATGGGCGTGGAGCTCGCGAGCGACGGCGACGTGGCACATTCAGCCGATGAATTGCGGGCGGTGTTGCGCGCCAGTCATCGCCACGGCGAGCTCAGCTCGCTGGAGGCACAGCTCATGGGGCGCGGTCTGGAGCTGGGTGAGATCGACACCGGGGATTTGATGCGTCCCATGACGGAGCTGGCTTGGATCGAGCTGGGTGCGTCGATGGACGAGGTCATGCAGCAGATCCGGGCGACGCGCTTCACCCGCTACCCAGTGCGTGATACGGCCACCGATCGGTTCGTCGGCCTGCTGCACATCAAAGACTTGTTGACCTCCGAGCAGGGTGTGCGCGACGTCATGGATTTGCGTCTATACCTGCGGACGCTGTCGCGCGTGCGTGAGAACGCGCGCCTGCCCGAATTGCTGGCGCGGTTTCGTCACGGCTCACCGCACCTGGCGATCGTCACCGACGAGCACGGCAACGAGATCGGCTTCGTGACGTTCGAGCATCTCATCGAAGCCATCCTCGGTCCGGTCGAAGATGAGTTCGCCAAGCGTGCCGAAACCTGGCGCCGCAGCGAGGACGGCAGCTGGTGTGGCCCGGGGAGCTTGTCGTTGCTGAGTCTCGAGGATGCCATCGAGCGGCCCATCCCCGAGGTGGATGCCAACAGCGTCGGCGGGCTGGTGCTCGAGCAACTTGGCCGCCTGCCAGAACCGGGAGAGCAGGTGAGCTTCCCGGATTTCGAGATCCAGATCCTGGAAATGGATGGCCCGCGCATCGGTGAGGTCTGCGTGCGTCCTCGACCGCGGTGAGGCAGGGGACTGTCCCCCCACGGACCACGCCACACCCTTGGCTCAGTTGGGACCAACGGACTCAGGCGATCACGCGGTGCTGCGGGGGGGACTGTCCCCGGATCGAGTGCCGCCAACCTTGACTCACCATGGTCACTCATCGAGTGCTCAGCCAGGGTCTCGCGGCAGCGACCTGGCTCAACTGGTAAGGGTGGCGCGAGTCCGAGCGCGGCAAAACACGTCGCGTGGCACGGCATAGTCATATGAGCCCCTGCTTCGGTAACGCTGCGGGCTCCCGCACCATGGATGATCCCGACAGCCAGAAGACCAGTGCTCAGCGCGTCCGCGCCCATCTCGCGGCCCTGACGCGTGCGCAGTTCCAGGATCTGACGCGGCGATTGGTGCTCTACGCGGGGCGCCTGCTGCGTGGTGCCAGTCTCGACCACCACGCCTATGACATCGTCACCGGTGCCATGGACCTGGCGCTCGAAGGTTCGCGCACCTGGGACCCGCGCTCGTGTCCGTTCGAGAACTTCCTGTTCGGTGTGGTGCGCTCGCGCGCCAGCATCCTGCGCAACTCGGCCGCCACGCGCGTGGTGAAGATTGCAGCGCAGCTTCCCGAACGGCCGCAGGCCGCGGCACGCATGATGCTCGAGGGTGTGGTGGACGAGAGCCTGCAGGCGCATCCGGCGTTGAGCGTCGAGCAGGAACAGGAGCTCGAGCACCTGATACTGAGCATGGCGCGCATCAGCGAGACGCTGGCGCAGGTCTTCATCCTCGCCATCTACGAAGGGCGTTCCAACATCGACATTGCCAATCAGCTGCAGCTCTCGGTGAGCGACGTCGCCAACAGCAAGAAGCGCTTGCAGCGCGCCTTGCGCAAGATCTACCCCGCGCCTCGCGGGCGCAGCGAACGGCGGCGCCGGCACCATGCGTGACGTGACACCGCCCCCGCCTCCACGCAATCCGATGGCCGATCCAGATCCAATGGCCGATCCATTGGCCCATCGTGCTGCGCCAGATTGGTGGGGGCCAGACCGTCAGGAGCCTGCCGCACGTGTGTTGATGGAGTACTTGAAGCGCGCCTCGCCGGAGTTCGTGGCCGCTGAGTTGCAGGGGCTCGGGCTGCTGCAGGCTGCGGATGCGGCTGCCGAGCGGACTCTGGGCAGGCTCGACAGCCTCGAGGGCGATGTGGAAGCGGAGCGGTTCGAGCAGCAAATTGCCGCGGTGCTCGAGCAGCATGGGGTTCGACTCGCAGAGCAGGTACCGCCCAGCGGCTGGCGCCGTTGCGCCGCCGGCCTGCGACGTGCAGTCCCAGCGGCCGCGTTGTGCGCACTGCTCGGCACCGTGTTGGCACTGGATCCGCGCTGGGTCGCGCTGTTCTCGGACGCGCCGGTGCGCCCGCCTCAGGCGGTGCGCGAGCGCATCTACAAGGAATACATCGTGCGGGAGAACCCAGTGGCGGACGGTGTGCGCCAGGGTGTGGACGGCGCTGCGCTGCGCCGGCTCCGCCGCGGCATGCGCGAACGCGGCATCGATGCAGCGCGGTTGAACATCGGCGCGCCCGTGGCACTCGAGTACGAGATCTTGTTGGAACCGGCCACCGGCGCGGCGCGCTTCGCAGGCCTGATCAGCGCATCCGTGGCTGGCCGCGATTTGCAGTTCGCCGAATACGCTCCCGGCGAAGGGCTCAGAGTCAAGGAAGGTCTTTGATGCGGGGAGACGCGCGCCTCGAATCCATCGATGTGGTGCGCGGCGTGATCATGATCTTGATGGCGCTCGATCATACCCGCGACTACTTCGGCATGCGCGGCCTGGACCCCACCAATCTTGCCAATACCAGCGCCGCCTGGTTCGCGACACGCTGGATCACGCATTTCTGTGCTCCGGTGTTCTTTCTACTGATGGGCACCGGTGCCTACCTGTCGCTGCGGCGGCAGACGCCACGCGAACTGGCGCGCTTCCTGTTCACCCGAGGGCTGTGGCTGATCTTTCTGGAGCTGGTGCTGATGCGCTGGGTGATCCAGTTCAACATCGACTATCACGTGACACTGCTGCTGGTGCTGTGGGCGCTGGGTTGGGCCATGATCGGCCTGGCGGCGCTGGTGCGGTTGCCGCTGCGTGCGATTGCGGTCATCGGCCTCGTCATGATCGTGGGACACAATCTACTCGACGCGGTGCGCTGGGCGAATCCGGTGTGGGCGGTGCTACACCAACCGGGATTCGTGTGGCGTACCAGCGAACACCTGGTATTTGCCGCGTACCCGTTGATTCCGTGGCTCGGCGTCACTGCAGTGGGCTTTGCACTCGGCCGGATCTACGACTGGGATACGCTGCGACGGCGCGCCTGGCTCGCGCGCGTGGGACTGGCCGCCTGCGCGGCCTTCGTGGTGCTGCGCGCCGTGAATCTCTATGGTGATCCGGTACCCTGGACGGCGCAGCGCGATGCCCTGTTCACCGGGCTCGCCTTCATCAACACCACCAAGTATCCACCCTCGCTGCTGTTCTTGTTGATGACGCTGGGTCCAGTGCTGCTCCTGCTGTGGATGCTGGAGCGCGGCACGCCACGCTGGCTCGCCGCTGCCAAGGTCATCGGGCGCGTGCCGCTGTTCTACTACGTCGTGCACTTCTTCTTGATCCACCTGCTGACCACAGCGGTTTGTCTGCTGCGCTATGGCTCGGCGCACTGGAGTTTCGAATCACCCGACCTGGCGCACTATCCGTTCAGCGCACCGCCCGGCTGGGGCTATGCACTGCCGGGTATCTATCTGTGGTGGGCGCTGGTGGTCGCCGTGATGTATCCGTTGTGCCGTGGTTTCGCGAACCTCAAACAACGGCGCAGTGAGGCTTGGCTGAGCTACGTGTGAGACGCTCAGCGCGAGCCGGTCTTGCCAACCTGTGAAGCAGGCGTCACAGTCGGGCGCGTCGCACCAGCTACGTGGACCGCTAGAGGGTATCAAGTACATGAATAGGGCTTCGAAGTCAGGCGTCGACGAGCTGCGCCGGAGCGCAGGCCGGTACCCGACGACCGGTACCCGATTTTCGATCTCGTTGTGCTGCTGCAGGTGATGATCCAGTAAATGCGCCTCTACGGACTGGATGCGCTGCGCGGTATCGCTGCCCTTGTCGTTGTGTTCTGGCACTGGCAACACTTCGGTCCTGCCCGCCCCCTGAATGATTGGCTGTGGCCTCTGTACCAGCATGGCCACGTTGCCGTGCAGCTGTTTTTCACCATCTCGGGATTCATCTTTCATCGGTTGTACGCGCAGCCGATCGCTG
>Ga0315912_10005407_pt1 | contig 11773 bp, 7 predicted proteins | sample VfabasoilMG_FD_204469 | JGI IMG/M metagenome (GOLD analysis project Ga0315912, IMG submission 204469) | Garden soil microbial communities collected in Santa Monica, California, United States - V. faba soil | ecosystem: Environmental > Terrestrial > Soil > Garden | place: USA: California...
GAAGCCGAAGGAGGGGCCGCGCCGCCACCCTGCGCCGCCGCGTTCGCGGGACGCGCGCCGCCGCCGCCCGACCAGTCGCCGCCGAGATTCTGCGTGCGCACGGCTGAAGTCCCGAGCGTCATGTACAACACAGGCCACTCGTGCGTGTGAAACCAAGAGATGTCGCCCGGCGGAACGCGCAGATCGAGAATGCGCGTCGTGCCGTGCTGGAAGACCTCGCGGTGGTGCGGCTCCTCGTGGACCGGCACGACCGGCGACTCAACATCGGCGCGCGCGACCGGCGCGTCGCCGGATTGCGCGACCACTGTGCCCGACGCGAGCACGCAGACCCAGGCTCCGCGTGCTATCGCCACGCGTGATCGATTCCATGCCGCGGCACTGCTCGTGAACATTCGGCGCCCCCCGGTGCGTGCAGTGTACGCGCTTCGCTCTAGTACGGCCTCACCGATTCGTAGAGGCCCGTGCACCGACAAAGACGCGGAGTCAGGCGGCCGGTTTCCGCCGAGCACACGAGCAGACCTTGCTCGCATTCGTAGCGCTTCGTGTCCGCGGGATCGATCAAGCGCGCGCCGTCCTCGGCGGTCAGCTTGATCCGCGGGGGCAGCGCGGGACCCGTGCTCGCACATCCGACGACAGCGCTCGACACCAGATAGAGAATCGCGCAGCAGGCTCTACTCTTCACCACCCAATGACGCGCACCCGAAGAGAGAGGTTACGCGTCGCGCCTGCGCGCTCCGGTCTCGGCGTGGTACGCGCTATTCGACCGTGCCGACGTGCTCCGCTTCGCTCGCGGAAGGCGGCGCGAAGATGCCGATGCCGCCCGCCGTCTGGCGAGGCTTCGGCCGCTCGGGGATCGGCTCGCCCTTCGCGCGCGCATCCGCAACCTTCTGCTGATACTGCTGCTCCGCGCGCAGCGCCGTGCGGATGAAGTTATTGCCCTCATGGCACGAGTACTCGAGCACTTCGTAGCCGGGCTGTGTCGTCAGAGTGAGGCGGAACGTCCACGGCGCCTGATAGGTCCGCGGGTCGTCGACGGTCACGACGTAGTCGATCATGTCGGGGTCGATGCGCGTGAACCGCTCGGTGAGCTTCATGTCTTCGCTGTGCGGCATGCGGCCGACGGCGAGCTCGTCCGTGAAGTTCGTCGTCTCGACGACGAGCGTGTCGCCTTCGAAATGCCCGACCGACGAGCCCATGTATTGGCGCACGCCCGCGCTCGCCTGTGCGCGCCCGTCGAGCGGAATCACGCGCGTGTCGTGCAGCATCTCGTAGCTGATCGCGACTTCGGTCGGCGACTGCACGATGCGCATCGCGTCACCGTACAGCGACGGCATGATCGAGCCCGTCACTCCGCGGCTGATACAGCGGTCGTAATAGGAAAAGTCCTCGGTCGTGTGGAACGGCCCGTTGGCCTGAGCGCCGCCGCCCTGTCGCTGCCGTCCTTCCTCCGTGAATGGCGGAATCTTGCCGTTCAAAGGCTCGATCACGTACGACGTGTAGCCGAACACGCGCGTGCCGGTCTCGGTCGAGTCGAGCGCGCTGAGCTCGATGCGGCTCTCGTTTTCCGACTGCTGATTCACGAATGCAGCGAAGCCGCTGGGGCCGGCCGTCGCGCGCGCCTGAAACTCTTCGGGCGTCAGGAATTGGCGCGTACCGAACTGGTCGGGTCGCTGCAGCGGGATGCCGCCCATGTCGCGGCTCGTGAACGTGCCTTCGAGGTTCGCGTGGCCCCAGGAGAAGCGAGCCGGCTTCCAGTTCCGCTGCGTGACGGCGGCCGCGGTCTGCTCGGCGGGGACCGCTTGCGCCGCGGCGTTCTGCGCGCCCGCGTTCATCGTGAAAGCGAGGCCCATCGACAACCCGAGTGCGACACGCGTTTGCATAGTCCTTCCCAGTGCGAATTTTCAGGTAGAGTAATTCGGATGCGCCAAAGACTTCCAGCGGTAACCGCTTTCATCGTTGCGTTGTTCGCTCTATCGCAGTCCGCGCTCGCACAGCAGCGCGGCCGGCCCGCCCGCATTGGTGGCAAGCCGAACTTGAACGGCATCTGGCAGGCCGTGAACGAGGCGCACTGGAATCTCGAGGGCCATTCCGCGGAGTCGCTCGCCGCGTTCGCGAAACAAATGGGCGCAGTCGCGGCCATTCCGGCGGGGCAGAGCGTCGTCGTCGGCGGCCAGATCCCGTATTTGCCCGCGGCGCTCGCCAAGCGCGAGGAGAACCGCGCCGGCTGGCCGGCCTCGGATCCCGAAGCCAAGTGCTACATGCCGGGCATTCCGCGCGCGACCTACATGCCGTACCCGTTCCAGATCGTGCAGGGCGAGGGCGACCAGATTCTCTTCTCTTATACGTTCGCGAACGCGAACCGTCCGGTTTTCATGCGCGACCATCAGCGCGCGCCCGTCGATCTGTGGATGGGGCGGTCGAACGGCGCGTGGGACGGCGATACGCTCGTCATCGAGGTCAACTCGAACATCGAGAACACGTGGCTCGACCGCGCGGGCAATCACCACAGCGCGGCCATGATCGTGACTGAGCGTTACACGCTCGTCGACGAGCACATGATGCAGTACGAGGCGACGATCGAGGATCCGGAGACGTTCAGCCGTCCGTGGACGATCCGCATGCCGCTCTATCGCCGCGCCGAGGCCGACGCGCGGTTGCTCGAGTTCAATTGCGTGAAGTTCTCCGAGCCGTTGCTCTATGGCGAGTTCACGAGCCGGGATGAGACACAACCGTCCGGTAGTCCGTAGTTACCAATGCGAGGCTGTCCCATGTCACTACGCTCATTCACTTCTGCCGCGCTCGTCGTCACGTTGGCAGCTCTCGCTGCACCGGCGCTCGCGCATCACTCGTTCGCGGCCGAGTTCGACATCAATCAGCCGATCGAGCTCAAGGGCGAAGTCATCAAGATGGTCTTCACGAATCCGCACTCGCGGATCTTCTTGAAGGTCACGACCGCGAGCGGCGAGGTGCAAGAGTGGTCGATCGAGGGCGGTGCACCGAACGCGCTGATTCGGCGCGGTTGGAATCGCGACTCGCTGCCGCCCGGCACGATCGTCACGGTGCTCGGCTATCGAGCGCGCGACGGGTCGCTCTCGGCGAGCGGCGGCTCCGTTACGCTGCCCGACGGCTCGAATCTCAACGCCACGGACACCGGCATCGGCGCCCCGAGCGCGCAGTAGCGGCGCGACGTTCGTCGCCGCCGTATCCGCAAGTGCAAGGGCGCCCGCCGAGTGCCGCCTGGGTCGCTGAGCTCGCGAGGTTCGGCGGGTTCCTCGCGGCGTACTACGTCGCCTACCGCTTCGGCATGTCGTTCGGCGACGCGTCGTCGTCGCCGTTCTGGTTCCCGGACTCCGTGTTGCTGTGCGCGCTGCTCGCGGCTCGCCCGTCGCGTTGGTGGCTCTATCTTGCCGCCGCGTTGGCGATACGGCTGTCGTCGGAGGTGTCCGCGGGCGTCCCGGCGTGGTTCTTGCTGACTACGTTTTCGCTCGATGCAGCTAAAGGCGTCGTCGCGGCGGTTGCGCTGCGCCGCTTGCTGAACGACCCGCTACGCTGGCGGACGGTCAGGGACTACGCCGTTTTCTGTGCCGTCGCGGTCGTGCTCGTACCTGCCGTCTCGGCCTTCGGCGGCGCGGCAGCGCGCGCGGCTCGGGGCTACGACTACTGGCTCGCATGGGAGCAGTGGTTCCTCGGCGACGCGATTGCACAGCTCGTCATCACGCCGATCCTTCTCTACTGGCTCGTGCGGCCTCCGCGCTTTCGTGCTCTCAGCATCGCCCGCGTCGGCGAAGGCGCGCTGCTGCTCGTCGCTCTCGCGGTCAGCGGCTACTGGGCCGTGCACGCCGCGGGCGAAGGGATGGGCGCGATATCGCGCCTCTACGCGCCGCTGCCGTTTCTCTTTTGGGCCGCGATCCGCTTCGGCGTGCGCGGCGCGTCGGGTGCGCTCGCAGTCACGACGGTGCTGGCCGTGAACGCCGCGCTGAGCGGCGAGCGTTCGTTCGTCGGCGGCTCGCCCGAGGCTACGGCTCTCGGCCTACAGCAGTTCTTGCTGCTGTGCGCGGTTCCGCTTTCCCTCGTCGCAATCTTGATCGAGCAGCGAACGGCCACCGAAGAGGCTCTGCGCGAAAGCGGGCAGCGGTTTCGCGAGCTCGCCGACGCCGCACCTGTGCTGATGTGGACGTCGGATGCGAACGGGCGCGCCGACTTCTTCAACAGGAGTTGGCTCGCGTTCACAGGTACGGACGTCGATGCGGCGCTCGGTGACGGTTGGCGATCGCTGATCCATCCCGATGACAAAGCCCGTTACGACGAGCTTCGGCAGCGCGCAGGCGCCGTCGCCACGCCGCTGTTCGATATCGAATATCGCGTACGCCGCGCCGACGGCAAGTGGCGGTGGATCCTCGAGAGCACGGCCGTACGGCGCGAGGCGGGCCGCACCGTGGGCCACGTCTCCACGGCGGTCGACATCACGGAGCGCAAGGAAGCCGAGGATCTCGGCCGAAAGATCGAGCACGTGCAGAGGCTCGCTACGCTCGGCGAGCTCACGGCGCTGATCGCCCACGAGGTTCGCCAGCCCCTGACGGCGACGTTGCTGAACTTGGAGGCCGCCGAGCGCGCGTTGGCGGAGCGCAATGCGTTGGATGAAGAGCTCGCGCAAATCCTGAGCGACCTGCGGCACGATGCCCTGCGAGCGGGCGATGCGATCCGCCGCATCCGTGAGCTGCTACAGCGGCGGCACGACGAGGCGGTGCTCATCGAGATCAACGAGATCGTCGCCGACGTGGTTCAGCTCATCGCGGGCGACGCGCTGCGTCGCCGTGTCGAAGTCTTCACGGTGCTCGGCAGTGCGTTACCCCAGGTGCGCGGTAATACCGCCGAGCTGCAGCACGTGTTGCTGAATCTGATTTCGAACGCGATGGATGCGGTGGAGCACGAAGACGGTGCGCGCTCGATCACGATTCGAACCCGGCCGGTCGCCGACGGAGTCGAGGTTTCGGTCACCGATACCGGCCGAGGCATTCCGGCCGACGCACTGCCGAAGTTGTTCGAATCGTTCTACACGACGCGTGCGAACGGGCTCGGGCTGGGTCTTACGATCGCGCGGACCATCGTCACGGCGCATCACGGCCAAATCTCCGCGGAGAACGACCCCGCCGGCGGCGCGACTTTCCGGTTCATGCTTCCCGCGACGGCGAGTGTGCCGGAATGAGGCGCCGGCACGTGCTGCACGCGGCAGCGTGCGCGTTCGCAGTCGCGTTGGCGGGTGTCGGCTCGGGTGCCGTCTGGGCGCAGAGTGCGCGACAGCTCGCGGAGCCGCCGCGACCCGCCGCGAGCGAGCTCGCGCTCCATAGCCCAGCGACCGCGGCTGCGTTGAATGGTATCGAGCGATACCTACTTACCGAAAGTCCCTTGCGCGGGCGGCGCGCCGCTCTGCTGACGTTGATCGCGGCACGCGAGCTGAGCCTTGCGTACGAGTGGAGCGTCCGCGAGGACGCAGCCGGCGCGGCAGGTCTCGAGCTTGCCGTCATCGAAGCGGTCCGAACGAACGGCCCCGTCGAGGGACTCACGCGCGGCGACGCGTTGCTGATCGATTTCGGCCGGCAGCTCTACCGTAACCGCCACGTGCGCAGCGAAACGTTCGCGGAGCTCGCTGGCCGGTTGGGGCGGCAGGGCACGTTCGACGCGATCATGCTGCTCGCTTACCCCGCGATGGTGGGCGTGGTGCAGCGCGCTGTCGATCAGCCGCCGCCGGCAGGGTGGACCGCGGTGCGATTGCCGCGCGTAGCGGGGGTCGGCACGCCCGCGGGCCGCCCCGGAGACTTCGTCGCGCTCGGCGAGCGGCCGCCGTTGCCCGGCGACGTTGACGATGACTCGTACTATCGCTTCGCGTTGCTGCGGCGCGTGGAGCTCGACGCGCGCGGCCGAGAGATTTTCGATCGCGTCGTCGGCGCCGATAGAGACGCCGTGCCGCGCGGGCCCGTCGGCATGACGTTCTCGAGCCCGGAGCTCGTCGAGCCCGTGCAAGCGATCAACACGGCGCTGCGCGCGAACGGCGCGCTCGGCACGCGCCTCGCCGAGATCGTCATCGCAGCGACGGGCCGCGAGATGAACAGCCAGTATCAGTGGAACGTGCACGGCGCGGCCGCCGCGGCGGCCGGGGCGGGGCAGGCCGTGCTCGACGCGATCCGCAACGACGGATCTCTCGAGGCGCTCGACGAACGCGACGCCGTCGCGATCGCGCTCGTGCGCGAAATCTTTCGCGACGAGCGCGTCGGCGCGGCGACGTTCGCGAAGGCCGTGGAGCTCTACGGCGTTCGCGGCACGCTCGAGATCGCGGCTTTGAGCGGCGACTACGTGATGATCACGACGGTGTACAACGCGCTCGGCATGCGGCTGCGTGCCGATCAGGACGCGACGTTGCCGCACCGCGCCGGCGCGCCCGTGGGCGCGGAGTGGCGTTAGGCGACAAGATCGCCGCACACGAGCTTCGCGACCTGCGCGGCCGCGCTCGGGAGCCCGACGATCTTGGCGTCGCGCCCGGCGCCAACGACGTCGGTTAGCGCGTCCTTCGTGATGCCCACCCAGCCGCCGGCCGTCCGGTAGCTCACGATGAGCTCGCCCTCCTGGCGGCTGTGCAGGAGCTGCGCTTCGTCGCACGCGGTGGCCTTGCCGGCCGCTGCGAGCTGCCGGTCCGACGACAGCACGAGCTCGACGGGCAGCTCCGGAATCGACGCATGCTCCGAATCGCGCTCGCGTTCGGTCAGCACGAACAGCCGCCCGTTTCGACGAACGCCGTCCGCGTCCTTGGCGAGCTTGCGCAGCGCGCGCTCGATGCGCTCGAAGACTTCTTCCGCAAACTCCTGCGGATATTCGAACAGCTTCGTTACATCCCGCGGAACGTGCGGCAGCTTGCGCCAGCCGCCGACCCACGCGAGCTTGTCGGCTTCGCCGGCGGCAAACACATCCTCGAGGGTGAAGCGCGTCGCGGCGTTCGGCTGCGTCGCCTTCAGCGCCATGTGCTCGAGCAGCCGCGACGAGAACCCGTACAGCACGCCGTACGGGGAATAGGCTTCGCCGATCGGCCGGAAGCGTGCACAGTCCTCGTTCAGCGCCGTCGCGACACGCGCGATCAGCGCCGCGTACTCGTGCATGAGCCGAAGGTGCCGCTGCCCCATCGGCGTGTAGCCGACATGCCCCTCGCGATCGGCTGCAACGAAGAGGTGCTCGATCATGCCGTACGGGGCGAGCAGGTCGAGGCGATTCAGGAACAACTCCGGGTCCGGCGACACGCCCTGGAGAATCGCGTCGGCCAGTGGGAGCCGCTGCGCCGCGTCGCCGCCGAGCACGGCGCGCTCATACGCCTGAAGCAACGGCACGAGGCCCTGCATCAACGTGGCCAAGTCCAGCGCATTCGATCGGCGCGTGCTCAAGACCAGGCTGTGCTCGTCGATCGACACGCGCTTCTGCGTGGACACGTGGCGAAGCTGCGAGCGCAGATGCCCGCCGGCCATGCGGACGCCGGCGGAGCAGATCGCGAGCCGGTCTTCGTCCGGCAGCGTCTCCGCGATTCGCTCTGCGACGACGAAGTAGCCGTATAGCTCGTCGGTCGTAGGGCTCTGCGCGAGCGCAAAGAGCCAGCGCGCATCGCGCACGAACACGGGTTGATCGGCGGGAGCCGTTCGCCACAGCTCGTCGAGCACGCGCTGAACCTGCGCGAGCCGATCGCTCGGGCGCTCGTCGTCCCATATCCGCATTGCGAGCAGCATGAGGCGCCGCAGCAGATACACGCCGAACAGCGTGTGCGCGTACTGAACGCGAACGTGTTGGCCCGGCCAACGTGTGCGCTGCCAGATCAGAAACGCGCGCTTCGTCATCTCGGCTGGATCGATCAGATCGTTCTCGTGCCCCGCGTACTGTCGCGGCTTGAAGCCGCTCGCCCAGTGCGCTTCGTCGAGTTGCCGTTTGAGGTCGGTTTGCTCGCGGCTGATTCCGGCCAGCGCGAAGAAGCACTCCTCGAAGTGGCGGGAGAGGAGCGGAGCGTCTTGCAGGAATTGCGGCGGTCTTCGCTGCGCGTTCAGCAGCGCTTCGATCCTCGCGACGATCGGTTCGCGCCGAGCCAAGAACCAGCGCAGCAGCTCGATGTGCGCCTCGAACGGTACGAGGGCGGGATGTTGCGCGACTGTTGACGACTCGCCGATCACGATGCCCTCCGGCTCGCGGGCGAATGGTGACTGAAGCCGGCGGGCAGTGTGTCGTTAGAAAACCAAAGAGGCCGAGCCTCGGCCCGCTCTTTATTGACGCTTTGTCAAATTATCAATAGGCTCCCTGCTGATCGGATCGACGCCGATTTTTCGCCGCGGGGGAACAGTGAGAACGCTAACTAGGCTGGCTACTTTCGCGTCGCTGTTCCTCGTTTCGTTACGCGCTTTCGGCGCGAGCGAGCTCGACACGAAGCTGCTCGAAGCGGCGCAGAAGAGTCGGGCGACGGATGTGCGCGCGCTGCTCGCGGCGGGCGCCGACGTGAATGCGCGTGCGTCCGACGGCTCGACGCCGATGCTCTATGCCGCGCACTTCGGCGATGCCGATAGCGTGCGCACGCTGCTCGGCGCGAAGGGCGATCCCAATCTCGCGAACCGCTACGGCGTCGGTCCGATGCACGAAGCCGCGCTTCGCGCGGACGCAGCCATGCTGCGGGCGCTGCTCGACGCAGGCGCCACGGTCGATCCCGCGCTGCTACAGGGCGAGACTCCGCTCATGCTCGCGTCGCGCACGAGCGGTTTGGATGCCGTGCAGTTGCTGATCGAGCGCGGCGCCAACGTCAACGTCGTCGAGCAATGGCAAGGTCAGACGCCGCTCATGTACGCGGCCGCGCACGACCGCGGCGAGGTCGCCGCTGCGTTGATCGCGGCCGGTGCGGACGTCAATGCCAGAACTCCGGTCAACGATTTGCCGGAGCGCGAGTCGCGCGTTCGCTATTACGTCGAAATTCCTTTGGCCGGCTTCACGCCGGTGATGTTCGCGGCGCGCAGCGGCGCGAACTCCGCGCTGCGCGCGCTGATCGCGGGCAAGGCCGACCTCGACGCGAAGACGCCGGAGGGTTTCACTCCCGTCGTGATCGCGCTCGACAACTTGCATTTCGACGCGGCCAAGGTGCTCGTGGAAGGCGGTGCCACCGCGAACGACGGCGGCCTGCTGGGCGTCGTCGAAGCGCGTAACCGCGTGAACTACGTCGGCGAGTATCAAACCCCGACGGGTGCCGAGCTCGCGCTGGATTTGCTCTCGTTGATGATCGAGAAGGGCGGCGATCTGATGGGCCGCATGCCGCAGCCGCTGCTCGACCGGGATGCGCGCTTCGTGCCGCCGCCGCCCAAGATCACCGACGTGGCGCTGATTCGCGCCGCGCGGTCCGCGGACATTGGAGCCCTGCGCGTGCTCGTCGACGGCGGAGCCGATCCTTCGATGCGCGACGACAAGCGCGGAGGCATCACTCCGTTGGTTGCAGTTGTCACGGGTCCCGAGCTTCCTTCTTTGATCGAGGCGGAGCGGCGCCCGCTCGAAGACGACGCCGTCGCCGCGATCGACTTTTTGCTCGACCGCGGCGCCGACCCTGCCATGGGCAACGACGCCGGCAGCACGGCGCTGCACGTCGCCGCGTTGCGCGCCTATCCCGGCGTCATCAAGCGCATGGCCGAGCGCGGTTTGGACTTGAACGTGGCCGACCGCGAGGGCTTCACGCCGCTCGACTATGCGGTCGGCAACTTGCCGCGAGGAGTCCGCGCCCGGCCGCCTGCCGACAACGCTGCAGCCGCAGCGCTTCGCGAGCTCGGCGCGCGCGGCAAGGAAGACTTGAGGACGGCTGCGCGATGAGGAGCTCTTCGTTGCAGCGTTGCGTTGCTTCATCGCTCGTCGCGACCGCCGCGGCGTCGCTCGCGGCCTGCACGCCGTCGCCGGAAGAATTGGCGGCCGAGCACGGCGCAACCGTGGAGAAGTACTGCACGGACTGTCACAACGCCGCCGAGCGCGAGGCTGACCTCGTGCTCGAGAATCCGGATCTGAAGAATCCGGCCGCGCAGCGCGGCAAATGGGAAGCCGTCGTCCACAAGCTCAGCGCGGGGCTCATGCCGCCGCCCGGGCAGCCGCGGCCGAGCGACGACGCACTCGCGAGCCTCGTGTCCTATCTCGAGACGACGCTCGATGCCACCGCGCCGGAGCCGGCCGGCGCGCCAGTGCGCCGGCTCACGCGCGCGGCGTACGGCAACGCGGTTCGCGACTTGCTCGGCTTTCCCGTCGACGTCGAAACGCTGCTGCCGGCGGACATCACGAGCGACGGCTTCGACAACGTCTCCGATACGCTCAAGACCTCGCCGCTGCTGCTCGAGCGCTACCTCACGGTCGGGTTGCGCGTGGCCGCGATGGCGGTCGGCGACACGACCTTGTCGCCGCGCGGCACGGAGTATCGCCCGCGCCTCGACCTTTCGCAGAACGACTGGATCGAAGGCTTGCCCTACGGCACGCGGGGCGGGCTCGTCGTCGACCACTACTTCCCGACCGACGCCGAGTACGAGATTCGCCCCGAGCTCTGGCGAGCGACGGGCAGCACGGTGCGCGGCGTTGAAGGGTTCAAGGAACCGTTCGAGCTGCAGATCTTGCTCGACGGCGCCGTCGTGCACTCCGCCGAGTTCGGCGGTGTCGACGACGACACGCTGTCGAACCACGACATCGGCAGCGCTGTGATGCAAGTGGCGGCGCGGCTTCCCGTGCGGCTGCGCGTGAGCGCCGGGCTGCACAGCGTCGGAGTCACGTTCGTCGCGAAGAGCTTCGCGCTCGAGCAGAAGCTCCTCGATCCGGACAGGGCCGATCTGCCGATCGGCAACGACGGCTACGGCTGGCCGATCGTGACGCGCGCGCTCGTCGCGGGACCGTACGATTCCACCGGTTCCGGCGACACGCCGACGCGCCGGGCGATCTTCACGTGTCGGCCGAGCGATTCCGTGAGCGACACCGCGTGCGCCGACGAAATCCTCGGCCGTCTCGCGCTGCGCGCGTACGGCCGGCCGCTCGACGAGCAGGACCGCCAAACTCTGCGCGAGCTTTACGCGAGCGGCAGCGACAACGGCCGCGACTTCGAAGCCGGCATCGAGGTGGGCCTCGCGCGAATCTTGAGCGGCCCCGAGTTCCTGCTGTATCACGGCGTGACGGAAGACGCGGCGCTGTCCGGTGACGGCAACCAAGACGACGGCGCCATGCTCGCTTCGCGGCTCGCGCTGTTTCTCTGGAACAGCATTCCGGACGATGCGCTGCGCGATGCCGGCATCGCGGGCCGCCTCCGCGAGCCCACGGTGCTCGAAGCCGAAGTGCAGCGCATGCTGGCCGATCCGCGCGCCGACACGCTCGTCACGGATTTCGCCGAGCAATGGCTGCAGCTGCGGCTCATCAACGCGAAGGCGCCCGATCAGCGTACGTTCCCCACGTTCGACGACAACCTGCGCCGCGACATGCTGCGTGAGACCGAGCTGTTCTTGCGCTCCGTGCTGCTCGAAAACCACAGCGTGCTCGACTTGCTCGGCGCGGACTATACATTCTTGAACGAGCGGCTCGCGAAGCACTACGGCGCCGGCGACGTGTTCGGCGACGCGTTTCGCCGCGTCACGGTGCAAGACGCGAATCGCCGCGGGTTGCTGGGGCAGGGCAGCATCCTGTTCCAAACCTCCGTCGAGACGCGCACGTCGCCCGTGTTCCGCGGCAAGTGGATCCTGACGAACTTCTTCAACTCGCC
>Ga0315912_10005408_pt1 | contig 11770 bp, 13 predicted proteins | sample VfabasoilMG_FD_204469 | JGI IMG/M metagenome (GOLD analysis project Ga0315912, IMG submission 204469) | Garden soil microbial communities collected in Santa Monica, California, United States - V. faba soil | ecosystem: Environmental > Terrestrial > Soil > Garden | place: USA: California...
AGGCGAGCCCCGGCAACTGGACCACCAAGCCGTACGGCAGCGGCTGGTTGCCGAGCGCATCAGCAATTCCTGCCACGCCTTCTCGGCCGATGAGTGCCACCTCGACCGAGCTGCCGTTCTTCGTCGACGCGACGAGTGACACGATGCCCGACTCGATGAAATAGGAGTGATCCGAGATCGCGCGCGGCATCCCCAGCATCGCGCCGCTCTGCAGCGCGAACGGTTCCATCTGCCGGACGAGCTTGAGGAACACACCTCGATCGCTCTCGGCGAGTTCTCTCAGCAGACGATTCTCCGGTCGAGTCGCTACCATCTCCACCATAAGCAAGTGCAAGAATCGGAGCCATCCAAGCACAGCCATGAAATGGGCGTCTGTCCGAATTCAACAGCCAAGGTAGATAACTGACGGACGAGCTATAACGCATTTAATTGCTACCGCTTGCACGCGCGTTACGACTACTCTCGCTAAGAGTCACCGAGGGAATGCCTCATACCTTCGACAGCGCCAGCTTCGGCGAACTGGGCGCGGACGCAGATCGGCTGTCCGCACAGGCCACCGATCACGAACGCCGGCTCGCGTCCCTGGTCGACTCTGTCGAGAACAACCGCGACGACAATCTTTTGGCGACGCTGCGCGAGCTGTGCGTGGACGCGCGCCGGCAACGCCTGATCGCCGACACGATTCGCGCGCGCCTCCTGGGCGAAACCGGGTCCGCTGGCCCCGGCTCGGACAAGCGCCCGCTCGTGCTGATCGTGGACGATTCGCCGGACAACCGCGACATGGCGGCGATGCTGCTCGAAACGTCAGGCTTCGACACCATCACGGCCGGCAACGGGCTCGAGGGCGTGATCGTGGCGCACTACACCCGGCCGGCGGTCGTCATCATGGACGTGGCGATGCCAGTGCTCGACGGCGTGCAGGCCACGAAGCTGCTGAAGGCGAGCCCCTTGACGCAGGACATCAACGTCATCGCCTACACCGCCAGGATGAAGCCGGATGACGCGCCGATAGCGCGCCTGTTCGCGGGCGTGCTGGTGAAGCCCGCGAGCCCCGAGACGATGGTCGGCCTCGTGCAGCGCCTGGCGCTGCCCGGCGAGCCCGAAGCCGCATCGGATGGGCTGCTCTAATGGATCGTCCTTACCGTAGCAGCCGCTTCGACAACCTGCTCGTGCAGTCGGGCCGCCTCGTGGCCGAAGCTGGCAATCACGAGCGGGCGCTGGGCGCACTGCTGGCGCTCCTGGCGCAGCAGCCTTCGGACGATCTGACGCCCGCGGTCCGGCGCCTGTTCGGCGCCGCGAAAGAACAGCGGGAGCGGGCCGAGACCATCCACGCCGGCTTGCTTGGGGATCCTGCCGCTGCGGCGTCGCCGGGACGGCCGGTCGTGCTGGTCGTGGACGACTCACCCGACAGCCTCGACACCGTGGCGTTGTTCCTCGAGCTGTCAGGCTTTCACGCGATCACCGCGACGAACGGGCTCGAGGCGTTGATTGCCGCGCATTATGCCCGGCCTGAAGTAGCCGTCCTCGACGTGGCGATGCCCGTCATGAACGGTCTCGAGGCCGCGCGGCTCTTGAAAGCGAGTCCGTCCACGCGCAACGTGCGGCTCATGGCGTACACCGCGAACTGGTCGACGGATGATTCCGCGCTCCGAGACGTGTTTGCCAAGGTGCTGGCCAAACCTGCCAGCGCCGACGAGTTCCTGGCTACCGTCCGCGGCCTCGCGGGCGAATGACACTTCCATCGATCACGCTGGGCGATCTCACAACCAGCGACGTGGACGCCATTGTGAATGCGGCGAACGAACAGCTCGCTGGTGGAGGCGGGGTCGACGGAGCGATTCACCGCGCTGCAGGCCCGGGGTTGCTGGCGGAGTGCCGGCGGCTGGGCGGGTGCGAACCGGGTGAGGCCAAAATCACCGGCGGCTACGATCTGCGCGCCCGGTGGGTCATTCACACGGTTGGTCCGCGATGGACGGGCGGCCAGGCTGGCGAAGAGGAGGTTCTTCGCAGCTGCTACCGAAACGTGTTCGGACTGGTGCGCGAGCGTGGTCTGCACTCAGTTGCGTTCCCATCGATCAGCACTGGAGTGTTCGGTTACCCGGTGGACCTGGCTTCGGTCGTGGCCATCGAGGAGATCGTGGGCGCGCTCCAAGGCCTGCCCGCGGTGTCGGCCACGGTGGTGTGTTTTACCGATGACGTCTTGTCCTCTTACGGGGAAGCCATGCGACACATCGTTCGATAGGGTCGTCCAACGATCACCGCGGTAGTCGGAGCATGGGCACCACGGTCGGCGACGAGCCGGCCTGAATCTCACCCATGGCGACGAAGCCGTGGCGCAGGTAGAGCGAGATGTTCCGCGGATTCGTCGACTCCAGATAGGCGGGCAGACCCTCGCGGTCACACCGTTCGAGGGCGTGGCGAAGGAGCGCGGCGCCAAGGCCCCTGTTCTGGTGCGCCGGGTCCACTCCAATCATCGGCAGGTACCAGTGCGGTCCATCCGGATGGTAGGCGGCCATCTTGCCCATGAGCGTCTCGAGGTCTCCCTGAAGTGACCTCACGACCGTCTGTTCCACGATGGCGCCTACGGCGTTTTCGTCTGGATGCACGTCGGGAGGCAGCCAGAGCGCGGCGCCCCCGTACCCGTCGGTCGTATACGCGCTGCCGTGCCCGAATCCACCGCCCGAAAAGGCGACGGTAAACGCCGGCATGCTTTCGAGATACTGATGCGCCTCCGGCCAGACCCAGCGGACGACCGGGTCTGCCGCAAATGCGAGCACGATGGTGTGCACCACCATCGGACGTTCCTCCATCTCGGCCGATCGGACGGCTGTCGTCTGCACCGCTGTCGCCACGGTTCCTCCTTGGGTTCGTGCCTGCCGGATAACGCGTCGTCAACGAGACAAACCCGCAACCGAGCCACCTTGCGCGCAGCGAAACGGCCCACTACACTCCGCGCATGCCATTCAGGCGGACCTGAAGGTCCGCCTCTACGAAAAGGGAAAGGACCATGACTGTCCAGGTTCCGCTGCGTCGTCTCATCGCCGTCGCCATTCCGGTCTTCGCCTTTGTCTTCGCGTGGAATTCGTTGGCAGCTCAGAACAAGGGCAAGGAGTCGGTCGAGACTCGGCTGCAGCGTTTCGTCGACAAGGACGAGATTCAGCACGTGCTGCTCGAATACGGGCGGGCGCTCGACGCACGCGACTTCACCGCCTACTCCAACCTCTTCGCGGCGGACGGCGAGTGGATTGGCGGCTTCGGTGCCGTGAAGGGCCCGGCGAACATCAAGGCCTTCATGGAAAAGAACATGGGCACGGGCGCCAACACGACCAACAACTACCACCTGCTCTCGAACTTCGTGATCAAAGTCACGGGCGACACCGCCACCGCGTGGTCGCGCTGGGCGTTCGTGCAGCCGCAACAAGCCGGTGGTGCGGTCATCGCACAGGCGGGGCGCTACGACGACACGTTCGTGCGCGAGAACGGCGCGTGGAAGTTCAAGAAGCGGACGGCGTCGAACGACACCGGTCGGCCCACGGGCGCGCAGGTGCGGCCGCTGACGGCTCCCGAGTCGCCGTCGAGCAAATAGGAGTCGCACATGCGTCGGTCTTCGTCGGCGCTCGCGTTCTTCGCTCTCGCGCTGCTGGCCGCCAGCGCGCCGGCCCACCTCTCCGGTCAGCAGGCGCAGTCGCGCCGCCTCGACGACGCGGCGCTGCGCAAAGCCGGCACCGGTGACGAGTGGGTGACCTACGGCCTCGACCAGGCCGAAACACGCTTCAGCCCGCTCACCGACATCAACGCGACGAACGTCGCGCGGCTCGGCCTCGCCTGGTCGTACGACGTCGGCTCCGGCGGCGGCGGCCAGGAAGCGACGCCGCTGGTGTGGAACAACACGATCTACGGCGTCACGAACTGGAGCGTGGTGTTCGCGGTGGACGCGAAGACCGGCAAGGAGAAGTGGCGCTGGGACCCGTGGGTGAACAAGACCGAGGTGCGCCCCGAGATCTGCTGCGGCGTGGTGAACCGCGGACTGGCGTTGTATCAGGGCCTGGTCTACGTGCCCGTGATCGACGGGCGTCTGCAGGCGCTCGACGCGCTCACCGGCAAGGTGGTGTGGGAATCGCGCGTGGCGTTTCCGCAGGATCACTACACGCTGACGATGGCGCCGCGCATCGCCAAGGGCAAGGTGATCATCGGCGCCAGCGGCGGCGACCGCCCCACGCGCGGCTTCTTCGACGCGTACGACGCGATGACCGGCCGCCGCGCCTGGCGCTTCTACACCGTCCCCGGCGACCCGTCGAAGCCGGCGGAAAACGCCGCGATGAAGAAGGCGATGGCGACGTGGGACAAGGAGTGGTGGAAGAACGGCGGCGGCGGCGCGGTGTGGGACGGCGCGGCGTTCGATCCCGAGCTCAATCTCGTCTACGTCGGCACCGGCAACGCCGAACCGTGGCCGCAGGAACTTCGCACGTCGATGGGGATGGACAACCTGTATGTCTGTTCCATCCTGGCGGTGGACGTCGATACCGGCGAGCTGAAGTGGCACTTCCAGGTGGTGCCCGGCGACTCGTGGGACTTCGACAGCGTGCAGCACCTGATTCTGGCGGACCTGCCGATCGGCGGGCGCACGCGCAAAGTGATCATGCAGGCCAACAAGGACGCGTTCTTCTACGTGATCGATCGCGTCACCGGCCAGTTCATCTCGGCAGGGCCCTTCTCGCAGGTCACGTGGGCCAGCGGCCTCGACCCGAAGACGGGCCGTCCCATCGTGAACAAGGAAGCGCTCTACGGCACGGCCGCGACGCTCGTGACGCCGGGCGGCGGCGGCGCGCACAACTGGTCGCCGATGGCGTTCAACCCGATGACCGGTCTCACCTACGTGCCGACCTCCACGCTCAACACGTTTTCCTATGCGGTGGAAGCGCCGTTCAATCCGCGCCCGGGTGCGACAACCGGCACCGTGCGTCCCGCGCCAACGCCAACAGCTCCGGCAGCGCCGGCGATCGGACCGAAGCCGCTCGAAGGTACGGGCGCGCGCGGTGCGCTCGTGGCATGGGACGCGGTCACGGGCACGATGCGGTGGCGCACACCCGGAGGCGGCGGCATCGGCGGCGGCGCGCTCACGACGGCGTCGAACCTCGTGTTCCAGGTGCTGAGCAACGGCCATCTGATGGCTTACAGCGCCGACAAGGGCGAGAAGCTGGCGGACATCGAGACCGGGCTGCGCAGCGGCATGGGGCCGCCCATCACCTATCGCATCGACGGCAAGCAGTACGTGGCGCTGATGGGTGGCGTGGGGCAAGCGGCCGCCGGCGGCAACGCAGGCCCTGGCAACCAGCCCACGCCGTTCGCGCCGAAGCTCATGGTGTTCGCCGTTGACGCGACCACACCGCTGCCAAGCAGCGGGACCCAGTAGCCGCCGGTCTTGAGACCGGCCTCAGGGAAACGAATGACACGGACTTCTGGACTCGTCATCGCACTTCTGGTCTTTGCCTCGCCGCTGCTGCTTCTCGGCCAGCGCCAGGAGCCCAGCCCGCAGCGGCCAAGCGTGCAGGTGGGTGTGCCGGAAGGGCGCAGCGATCGCGGCGGCGCCGCCAACGCGGGGCGGGGCCGCCCCACCGGTCCGCCGCGCGCGGTGCCGCGCGGTGCCGACGGCCACGTGCTGCTCGGCGGTGCCACGGCGGGCGAGAAGGGCGTGTGGCTGCCAGGCCCCGTGATCCCGAATCCGCTGCAGCTGAAGGACATCCCGTTTCAGCCGTGGGCCAAGGCGCTGTTCGACGACCGCAACAAGAACGAGCTCGAGCCGCACACGCGCTGCAAGCCGTCGGGCGTGGCGCGGCAGTTCCTCACGCCGTACGGCGTCGAGATGGTGGAGCTGAAGGAGATTCAGCGCGTCTTCGTCTTCGACATCGGCGGGCCGCACACCTTCCGCGAGGTGTTCATGGACGGCCGCTCGCACCCCAAGGCCTTCGAGCCCACCTACTACGGTCATTCGATCGGCTGGTGGGAAGGCGACACGCTGGTGATCGACACGACGGGCTACAACGAGGGCTTCTGGATGGATCGGGACGGGCTGCCGCACACGAACCAGATGCGCACCATCGAGCGCCTCACGCGTACCGACTTCAACACCATCCGCTACCAGCTGACGGTGAACGATCCCGGTGCCTACACGCAGCCGTGGACCGGACAGATGAACCTCCGGTGGGAGGCGGGCACGGAGCTGTTCGAGTATCAGTGCCAGCAGATGAACTACGCGACAGAGCTGATGGTCGGCAGCTTCGAGAAGGTCGATCGCTCCTCTTTCATCATTCCGTAGACGATGACCAAGACCCTGATGGCGTTCACGTTCGCGACGCTCGTGTCGGTTCCCGCGTTCGCGCAGCAGAAACCGATGACGCTGAGCGCGATGGACTACATCGAGATCCAGCAGCTGGTCGCGAAGTATGCGAAGTACATCGACAGCTGCTCGAACAACGGCTACGACTACGCGGACCTCTTCACCGCTGACGGCGCGTTCGTGCCGATCATCAACGGCAAGCCGACGGCCGGCATCCAGGGGCGCGAGCGGCTGGCGGAAGTGTCGGGCGGCGGCTCACGCGGCTGCAAGAACGTGGGCTGGATTCAGCAGGGCGTGCGGCACCTGTACCCGAACCACGTCATCGAGGCCACGCCGGACGGCGCCAAGGGCACCGTGGACATGCTGATGATCGGCCTCGGCGGCGACCCGAACAAGATCCAGTACGACGGTCACTACGAGGACATCTACGTGAAGACGCCGCAGGGATGGCGCTTCAAGCAGCGCACGCACCATGCGCTGTTGAGCGGCGGACGGCCAGCGACGCCGCCGCCCGCGAAATAACGCGGGCCCTCGATCTCTATGTTCGGCAGATGGACACGCCGCCGTCCACCAGCAAGGCAGCGCCGGTGGTGAACGAGGACGCATCGGACGCAAGATAGAGCACCGTCCTGGCGATCTCCTCAGGGCGGGCAATCCGTTTGAGCGCGTGAAGATTCGCCACGTACGAGCGCGCTTCCGGCGTGTTCGCGACGCTCGCACCCATCGGCGTGTCCGTGCCGCCAGGAAGAATGGCGTTCACGCGGCGGTGTAGCCGACGAATGTAGACGTGAAGATGATCGAGCCGCCGCGTTGAAGCATCGCCGGAATCTGATGCTTGGCACCGAGAAACGCGCCGGTCAGGTTGGTGTTCACCGTCGTGGTCCAGCCGTGCAGCGACACCTCCGTGGCAGGGCCCATTTCTCCGAGCGTTCCCGCGTTGTTGAACGCGACGTCCAATCCGCCGAATTCGCGCGTCGCCAGGCCGACCAGCGCGCAGGCATAGCCCTCGTCCTGCACGTCGCCGGACAGCGCGGCGGCGATGCCGCCGTCGTCGGCGATCTCGCGAACCAGACGATCCAGTTGGTCTTGGCGGCGCGCCGCCACCACCACCTTTGCGCCCGCACGGGCGAACAGTGTGGCTGTCGCACGGCCAATGCCTGAACTTGCGCCTGTGACGATGGCGACTTTGCCTGTCAGTTCGTTCATGACCTCCCCGCTCTCGGCGTGAGAGGTCAGTGTAGAGAGGCGCGCGTGTGAGGTCTGGCCGTTTTCGGACGCGGCAGCGAGGCCGGTCTAAGGACCGGCGGCTACCGGCGTTCGGCGAGCAGCTGTTTCAGCTCGCCTTCGAACGATTTCTTGTTCACGACGCCAACGTGCGTGGCGGCCACGCGGCCGGCGCGATCGATCAGCACGGTCACCGGCAATGCGGTGATGTTGTACGGCGCGGCGGCGTCGAAGTTGCCCGCCACGATCGGGTAGCTGATCGGATTCTTCTTCAGGTACGGCTCGATCGTCTTCCAGCCCGCTTCGTCCATCGACACGCCGACGGCCGCGAGCCCCTGCGCGCGATACGCCTTGTCGAACTCGATGAACCAGGGGATCTCCACCTTGCAGCCGGTGCACCAGGTGGCCCAGAAGTCGAGCAGCACCACCTTCCCCTTGAGCGACGACAGCTTCACGGGCTTGCCGTCGCGGCCGGGCAGCGAGAAGTCCACCGCCGCCTTGCGTGCGGCCGGCTTCGCGATGTCGGCGGAGATCGGCGCCGACACCAGCGCGATCAACACCGCGGCGCAGATTGTGATCTTCATTCCAGCACCTCAGGCAGGCCTGAGAGGCCTGCAGCCACGTTCAACGGGTCGCGAGCTCTTTGAGCAGCGCCGCGGTTTCCTCGTAAACCGGTGGCGGTTCCGGCGGGGCGCCGCCGCGGCCGCGGCCGGCGCCGCCCGGCACGCCGTTGGCGACGTCGAGCGCCGTGCGTCCGAACTTGTCCTTGGCGTCGAGCTTCGCGCCCTTTGCCACCAGGAACCGCACCACCTCGTCGGGGCGGCCCCCGATCATATGCAACGCGGTCGTGCCGTCGGGCGTGGCCGCGTTCACGTCGGCGCCGCGCTCGAGCAGCACGGTCAGCGCCTCGAGGGTCTTGGGCGCCCCGCCGGACGCGCGGCTCGGGCGTGACGCCGTGACCATCAACGCGGTCTGGCCGTTCTTCATCGCGCGGTTCGGATCGGCGCCCTTCTCGAGCAGCAGCTTCATCAGCGCGGCGTCCGCCGCCTTGGCGGCGCGCATCAGCGGCGTGGCGCCGTCGCCGAGCGAGGCGTCACCGAACTCGTGCTGCTTCATCAGGAGCGGCGTCTTCAGCGCCTGGTTCGGATCCGCCCGATGGTCCAGCAGCCGCGCGATCACGTCCATCGCGCGCAGCTTGCCCGACGGCCTGGCCAGCGGCCGGTTGACCATCGGCCCCTGGTGCAGTGCGTCCACCGCGGCGTAGAGCGCGGCCATCCCCGCCGTGTCGCCCAGGTTCGGATTGGCGCCCTTGTCGACGAGCATCGCCGCCAGGTCGTAGTGGACGTTCATGATGGCGAGCACGAGCGCCGTCGTGCCGTCCGGGTCGGTGGCGTTCAGGTCGGCGCCGCTCTCGACGAGCGCGACCGCGGCCTCGTGCGAGCCCTCGCGCGACGCCAGCATCAGCGCGGTAAAGCCGCCCTTCGGGATGGCGGTGAATACCATCGTCGAGAAGTCTTCGCGGATGTTGGGATACGTCAGCGCCTTCGAGCGCACGTTCAGGTCGGCCTTGGCGGCCGCCAGCCGCTTCACCACATCCGCGTGGTTCTCGCCGGCCGCGCGCATGACGGCGGTCTCGCCGCGCCAACTGTCGCGCGCGTTCACGTCCGCGCCCGCCGCCAGCAGCCGGTCGACCACCGGCACGCTGCCGCTCCGCGCCGCCGCCATCAGCACGGTCTCGCCTTCGGGGTTGGCGGCGTTGGCGTTGGCGCCCCCTTCGAGGAGCGCGCCGGCAATCGCGGCGTTGCCGTTGGTGGCCGCGAGCGCCAGCGGCGTGATGCCATAGCGGGTGGCCGCGTTCGCCGGGGCGCCCGCCTTGAGCAGCGCCTGCACGAGGTCGAGCCGATCGGCCTGGACGGCCAGGTGCAGCGCCGTGGTGCCGTCGGCCTCCGCCACACCTACCGGCGCCTTCCGCTGAATCAGCGCGCGCACGGCCGCCGCATCCCCGCGGCGCACGGCGTCGAGCACGCGGGTGTCACGATCCGCGGCGCTTAGGCTAGCGGCTGCGACGACGACGATCACTGCAGGCCTGAAGGCCTGCAGCCACGACTTAGAGCGCCACACGGCCGGTGCTGCTGCCGAAGCTGTCCATGTTGACGCCCATCTTCTCGGCCACGCTGATCAGCATGTTGCCGTTCGGCGTCCGCTCGGGCGCCACGATGTGGCGGTTGCCCTTCATGGCGCCAGCCGCGCCACCCACGAGCATCGTCGGGAGATGGTCGGCCGCGTGCACGTTGCCGTTGCCCATGCCGCTGCCGTAGAGGAGCAGCGAGTGGTCGAGCAGCGTGCCGTCGCCGTCGGCGGTCTTCCGCAGCCGATCGAGGAATTTCGCGAACAGCTGCGCGTGATACAGGTTCACCTTCGTGTGCGCCTCGATCCACTCGGGCTTGTTGCCGTGGTGCGAAATCGTGTGGTGCGGCTCTTTCACGCCGATGTTGGGGTACGTCCGCTGACTGAGCTCGCGCGTCAGCATGAACGCGCTGACCCGCGTGAGGTCCGCTTCGAACGCAATCGCCATGAAGTCGAACATCAGCCGCGCGTGTTCCTCGAACGACTCGGGCACGCCGACGGGCGCGTCGGGCACGTCGATCAGCGAATCGGTCCGCTTCTCCGCCAGCTGCACGCGCCGCTCGATCTCGCGCACGTGATCGACGTACTCCTCGAGCCGCGCCTTGTCGCGCGTGCCGATGCTGGCCTCGAGCTGCTTCAGGTCGCCCGCCACGAAGTCCAGGAGGCTGCGGTCGGTCTTGATCCGCGCCATCCGCGACTCGCGGGTGGTGCCGCCGCCGAACAGCCGCTCGAACACCAGCCGCGGGTTGATCTCCATCGGCAGCGGCGTGGTCTCGTTCTTCCAGCTGAGCGTGTTCATGTACGCGCAGCTGTAGCCCGGCGCGCAGTCGCCGATCAGGCCGGTGAAGTCCTCGGTGGCGAGCTCGAGCGACGGCAGCGTCGTCTCCTGCCCGATCTCCTGCGCCACGATCTGGTCGAGTGTGGCACCGAGCGAGAAGTCCGGACCGGCGGTGCGCTTCGGCGGCACGCCGGTGAGCCACGACGACGGGGCGCCCGCGTGGTTGGTGTCGAAGCCGCGCTCGGGCCGCAGCAAATTGGTGACGAGCGTCACCTGCTGTCGGAACGGCTCGAGCGGCTTCAGGATGGTCTTGAACTCGAAGTCGGCCCCCGATGTCGCTGGCGTCCACTGGTCGAGAATGACGCCGTGCGGGATGTAGATGCACGCCAGCCGCTTGCGCGCCGCCGCCGCAGTGCGCGCTTGCGCCGTGAGCGCCGGCACCATGGCGTCGAGGAACGGCAGCGCGAGCGCCGCGCCCACGCCCTTGAGCACGGTCCGTCGCGACAGGTGCACCTTGCGGACGACCATCAGGACTCCTTGCGCCGCATCCGGAACGGCGTGCTGGTCACGACCCCTTTGACGAGCGCCGAGAACTTGTACTGATCCCGCGCCGCGTCGCGCACGATCGTCCGCACCGCCGGCAGGTCGTACGCCTCGAGGCCGCGGCCGAGCGCGTACGTCATCAGCTTCTCGGTCATCGTGCCCACCAGCACCTCGGGGCGCTGCAGCAGCGCCTGCCGAAGGTCCACCGCCCCGCTCACCTTCGTTCCGTCGGTCAACACGCCCGACGCGTCGATCGGGGACTCGCCGTCCAGTTCACGCCACCGTCCGATGGCGTCGAAGTTCTCGAGCGCGAGGCCAATCGGGTCCATCACCTTGTGGCAGCTCGCGCACACCGGGTTCTCGCGGTGCTTCTCCATCCGCTGCCGCATCGTCAGCGTGGCGGCGGCCGGCGAATCGTCGAGCGGCGGCACCACGGCGGGCGGCGGAGGCGGCGGCGCCCCCAGGAGATTATCGAGGATCCACTTGCCGCGGACCACCGGCGACGTCCGGTCGGCGTGCGACGTCACGAGCAGCACCGCGCCCTTGCCCAGCAGCCCCCTGCGGGCGTCGTCCGCCACCTTCACGCGCCGGAACTGCGCCCCGTAGACGTTCGGGATGCCGTAGTGGCGGGCCAGCCGCTCGTTCACAAAGGTGTCGTCGGCTGTCATCAGCTCCAGGACGTTGCGGTCCTCGCGGATGATCGCCCCGACGAACAGCTTCAGCTCGCGTTCGAACGCCTGCCGCAGGTTGTCGTCGAAATC
>Ga0315912_10005409_pt1 | contig 11768 bp, 12 predicted proteins | sample VfabasoilMG_FD_204469 | JGI IMG/M metagenome (GOLD analysis project Ga0315912, IMG submission 204469) | Garden soil microbial communities collected in Santa Monica, California, United States - V. faba soil | ecosystem: Environmental > Terrestrial > Soil > Garden | place: USA: California...
CGACCGCGCTGTGGTGATGGTTCGGCGCGAACTGCACGCCGCCCGCCGCCGCCAGCCGCTCCGCCGCGGCGAGGTCGGGTGCCCAGCCCTCGAACACGATCGCGCCGCACACCGCGCCGCGCAGCGGCCCGCACATGCGCGCCCACTCGATCGGCGGGCCGGCGTGCAGCATCAGGCGGCCGGCGTCGAGCGCGGCAATCAGCTCGCCGGCGCGGCGCACGTCGGCCAGCACCGGCTCGGCGGTGAGGATGCGCGCCATCGCTTCGTCATTTGCTTTTTGAATTAGTGAATTTTTGGAATACAAAACCTGAAGGGCGGAAGCCACTTCCGCTTTGGGCGGGGCCCAGTCGACCTGGGCCACCGCGGCGCCATTGGCGGCGAGGTCGCGCGCGAATCCGGACAGCCCGATGTTGACCACCCGCACCGGGCCGGAGAGGAGCGCACGCATGGCGGCTAGCGGCGCGCGCGCCAGCGCAGCTGGGGATAGCGTTCGCGTGGCCCGCTGGGCGCGAGGTAGCCGGGCGCGACCGCCTCGAGCGCCTGCGGCTGGATGCCGAACGGAAACGTGGCGCTGCTCACGTTCGGCACCTGCATGGAGTAGTAGTTGTCGCGGCTCATGAGCGGGCCCGGCGTCCACTCCATGACGCGCGCCTGCAGGTACGACAGCCGGTCGGGCAGGCCGACGATGATGCGGCGCCGGCCGGTGGCCGCGCAGACGAACTCGACCAGCTCCTTCATCGTGTACACGTGCGGGCCGCAAAGCTCGTAGGCCTTGCCGCGCGTTTGCGGGTCTTCCAGCGCGCTCACCATCGCGCGCGCCACGTCGCCGACGTACACCGGCTGGAACTTCGCCTCTGGACAGGGAACGGCGAGGCCGGGCAGGAACCTGAGCATGGCGGCGAAGGTGTTGAGGAACTTGTCCTCCGGCCCGAACACGATCGAGGGCCGGAAGGCGGTCACGTCGAGGTCCTCGGCGGCGAGGACCGCGCGCTCGCCGATCGCCTTCGAGCGCAGGTACTCCGATGGAGCATTGGGCGAACAGCCCAATGCTCCGACGTGCAGCAGCCGCCGCGCGCCGGTGGCGCGGCAGGCGGCGACGATGGCCTGCGGCAGCTCGACGTGCACGCGCGCGAAATCCGGTCCGTAGTCGTTGGGCCCGCGCTCGTCGGGCCGGCCGCGCCGGCCGTGCAGGATGCCGACCAGGTTGATCACCGCGTCGCGCCCGGCGGCGAGCCGCTCGAGGACGCCCTCGGCGAAGATGTCGGCGTCGATCACGTCGACCGTGGGCAGCAGGATCAGGTGCTTGGCGCGCTCGCGGCGCCGCGTCGGCACCGCCACCCGGATGCCGCGCGCGGCGAGCGCCGCCACGACATGCCGGCCGATGAAGCCCGAGCCGCCGACCACCAGCGCGTTGCGCACCTTCATCGCGGCGTCACTCCCGGTCGTCGTCGTCGCCGGCGGGCTCGGCTCCGCTGCGCGGCGGGATGACGCCCAGCCGCGCCTTGATCGGCGTCGGCTTGTTCTCCAGCACCGCGGCGTAGAACACCGAGTTCGCCATCACGCGCTTCACGTACTCGCGCGTCTCGGTAAAGGGAATGGTCTCGGCGTAGATCGCGCCCTCCAGCGGCCGCGCGTCGCGCCAGCGGCGCGCGCGGTTGGGGCCGGCGTTGTAGGCCGCCGAGGCGAGCACCGTGTGGCCGAGCTGCTCGAGCACGATCTTCATGTAGCCGGTGCCCATCGCGATGTTGGTCTTCACCTCGGCCACGTTCTTCGGCCGGTAGCCGCGCATGCCCATCTTGCCGGCGACGAAGCGCGCGGTGTGCGGCATCACCTGCATCAATCCGGCGGCGCCGGCGGGCGAGCGCGCCCCGCTGATGAAGCGGCTTTCCTGGCGCACCAGGCCGAACACCCAGGCCTCGTCGAGGCCCTGCGACCTGGCGTACTCGCGGAACACGTCCTCGAACGGCACCGGGTAGCGCAGGGCGTAGTTATGCGAGCGCGTGGTGCGGTCGGCGGTGTGGATGGCGCGGTCGTAGATCTGCTCGCGCAGCGCGACCTGCGAGGCGGCGAGCAGCTGGTGGTCGTCGAAGTAGCGGATCGAGAAGATCCACTCGTCGACGCCTTCGCTGCGCAGGCCCAGGCGGATCAATGCCGCCGCGCGGGCAAGTCCCGGATGCGCCTTCGCCGCGGCGAGGTCCTCCTCGGTCGGCACGTAGGCCACCTCGGGCAGCGCGGCGACATAGCCGAGCTCCTCGTTGGCGAGCAGGCCGTAGAAGCTGGGCTGCCCGGCGATGCGCAGGAAGTACGCGCGCGCGCCGGTGTCGTCGCCTTGCGTCGCGAGCGCGCGGCCGTACCAGTAGGTCCAGGCCTGGTCGCGCCGCGCCTCGGCCGACATGCCGTCGATCGCCTCGCGCACCATCTGCCAATGCCCGCGGCGCAGGGCGGCGCGCACCTTCCAGGTCGCCTGCGCGTCGCTGAGCTGCAGGTCCTCGGCGCGCGCATACCACCTCAGCGCCAACTCGTGATGCGAGCGCGCGCCCTCGTAGGCCACGCGCCCCCACAGGTAGCGCAGCTCCGCCGGCGGCAGCTTCTCGCCCAGCGAGCCCTCGAGCGCCTTCGCCATCGCCTCGGGCTCGTCGCGCGCATAGCGCACGCCGGCGAGCACCGCCACTTCGCGCACCGGCCGGCGCTCGAGGCTCTCCGGCAGCCGCGACAGGTAGCGCTTCGGATCGCGCGCCGCCTCGGCGAGCGAGCGCTCGTCGGGCGCCTCGTCCTTCGGCAGGTAGGCGAGCGCGGTCTTGGCCGCGGTGATCTGCCCGTTCTCGAACAGCACGCGCACGCGCTGCCAGATGGCGGTGGTCGGGATGCGCTCGCGCTTCATCATCGCGTCGACGAGGCGCGCGCAGCCCTCGGGCAGCTCCTTCGGCTCCAGCCAGATCGCGCGCATGTCGTTGAGCGCGCTTTCCTCGCCGCGCGAAAGGCGCGCCAGCCGCGCATAGCAGCGGATCTCGAGGTCCTCGCGCGTGTACAGCGTCGCCTCGCGCTCGAACGCCTGCCAGTCGCGCCGCTTGCCGAGCACGCGCAGCCAGTCGCCGCGCAGCATCTCGCCGACATAGGCGCTGCGGTACTGCTTCAGGAACGCCTGCACTTCCTCGGCGGACTTGTCCTCGAGCCGCAGCGCAATGCGCCAGTAGTCGACCCAGGGCCTGAGCACATGCTCGTCCAGATCCTTCGCGTGGCGCTCCAGGCGCATGGCGTTGCCTGCGCGGTAGGCGTCGTAGGCGCCGAGCAGCGCCTGGTCGGGACTCTGGGCCGCTGCCGCGCTCGCCGCGGCGGCCGTCCCAACGGCCGCGAACAGGACTGAACTAAGATTGCGGAAATACTTCAAAATCATGGGGTAAGGATACCATCCCGTGGATACGACTTCACTCAAGATCTGGCGCAAGACGCAGCGCGAGCGGCTCATCTCCGAGCGGCTCCGCGTCACGCCGGAGGTCCTGGACGCCTGGCGCACGCAGATCGATCGCAGTCTGGAGCGTTCCTTCCCGGGTCTGGCCCGTTGCCGCCTCGCCTTCTGCTGGCCGATCAAGGGCGAATACGACGCCCGCCACCTTGCCAGAACGCTTCGAGAGCGTGGCGCGTTGACCGCGCTGCCGGTCGTCGTGGCGCCGAAGTCACCGCTCGCTTTCCGCGAGTGGCACCCGGGCGTGGAGCTCGCCCACGGACCGCTCGACATCCCCTACCCGAAGGCCTCGCCCGAGGTGGTTCCAGACGCGGTGCTGCTGCCCATGAACGGCTGGGACCAGAAGGGTTACCGGCTCGGCTACGGCGGCGGCTTCTTCGACCGCACGCTGGCAAGCCTTTCGAAGCGGCCGGTGGTGATCGGCGTCACCTACGAGCTTGCAAAAATTGACACGATCCACCCGCAGCCGTGGGACATCCCGATGGATTTCGTGGTCACCGAGCGCGGCGTGTACCGGCGCGACCCCGACGGCCTCGCCTTCCTGCCCTCCCCGGAGCCCGGCGGCTCGGGCGAGCTCTCCTCGCCGGTCTGCTACGCCGACGAGGACCACTTCAGCGGGAAAGGCCGCTAGCGCTTCAGCGCCAGAGTGACGCCGTCGCCGACCGACAGCATGACGAGGTCGACGCGCTCGTCCTTGTGCACGTGGTCGTTGAACTTTCGCAGCGCCACGGTCAGCTCGTCCTTTGCTTCCTTGTTCGCCACCTCACCCGACCAAAGCACGTTGTCGACCGCGATCAGGCCGCCGCGCCGCAGGAGCTGCAGGCAGCGCTCGTAATAGTTCTCGTAGTTTTCCTTGTCGGCGTCGATGAACGCGAAGTCGAATTTCCCCTTCTCCTTCTCGAGGAGCCCATCGAGCGTCCGGAGGGCTGGACCGATCCTTAGGTCGATCTTCTTCTCCACCCCAGCTTTCTTCCAGAACGGCTTGCCGACGTTGGTCCACTCCTCGCTGATATCGCAGCAGACGATCTTGCCGTCCTCTGGCAGCGCGAGCGCCACGGCGAGCGCGCTGTAGCCGGTGTAGGTGCCGATCTCGATACAGCGCTTCGCGCCCATCAGCTTGACCAGGATCGCCATCAGCTGCCCCTGGTCGGCGCCGATCTGCATGCCGGAGTAGGCCATTGGCCGGGTCGCCCGGCGCAGCTCCTGCAGCGCTTCCGCTTCGCGCTCGGCGTGGCCGGCGATGTAGCGCGAGATTTCCTTCGGCAGGAACGGCGCGCGGCCAGCCACGCTCAGACCAGGAACAGGCGGTAGGCGGGGTTGCGCGTCTCGTCGGCGCTCGGATAGCCGAGCTTGCGCAGGAACGACTTGAAGGCGCCGGTCTCGCGCCGCGGCACCTGGATGCCGACCAGCACGCGGCCGTAGTCGGCGCCGTGGTTGCGGTAGTGGAACAGGCTGATGTTCCAGTCGCTGCGCATGTTGTCGAGGAAGCGCATCAGCGCGCCGGGCCGCTCGGGGAACTCGAAGCGGTAGAGGAGTTCGTCCTTGGCGGGCGCCCTGCCCCCCACCATGTGCCGTACATGCCACTTGGCCATCTCGTTGTCGGAGAGGTCGAGCGTCTTCAGGCCGTGGCGGCGCAGGTTGCCCACCAGCCGCGCGGTCTCCTTGCGCCCCTGCACCTCGACGCCGACGAAGATGTGCGCGTCCTTGGCATCCGCTATGCGGTAGTTGAACTCGGTGACGTTGCGCGCGCCGAGGGTCGCGCAGAACTTGCGGAAGCTGCCCGGCCGCTCGGGGATGGTGACGGCGAGGATCGCCTCGCGGTGCTCGCCGACCTCCGCCTCCTCGGCGATGAAGCGCAGGCGGTCGAAGTTGGTGTTGGCGCCCGAAGCGATGGCGACGAAAGTCTTGCCCTTCGCACCGTGGCGCTCGATCCAGGCCTTGGCGCCGGCGACGGCGAGCGCGCCGGCCGGCTCGAGCACCACGCGCGTGTCCTCGAACACGTCCTTGATCGCGGCGCACATCTCGTCGGTGTCGGCGAGCACCATCTCGTCGACCAGCCGGCGGCACAGGTTGAAGGTCTCCTCGCCCACCTGCTTCACCGCGACGCCGTCGGCGAACAGGCCGACATGGTCGAGGATGATCCGCTTGCCTGCTTTCAGCGAATGGTGCATCGCGGCCGCGTCGACCGGCTCGACGCCGATGATCCTGATCCTCGGGTTGATCTTCTTCACATAGGCGGCGATGCCCGAAATCAGCCCGCCGCCGCCGACCGGGACGAAGATCGCATCGATGGTGCCGGGGTGCTGGCTGAGGATCTCCTTGCCGATGGTGCCCTGGCCGGCGATCACGTCGGGATCGTCGTACGGGTGCACGAAGGTCAGCCCGCGCCGCCGCTGCTGCCCCTTCGCGTGCGCCAGCGCCTCCTGGTAGGAATCGCCGTGCAGCACCACCTCGGCGCCGCGCGCCGCGACCGCGTTGATCTTGATGCGCGGCGTGGTCACCGGCATGACGATCACCGCGCGGCAGCCGAGCTTCTGCGCGGCGAGGGCCACGCCCTGCGCATGGTTGCCGGCGCTCGCGGTGATCACGCCCTTCTTCAGCCGCTTCGCCGGCAGCCCCGCCATTTTGTTATACGCGCCGCGCAGCTTGAACGAGAATACCGGCTGCAGGTCCTCGCGCTTGAGGAGCAGGCGGTTCTTCAGGCGCTTGGAAAGCGCGGGCGCGAGCTCGAGCGGCGACTCGCTCGCCACGTCGTACACCCGCGCTTTCAGGATCCGCTCGAGATAATCTTTTTTCAAGGCGGACGAATTTAGCATGGAGGCGCTGCTAGGGCTGTTCGCAGCCAGCTTCGTCGCGGCGACGCTGTTCCCGCTGCCCTCGGAGGCGGCGCTGTTCGCCTATCTGCAGGCCTATCCCGCAAACGCCGCCCTGGCCGTCGCCGTGGCCACCGTCGGCAACACGCTGGGCGGCATGACCAGCTACCTGATCGGGCGCTTCATCCCGCAGAGGAAGATCGACCCGCGGGCGGAAGGCTGGATAAAGCGCTTCGGCGCGCCGGTCACCTTCTTCGCCTGGCTGCCGATAGTCGGCGACGCGCTGTGCGTGGTGGCCGGGTGGCTGCGCATCCACTGGGCCGCCGCCCTTGTCTTCATGGCCGCAGGCCGCCTGGGGCGATACGTCGTGGTTGCCGCACTATCGACCGGCACATAGACGCTGCTACAACCTTCGCGCTATTTCGCCGTCACATTGCCCTCGGTAAGCTCGCAGTGGTGGGGGGCAACGGTCTGGAGGTCCTATGGCTCATTGGAGAAGCATCGGCGGTATCACCACCATCGCGCCCGGCGCAACGGCGTACTGGGAGTACTCCTACCCGCCCAACGGACGCGACGTCGGCGTCACGGTCGCGGCGCCCAACGCGCAGCAGGGACAGATCAACGTCGAGTATTTCGTAGTCGGGCAGGGCGTGGTCCAGCGGCAGACGGGAATCGACGAAGGCGGCACGGCCATCCACTACACGGTGCGGATCAAGAACCTCGGCACGATCGGGTTTCGCTACAACCTCAACATCGGAGACTGGCAATGAAGTACCTCAGGAAGATCTCCGTGGTCACCGAAGGCGGCAAGCTGGTCGGGGTGCAGATCCCGCCCGAGCCGTCGTCCGATCCGCGCGCGCCGCTCGCCGCGCTGGTCGCCGGGCCGAAGCAGAAGCTCTTCGAGCTGCGGGTCGAAGTGCCCGCGGTGCTGAAGAGCAGCAAGGACATCGACGCGTTCCACGCCGCGGTGCGCAAGCAGCTCAAGCGCCCGGGCCGGAGGAAATAGACGCCGACCAAGTAAACTTCAGGGATGCACACCCTCCGCCGCGAGTGGACGCTAATCCTCAGCTACGGCAGCGCGGCGGTGTTCTACCTGTTCCACCAGCAGATGCTCGAGCGCATGGAGAGTCCGCTGTGGGCGAGCGTGGCTTTCGTCTGGCTGTTCGTGGTGATGCTCTTGTCGGCGTTCGCGGTAGTGCGCCATTCCGACATCACGGCGTCGATCGTCGGCGAGCCGTACGGCACGCTGATCCTGACCTTCGCCATCACCGCCATCGAGGTGATGATGATCGCCGCGGTGATGCTCACCGGACCGCAGGAGTCCTCGCTCGCGCGCGACACCATGTTCGCGGTGGTGATGATCGTGTTCAACGGCATGGCGGGCCTCACCCTGCTGGTCGGCGGCCTGCGCTACCACGAGCAGACCTATAACCTGCAAGGCGCCAACGCCTTTCTCGCGGTGATCGTGCCGCTCGCGGTGATCGGCCTGGTGCTGCCGAACTTCACCTCCTCTCCCGGCGCGACGCTCTCCACGGTGCACGAGGTGTTTCTGATCTTCATGTCGCTCGGGCTGTACGGCGTGTTCCTCGCCATCCAGACGCTGCGCCACCGCCACTATTTCCTCGGCCCCGACGAGCAGGACACGGCCCATGCAGGCAATCCCGCCGAGATCCTCGCCGCCCCCTGGCACGGCGCGCTGCTGGTCGCCCACATCGTGCCGATCGTGCTGCTGTCGAAGCAGATCGCGCTGCCGATCGACTACGGCGTGCGCGTGTTCGGCGCGCCCGAGGCGATCGTCGGCTTCCTGGTCGCGGCGCTGATCCTCTCGCCCGAGTCGCTCGCCGCGGTGCGCGCCGCGCTCGCCAACCAGATGCAGCGCTCGATCAACCTGCTGCTCGGCTCGGTGCTGGCGAGCATCAGCCTGACCATCCCGGCGGTGCTGGCGATCGGCCTGATCACCGGCCGCACCGTGGTGCTGGGCCTGCCGCCGGTGGACGCCATCCTGCTGGTGCTGACGCTCGCGCTCAGCACCCTTACCTTCGCCAGCGGGCGCACCAACGTGCTGCTCGGCGCGGTGCACCTGCTGCTGTTCCTCGCCTACCTGATGCTGATCGTCGAGAGGTAACCTGATGCACTTTCGTCTGTGGATCGCGCTGCTGGCAGCGACGCTGGCGGCCGGTTGCGGCAAGCCGGCCAAGATGAGCATCTCGTGCCAGGTCACGCCGACGCGCAGCCTCAACTGCAAGGTGCAGAACACGGGCGAGGTCACGGGCTCGGTGTGCTTCGACACCGTCGTCAAATGCTCGATGGGCGACCACCTGGCGAAGGTCTGCACCTCGCCGATCGCGCCGAAAAAGGCGGAGACGGCGTCGGTGGCGGAGCTGGTGCCGCCGGTCGGGCTGCGCGAGACCTGCTACCACGCCGAGATCCAGAACTCGAGGGTGTTCTAGCCGCCGCTAGGCGGCCTGCAGCTTGGCGACCGCCACGGCGAGCCATTTCACGCCGGCGCCGCCGAAGTTGACCTGCACGCGGGCGTCGCCGCCCTGGCCTTCGGCGTCGATGATCACGCCGGGGCCGAACTTCGGATGGGTCACGTTCTGGCCGATGCGGAAGCCGCCGATGTCGCGGGGTTGTTGTCTTTTCATTGCGAAGGAATCCTTGCTGCGTGAGAAATCGGGGGTGAATGCCCGCTGCTTCGAGAAGCGCGGCGTGAGCCACTTCATCAGCTGCTCGGGTATCTCCTCGAGGAAGCGCGAGGGGATGTTGTAGCGCGTCTGGCCGTGCAGCATGCGGGTCTGCGCGTGCGACAGGTACAGCCGGTTGCGCGCGCGGGTGATGGCGACGTAGGCAAGGCGGCGCTCCTCCTCCAGGCCATCACGTTCGTTGGCGCTTTGCTCGTGCGGGAACAGGCCTTCCTCCAGGCCGGTGAGGAACACGACGTCGAACTCGAGCCCCTTCGCCGAGTGCACCGTCATCAGCTGCAGCGCGTCCTGGCCCTCGCCGGCCTGGTGCTCGCCGGCTTCCAGCGCGGCGTGCGTGAGGAAGGCGGTGAGCGGGTCGACCGCCTCGCCCGACTCGGCCTCGCGCGCCTCTTCGCCGAACGCCGCCGCGGCGTTGGTCAGCTCGGCCAGGTTCTCGATGCGCTCGGCGCCCTCGCGCTCGGCCTTGTAGTGCTCGATCAGCCCGCTGCGCGCGACGACGTGCTCGATCACTTCGGGAAGCGGAAGCCCAGCAGTCTCCTTCCTTAGATCTTCAATCAATCTGGCGAAGATGGCGGCTTTCGTGGTTCCCACGGAAGCCATGAGAGAAACCCCGCTGGCCTTCGCCGCGTCCTGGATCTGCTCCACCGTGCGCGCGCCGATGCCGCGCGCCGGAAAATTGACCACGCGCAGGAACGCGTTGTCGTCGCCGGGCATGGCGATCAGGCGCAGGTAGGCGAGCGCGTGCTTGATCTCGGCGCGCTCGAAGAAGCGCAGCCCGCCGTAGACCCGGTAGGCGATGCCCTGCGAGAAAAGCGCGTGCTCGACCACCCGCGACTGCGCGTTGGAGCGGTAGAGCAGCGCGATATTCGACAGCGCCGTGCCTTCGCGCGCGAGCGACTGCACCTCCTCGACGATCCAGCGCGCCTCGTCGTTGTCCGACTCGCCCTCGAACACGCGCAGCGGCTCGCCCGGCCCGGCGGCGGTCCACAGGTTCTTGCCCAGGCGGTTCTTGTTGTTGGCGATCAGCGCGTTGGCGGCGTCGAGGATGTTGCCGTGCGAGCGGTAGTTCTGCTCCAGGCGGATCACCTTCGACACCCTGAAGTCGCGCTCGAACTCGGCCATGTTGCCGACGTTGGCGCCGCGGAAGGTGTAGATGCTCTGGTCGTCATCCCCGACGCAGAAGAACTTGCCGTCCCGCGAGGCGAACAGCTTGAGCCAGCGGTACTGCAACCGGTTGGTGTCCTGGAACTCGTCGACCAGCACGTAGCGGAAGCGCTGCGCATAGTGCTCGCGCAGGATTTCGTTTCTTTTCAGCAATTCATAGGATCTGAGGAGAAGCTCGGGGAAGTCGACCACGCCTTCCCTCTGGCACTGCTCGTCGTAGGCGGCGTACAGCTCGGCCTGCCGGCGCACTGTCTCGTCGGTCACCGCGACGTCGCGAGCGCGCACGCCCTCCTCCTTCTGGCCGTTGATGAACCACTGCAGCTCGCGCGGCGGGAAGCGGTCCTCGTCGACGTTCATCGACTTCAGCAGCCGCTTGACGGCGGCGAGCTGGTCCTGCGAGTCGAGGATCTGGAAGGCTTGCGGCAGGCCGGCGTCGCGGTGGTGGGCGCGCAGCATGCGGTTGCACAGGCCGTGGAAGGTGCCCATCCACATGCCGCGCGGGCTCACCGGCAGCATGGCGGCGAGGCGGGTCAGCATCTCGCGCGCCGCCTTGTTGGTGAAGGTGACCGCCAGGAAGTTCGACGGCGAGGCGCGACCGCCCTTGATCAGCCAGGCGATGCGCGTGGTGAGCACGCGCGTCTTGCCGCTGCCGGCGCCGGCGAGGATGAGCGCGTGCTCGTCGGGAAGCGTGACGGCGGCCAGCTGCTCCGGATTGAGGTGTTCGAGGCGAAGCGACAAGCCCCGATTTTACTCAAGAGTCGAGGCGCAGCCCCAGCCGGCTCGCGGCGATCACCGCCTGCGTGCGGGTCGCGACGCCGAGCGCGTCGAGCACCGCGCTGACGTGGATCTTGGTGGTGTTCTCGGAGATGTCGAGCTTGCGCGCGATCAGCTTGTTCGACAGGCCCTTCAGCAGCAGGTCGAGCACTTCGCGCTGGCGCGGCGAGAGGTTCAGGCCTGCCGCGGCGTGCGGCGGCAAGGCAGGCGCGTTGAGCGCCTCTACCGGAACGTAGATGGCGCCCGAGATCACCAGCCGCACCGCCTGCAGCAGCACCTCGCCCGGCGCGCTCTTCGGGATGAAGCCCATGGCGCCGCGGTCGAGCGCGGCGTTGATCACCTTCGGGTCGCTTGCGCCCGACACGACTACCACCGGCAGCGCCGGGAAGCGCGCGCGGAAGCGCTCCACCGCCTCGACGCCGCTGCAGCCCGGCATGCCGAGGTCGAGCATCACCAGGTCGAACTCGCCGGCCGAGGCGATGGCGAAGGCGGCGTCGAGGTCGTTCGCGCTCTTGATCTCGGCGACCTGGTCGAGCGTGCCGAGCACCGTGCGCAGTACGTCGGTCATCAGCGGGTGATCGTCCACCACCAGGATGCGCATAGCCCTGCAGATTACCTCATAACGCCAACGGGTTATGGCGGACCCGGCGCGCGCGTGGAGAATGCCGTCCATGGGCACCCCTCCCGCGTTCGCGCCGGCGGCCACGCTAGCCCCGGACACCGCGGGCGCAGGGGAGGCCGCGCGGCGGCTGCGCGCCGAGCAGCTCGCGGCGCTGTGCCGGCAGTGGCTGCGCGTGCCGCTGCCGGTGCTCGCCACGGTGGCTGTCATCGCCTACCTCGGCTGGAACCACG
>Ga0315912_10005410_pt1 | contig 11767 bp, 5 predicted proteins | sample VfabasoilMG_FD_204469 | JGI IMG/M metagenome (GOLD analysis project Ga0315912, IMG submission 204469) | Garden soil microbial communities collected in Santa Monica, California, United States - V. faba soil | ecosystem: Environmental > Terrestrial > Soil > Garden | place: USA: California...
ACTGCGGGACGAGACCGATCGGTAGGCAGGTTGAGGACAGGGAGCGTCCCGGCGAGCTGTTTCAACCAGTATGCTTCGTGCTTGCGGCCCACCTCGTTGCCGAGCATTTCGTCCTGCCACTGGACGAACTCGCTGTACGACGCGGGTGGAGGCAGTTGCCGCGCCACCGCGTGCGGGTCTTCGCCTCCATAGATGCGCCCCATCTCGTCGGTCATCACGACGAGCGACCAGAAGTCCACGCAGATGTGGTGGACGCAGATCAACAGGACATGGTCCTGCGCAGAGCGGGTCAACAGATGGACGTTGAAGAGGGGCCCGCGCTCGAGATCGAATGGCTTGTGGCTTTGCTCCGTCAGATATCGCTGCAGGCGAGCGTCGCTCCAATCGGTGCTGTCCACCACCGTGAAGCTCACCTCGTCACGTTCCCGCACGTCAGCCCATGGCCGTCCGTTCCTGTTCTCGAAACGAGTCCTCAGACCAGCGTGTCGATCGATGAGCAGCTGCAGCGTGCGTGTCAGCTTCGATGGATCGACCAATGAGCGTACGCGCATCGCATACGCGATGTTGTAGGCCGCGCTATCTGGAGAGAGTTGCTGGAGAAACCACAGCGCCTCCTGCCCGCGAGACAAGCGGCCAGGATCCGGTGCCGGCTTCGGCGGTGCGCTCGGAGAAGGCGTCGCGCCGGCGGCCACCCTCTCCAGCACGTCGGCCACGAGATCGGCGACATGGCGGGCCGACAACACGTCGGCCATGGGCATCGAGATACCCAGCTCCCGCTCGATGCCGTGTTGCAGTTCGACAGCTTTGAGCGAGTCCAGACCCAGCGAGCCCAGCGGGCGCTCGCTGCCCACCTCGGCGACGCTCACGCCGAGGGATCTGGCGACACGATCGCGCAGATGGGCCTCGAGCAGCTGTTCGCGCTGCGCCTTGCCCAGCGCCGCGAGCGCCGTCTTCAACAGGCTCATGTCGAAGTCAGTTGACGCATCGGTTCAGAAAGGCTCAGGCCTGCGGCCGCGACTGAACGTCCTCGGTCTTCCACATGTCGGCCATCGCCACGACGATCTTGCGCTTGCCCTTGAACGACCTGCGCCCGTGTGCGACCAGCATGTTGTTGAGCATCATGATGTCGCCCTTCTGCCACGGAGCATCGACGACCGCCTTGTCGAAGGCGGCGCCGACCTGCGCGATCTCGTCGTCGGTGATCGGCGTGCCGTCGCCGAACACGACGTTCCGCGGCAGATCGTCCTCAGCAAACATGCTCAGTGTCGATTCGCGATACGCGGTTGGAAGGCAGGAGATGTGGTGGAGCCGCACTTGATTGAAGAACACCAGCTCGCCGCTTCTGGGGTGCGTGATGACGCCTGGCGCCCAGCTCTCGATCTTGAGCCGATCGCCGTCCTTCCATTTGAAGTCGGTGCCGGTCTCGCGGCACTTGGCTTCGACCTCCGCCCGGTTCTCGGTGCGGAAGAACTGCTGCCAGGACACGTCGAGCTTCGGAATGAAGTTGCGAACGTACTTGAGCCCCTTCGAGTGGAACTTATCGCGCAGTTCGGGACTGAGAAGTCTGTACACCTGGCGGCAGTCCGCAATCGGCGTCACGCCGCCTTCTTCGGACACCTGCATGCACATGAAGAACTGCTTCTCCGGCCAGCTCCTGAGATGCGAGCTCTCGTTGTGGAAATCGATCATCTCGTTTTCGGGGTACGGCGTGGAGTGGTACACGGCGTCCTTACCTTGCTCCTGTGGCAGGTCGCCGTAGTCCCGGAACAGTTCCTTCGACACGGCTCCCGCGGCCGCCTCGAAGACATCAAGGTTGGTCTCGAAGCCGCGGAGGAGCAGAGCGCCGTGCTTCAGCAGCTCGCCGTCCAAGTACGCGCTGTTGTCCCGTGCCCACGCCACGAGATCGACGTTGTCGATCGCGGGCTCGATCACGAGCGGCATCGTGAGCTCGGGAGCCAGCATCCTGGTCTTGGTAAGGACGATCTCCGAAAAAGCTACGGCCTGGGGCCGCGCTCCCCGGCGCAATGGTGGCCCGGGCATGCCGGCGCGCTTTGAATCGCTCATGACAATTCTCCTTGACGGTACGGTGGCGCGTCAGTCACGTGACGACGAGCCGAGACTAGCGGTAACCGATCCAATGACCAGATCGATGAGATTTGAGGCGAGCCCCTCGACACTCGTCGCCTCGAGCACGAGGGCATCGGGAACTGGCACGCCGAGATCTGTTTTCAGGGTTTGACCGAGGCGGAGCCTGGCAGCAGCATTCAGTGCTCCGAGCCCGGCTCGAGGTGCAGCCCCACTGGACGTGACCTCTTCGTCCACGAGTTGCTGGAGGTGTGACTCCATGATGGGGCGGCTCGCCAGTGGACCGAGCATGGTGAGTGTTTGCCGCAGGAGGCTTGTCTCGGCCGGCGTCTCTGCGATCGCTTCGGCGGGCGTCGCGTCAGAAGCCACGCTCGACAGAATCGACTCGAGCGAACTGGCGAGATAACTTTGCCGGCACGCGTGCCGCTGAATCTTGCCGCTCGAGGTCTTCGGGATCTGGCCGGGCTTGATCAACAGGACCGCGTGGGCCGCTAACTCGTGTTTCTCACTCACCGCCCTGCGTATGACATCAACGACGTCGTCGAGATTCGCATCCTTGAAGTTACGCTTGACTTCCTGAACGACGACCAATCGTTCGTCGCCATCGACGTCGATCGAAAACGCCGCTCCGCATCCAGGACGCAGAATCGCGTGGCTCGACTCCACGGTCAGCTCGATGTCCTGCGGGTAGTGGTTGCGGCCGCGAATGATGATCAGGTCCTTGATGCGGCCGCTGATGAACAGACTCCCATCGTGGAAGAACCCGAGATCGCCCGTGCGCAGAAACGGTCCCTCGCCGCTGCCGGCAAGATGTGCGCGGAACGTCGCCGTCGTCGCATCGTCGCGACCCCAGTAGCCGTGAGTGACGTTGGGACCTGAGATCCAGATCTCGCCGATCCGGCCGTCATCACATCGCGTCGATGTGTCGGGGTCAGCGATCACGATCGTCTGATCCAGCCACGTGTGCCCACAGCCCACGAGCGCTCTGCCGCTCTCGTCGTCGTCTGATGCAGCGACTGCGCGCCGCTGCTCCAGACCAGCAGTCTCGAACGACCGAACCACGGTGGCAGTCGATTTCACGGGGCCTGCCACGAGCAGTGTGGCCTCGGCCAGTCCGTAGCAGGGATAGAACGCGGACCGCCGGAAGCCGAAAGGCTCGAAGGTATGAGAGAAGCGGTCGAGGGTCTCCGCACGGACAGGCTCGGAGCCATTGAAGGCCAGCATCCATGAAGAGAGGTCCAGACCCTCGCGCTCCTCAGGCGTCGTCTTTGACACGCAATAGTCGTAGGCGAAGTTCGGCGCCCCGCTCGTGTGCGCTCGATACGTCGAAATCGCCCGCAGCCACCGGATCGGCTCCTGAACGAACGCCATCGGCGACATGAGAACGCAAGCAGCGCCAAGGTACAACGGCTGTATGACGTCTCCGATCAGGCCCATGTCGTGGAACATCGGAAGCCACCCGACCCACGTTGAGTCCCGGTCCTGCCCGAGAGCCACCTGCATCATCCGCTCGTTCGCCATGAGATTGCCGTGGCTGACCATCACGCCCTTGGGCGTCGATGTCGATCCCGACGTGTACTGGAGAAACGCCAGCGTGTCGGCATCCAGGTCCGGCATCCGCCAGGTGTCGGCGGCGTTCGAGTCAGCGTGGTCGGTAGCGATCCACGTCGCGACCTCTTGATAAAAAGCAGCCTCCGGCTGCTTTCGAACCATGCCCAGGATCTCTTCGGTCGTCAGCGCGACTGCAGCCCGCGCGTCTTTCGCGATCGCATCCAGACGATCGTTGGCTCCCTTCGGCCGCGGCGCATACGCTGGAACTGCGACGGCCCCGGCGAACAGACATCCATAGAAAGCCGCGACGTAGTCGAGACCGGATGGATAGAGCAAGAGCACCCGGTCACCCTTGCGGACACCGTGCGCCTGCAGAAGACCCGCTATCGTGCGAACTCTGGCATCTAGCTGCCGGTACGAGAACTCTCGCTCGTTGCTCTCACCATCTTCCAGGTAGCGATAGGCCAGGCGGTCGGGCTGGTCCGCCGCTCGCTGTCCGATCAGATGGACGAGTGTGCTCATGCCGCTGGTCCCTCCCAGGCACCCGACTGGTGCAGCCAGGCGTAGCGGCCCTGCGCTCGAAGCAGATCTCCCGGTGTACCCGACTCGACCAATCGTCCGTCTTGAATGACGAGCACACGATCGGCGTTTTCGATCGTGGCCAGGCGGTGCGCGATGACGATCGTCGTGCGGTTCTTCATCAGATTCGCCAGCGCATCTCGCACCAGGACTTCAGTCGGTTTGTCTAACGCGCTCGTGGCCTCGTCGAGAATCAGGATCGCGGGGTCCTTGATGATCGCGCGGGCGATTGCGATGCGCTGACGCTGTCCGCCTGAGACGGTCACACCGCGCACGCCGAGTACCGTGTCAAAGCCTTCGGGCATGCGCTCGATGAACTCGAGCGCGTTGGCAGCGCGAGCGGCAGCCACGATCTCCTCGTCTGTGGCATCTTGTCTGCCGTACCCGATGTTCTCTCGAATGGATCGTCCGAACACCACGATGTCCTGTGGCACGACCGCAATCGCCCTTCGAAGATCTTTTTGTGAAAGCTCACGAATATCGCGGCCGTCGATAGTGATCGAGCCGCCAGTCACATCGTAATTACGCAGGAGAAGTGCCGCGACGGTGGACTTGCCCGCTCCGCTCTCTCCGACCAGCGCGATGTGCTCGCCGCGCTCGAACGCAAAATCGAGGTCAGCAAGGACCCGTCGATCGGGAGCTGCTGGATACGAGAAGTTGACACCGTGAAACGCAATCGTCTGATGCGTGCCGTCGAATCGAACCGGGTTGGGTCGATCCATCACTGTTGGCTGTTCGTCGAAAATTTGAACCAGCCGCATGACGATGCCACGCATGCGCTCGTAACGCGACCAGACGCCCGAAAGCTCGCGGCAACTGTTTCCCGCGAACAGGGCGTACATCATGAACGCCACCAGCTCTCCCGTTGTCAGCACACCTGCGAGGATCTGGTTCGTCGCGTACCACGTCACGGTGACCAGGCCGCCGTACACGGCAAGGAGGGACGCCAGTCGCACGGCCTCTTGTATGACGAAGACACGCATTGATGACCGGAACAACGCCGACAGGCGAACCTTGTATCGCTGAAGCTCGGTCTCCTCTTGCGCGAAGGCCTTTACCGTCGCAATGCCAGAGAGCGCCTCTTCCGCTTCGGCACTCGTCCGCGCGAGGTCGTCTTGCACGAGAGTTGCGACACGTCTGACACGGCGACCCATGAGCGCCGAGACGATCACAATCAGAGGCATGAACGCCAGCAGGATGAGCGTGAGCTTCGGATGACGAACCATGATGATGCCGAGCGCGCCCACCGCGATCACGATGTGATTCACGACATTCCCAGGAAGCGACGTCGCGATCTCTCGGACAGTCGACGCGTCAGCGGACACGCGCGAGATCATCTCGCCGACGCGCCGACGCTCGAAGAAGTTCATCGAGAGCGATAGCAAGTGGCCGAAGAGATCGCGCCGGAGGTTTTGCACCACCCGTTCGCCCACATAGACAAACAGCACGGCTCCGCAAAACTGCAGAACCGCAGCCATCAGAAGCGCCCCCATCAACAGAAGGCCGGTCGTGCTCAACAACGACTGTGGGGCGTGACCCTGCGCCGTGTCGATGATCTTGGATGTGAGATGCGGGAGGACCAGGACGAGGCCTCGCGCGACGACGGACAGTAGCGTGGCAAGCGCGGTCAGGTGAAGAAACGGTTTCGCGTATCGGAATAGGTTCACTCACGTCTCCTGTGGCGCGAGGCAGACTATCGCCCTCTCAGTTACAGATTGACGCAGCCCTGCAACCTCGGACGACCGTCCGCCATTTGTGGAAAGCGCCTGCCTTCGCACGCTCCCGTAACTCCGAAACTTCGAAGAGCGAGCGATCTATAAAAGAATCGTGCCGCGTTCCGGCCTGAACTCGGAGGGAGCGAGAGTCCGTAAGTAGTTAATAGATAGCGGGTTAGTAGTTCTGTGAGAAATTCGGCACTGGCGACAAAATCTACTTCGCTCTGGACTTTATTCTGGCTGCCTGACTTCTGCTCAGAACCCTAAGCGAGGCGCTTTGCTCCTTGAACCGGCAACGTGCGTTCGCTTCAGGCACATGTCCAGCTTTTCAGCCAGCACACGTACGTGGGGCTCGAAGCGAAAACTGCCGTGACTGCCCGGAATTCGGTGCAGTTCCATGCCGTCCTCGGCAAACTCGGCCCAACACAACCTGGCGTCGTTGCGGGATGGCGTTGGCCAATCAGTAGCCCAGAACAGGGTGATCTTGCCCGGGTAGAGGCGGGGCGAGTACTTGTCTGCAGCTGCGATGTTGGCTTTCCAGATTTTTTCGAGCGTTGGGGAAAGCAAATCGCTATACGTCAAACCATCGGGAATCTCCGGGCCGCTATGCTGCCCGTCCTTGCTCTGGCCCCGACGCATCAATCGCGTGAGCACCTGCTGTAGATAGGCACGCGCTCCGCCCCTCCGTAGAGCCACGTAATTGCGCTCGAGTGCAGCAACGAGTGGATAAACTCGACTCGAGAACAGAGCCGAACGATCCGTCGTAAACGTCCGCCACGTCGGAAGGTTGGTGTCCATCAACGCAACGAGGCCGACAGGTTCGCCGCTCGCATGGAACTGCTGCGCCATCTCGAACGCAATCGCGCCGCCGAAAGAAAGGCCGCCGAGATAGTACGGTCCGTGCGGCTGAACTTTTCTGATCTCATGGATGTAGTGCTCGGCCATTTCTTCCGCTGAACCTAGCGGCTCCTGAACGCCGTCCAAACCTCGAGACTGAATGCCGTACAGCGGGATATCAGGCGAAAGATGGCGTGCCAGTCCTTCCAGATAAAGAATGTTCGCAGCAGCGCCGTGAACGCAATAAAAGGGGGAACGTCCAGCTCCTGCGCGTAGTCGGACCAAACAGGACGCTACCGATGCGTCTTCGTCCTGCCGGAGGAGTGCTCCCAACTGCCGGACCGTGCGCGCCCGGAGCATGACGGAAAGCGGTAAGTCTTTACCGAGAGACTTCTCCAATCGTCTGACGACGACCAGGGCCTGGAGCGAGTGTCCTCCAAGCTCGAAGAAATCATCGTCAAGACCAATCGAGGGCACGCCCAACGCTTCCTGCCACGCGTGGCGGATCTGCGATTCCAGGGGATCAAGGTCTTCGATGGACTCCGGAGGCGGCGCGTTGATGACCTCAGGAGGCGCAAGCTTTTTCCGATCGACCTTTCCGTTCGCCGTGAGTGGAAGCGCTTGAAGCGTGACGATGGCCGCCGGGAGCATGTAGTCGGGAAGCTTCGTCTTGAGATAGGCACGCAGCACCCCGGACTCGACGTCCCCCCGCTCCCACACAACATAGGCCACCAATCGACGATCGCCGGGAGTGTCTTCCCTGACGATGACCACGTTGTCGCGCACGACGGGACAACCCGCGAGGACGGTTTCGATTTCCTGGAGCTCGATCCGGTAGCCTCTGATCTTGACCTGCTCATCCAGCCGACCCAGGAACTCCAGGTTGCCGTCCGCCCGCATCTGCACTCGGTCCCCTGTCCGGTAGACACGCAGCGAGCCGGCATCAGGACTGGAGAGCGGCACGAATCGCGAGGCCGTTAGCGCCGGCTGGTTCAAATACCCCCGAGCTACTCCTGCACCCCCGATGTACAACTCTCCCGGCACTCCATTCGGAACTGACTGTCCTTGCTCGTCCAGCACATAAAGTTTCGTGTTCGCGATCGGCTTGCCGATGGGGATCGCTCCGTCCGGCGCGTGGGCCGCTTGGAACGCGTAGACACAGCAACCCACCACCGTCTCTGTCGGTCCGTACTCGTTCACGATGCGCGTCGCCGGGGCGTGCTCCCGCCAGAAGGTGAGACTTTCTCCGCGAAGCGCCTCGCCCCCCACCACAAACGTTCGCACCTGACCCGCTGCCGCAGCGGGAGAGATCTGACGCGCCAGCAAATCGAGATGGGCGGGCGTGATCTTCACCAACGTCCAGTCGGAGTCTGCGCTGAGCGCATCCCCCAGAGCACCAATGCCCTGGTCCTGAGGAACCATTGAGACGGGCTGCCCGCTGATAAGAGGTACGAAGAGACTAGTCACCGTCAGATCAAACCCGATCGCGCTGTGGACGGGGACACCGTTTCCCGCATCGCATTGGTAATCATTTGCTGCCCAAAGGAGATAGTTTGAGAGCCCACGGTGGTGAATCAGCGCTCCCTTTGGACGCCCTGTGGAACCGGACGTGTAGATCACGTACGCCACGCTGTCGGGCAAGATGCGGCGCTCGATGTTTCGCGGACAGCACGACGCAATTTCGCTCCAACCAGAATCGACGTAGACACTCGTCGCTTGCGATGACGGAACGCGCGCGCGGAGAGTCTCCTGAGTAATCACTACAGGGACGGCCGCATCTTCGAGGATGTAGGCCAAACGGTCGGCTGGATACGACGGGTCCAGGGGCACATACGCACCCCCGGCTTTCAGAACCCCAAGAAGTCCGACCAGGAGATCGAGGGAGCGATCAAGGCAGATTGCAACGCGTACCTCGGGTCCGACACCATGAGCAGTGAGATAGTTGGCGAGCTGGTTGGCGCGCTCGTTCAACTCTCGATAGGTGAGGCACTCGGTTCCGAACGCAACGGCTTTTGCGTCCGGCGTCTGCTCCACTTGCCGCTCGAACAGGCGTGGAAAAGGTACGTCTATAGGCCGCTCGAGGGTTGCGAGCATCGGTGCCCACACCCCTACCTCTGCGGATGGACTCATTCGGTCTCCGATTTCAGAGGTTCGATCTTATGGATCTGAAAATGACCAATCGATGACGTCGATGCAGCAGTGGTTCAGCTTTACAAGATCACACGATGACATCTCCGTGACGGCTGCTGAGATGCCACCTTGCGGCAACCGCGATAGGATGAGCTGCAGTCTCGCTGACCGATGAGATACCGCACCGAAGTTGACGGCCTCCGAGCGATCGCCGTCCTGCCAGTCATCCTCTTTCATGCTGGGCTGTCCGTCAGCAGCGGGGGCTTCGTCGGCGTCGACGTGTTCTTCGTGATCAGCGGCTATCTGATTACGTCGATCATCATCGACCAGGTACAGCGAGGGACGTTCTCTCTTCTCGACTTCTACGCGCGACGCGCGCGCAGAATCCTGCCGGCCCTCTTCCTTGTCGTGCTCTGCACGATGCCTTTCGCGTGGTGGTGGATGGTTCCGGGCGAGCTGCGCGAGTCGTCGCAGAGCGTCGCCGCGGTTTCGGTCTTCGCATCCAACTTTCTCTTCTGGTTACACAGCGGTTACTTCGACCGCCTTGCCGCAGAGAAGCCGCTGCTCCATACCTGGAGTCTCAGCGTCGAGGAACAGTTCTACGTCCTGTTTCCAGTGACGTTCCTTTTCTTCTGGCGACTTGGCGCTCGCTGGCTCAACGCGTTGCTGATCACCGTCGCCATCGCGAGCCTGGCGCTGGCCGAGTACTGGCAGCCGCTCGACGCTTCCGCCGCCTTCTATTTGTTGCCGACGCGGGCATGGGAACTGTCGATCGGTGCGCTCTGTGCGCTGAGCCAGTTCAAGCGGGGCCAATTGAGAAGCGAGGCACTATCAGCGATCGGTCTCGTGCTCATCGCGATCTCCGTCGTCGTCTATGACGAGACGGTGCCGTTTCCATCGCTGTATGCGCTCGCCCCCGTCGGTGGCGCGGCCCTCGTGATTCTCTTTGCGGGAGATCGCACTCGAACCGCCAGGCTTCTCTCGATCAAACCGCTCGTCGGCATTGGTCTTATCAGCTACAGCGCGTACCTGTGGCACCATCCGCTGTTTGCCCTCGCGCGCGTACATTCATTTGAGCCACCGGGCACCGCCCTGATGCTCGCCCTGGCCGGCCTCTCGTTACTGCTGGCGTACGTATCGTGGCGATTCGTTGAGCAGCCGTTTCGACATTTTCGCGGAGCGTCGCCAGCGAAAGTTCTCGTCGTGGCCGCGGGAGTATCCGTGCTCTTCCTGGCAGTGGGTACGTCGGGACATCTCACCGATGGTTTCAGAAGCATCAGGACCACGCCTGAACAACGACACCTCCTGGACATGGCCCAGTTCAGTCCGAAGCGACTGGAATGCCACACGCGCGGCAAGGACTATCGCAAGCCGGCGGATGCCTGCGAGTACTACGACGGCACGGTCCGATGGGCGGTGTTCGGCGACAGTCACGCCGTCGAGCTCGCGACCGCGATAGCCGAGGAAGGCAAGAGCGCCGGCGTCAAGGTGAAGCATCTCTCCTTCAGCGGATGCGGGCCCGTCATTGATCACACGGCAGGTGAAGTGGACTGTCGAAACTGGACTCACGATGCCCTGGACTACATCACGGGCGATTCGACGATCGACACGGTGATCGTCAACTACCGGCTCCAGGTGTACCTGTGGGGTGATCAAATCGGCGTCTTTCCCGAGTTGCCGAACACGGTGACAGAGGACGTGCGGAATGCGTACTGGAAGGATCTCGCACGAATTCTCGAACGACTGTCGGACGCAAACAAAAGAGTTCTCCTTGTGCTGCAAGCGCCCGAGCTCAGACGACATGTCGAGCAGATCATCATGCTGCCGGGCTCTCGAGGCGACCGTGTTGGCGTGACACGTCGATGGTGGAACGAGCGCAAGGCCTTCGTTGACAGCCACCTTTCCGAACTGCCTCCGAAGGTGCTGGTGCTCGATCCGACAGACCTGTTCTGCGACAACGAGAGCTGCTATGCGGTGCGCGACGAGCAGACGCTGTACTACGACGGCGATCACCTGTCGATGATTGGCGCCTCACACGTTGCTCGTCGTGTGTTCGAAACGCTTCTACCTGCCTCGTCCGCGAAGAACGCCCAGTAACCCTATTCGATTTCGATCACGCCCTCGCGCTGGAGGTACTCGAGGATCGCCCCTGCGCCATCCTCTGCGCTGAGACGCGTCGTATCTACTCGCACGTCGGGGTGCTCTGGCGTCTCGTACGGCGAGTCCACGCCTGTGAAGTTCCGCAGCTCGCCGCGTCGAACCTTCTTGTAAAGACCTTTGGGATCGCGTTCCTCAGCGACCGCCAGCGGCGTGTCAACGAACACTTCGAAGAACTCGCCCTCCCGCAAGAGGTCGCGCGCCATACGACGCTCGGATCGGAACGGCGAGATGAACGAGACGAGCACGATCAGGCCGGCGTCAACCATGAGGCGGGCGACTTCAGCGACGCGACGGATGTTCTCCACGCGGTCGGCATCCGTGAAGCCAAGGTCCTTGTTCAGTCCGTGCCGCACGTTGTCGCCGTCGAGCAGATACGTATGCCGGCCCAGCCCGTGCAGTTGCTTCTCGACCAGGTTCGCGATCGTGGATTTGCCGGCGCCCGAAAGCCCGGTAAACCAGATGACGCACGGCCTCTGACCCTTGAGACCTGCACGCGCCGTCTTATCGACGTCGAGCGCCTGCCAATGGACGTTCTGCGACCGGCGAAGCGCAAAATGAAGCAGCCCGGCGCCCACCGTCGCGTTGCTTAGGCGATCGATCAGGATGAACCCGCCGAGGTCACGATTGTTCGCGTAAGGCTCGAACACCACTGGCTGCCCGAGCTCCAGAGCGCAGACGCCGATGTCGTTCAGCTCCAGCGTCCTGGCTGC
>Ga0315912_10005411_pt1 | contig 11767 bp, 8 predicted proteins | sample VfabasoilMG_FD_204469 | JGI IMG/M metagenome (GOLD analysis project Ga0315912, IMG submission 204469) | Garden soil microbial communities collected in Santa Monica, California, United States - V. faba soil | ecosystem: Environmental > Terrestrial > Soil > Garden | place: USA: California...
CTCGAGCCTGTGCAGGACGAATGGTTGCTCAATGTGCTCGTGACGTCTGATGGAACAGACGTGATTGTGGCACGCCAAGTGCTGCCTGTTGATTGTACCACCGGCGGCGATTGCGCACCTGGTGTCGAATCGCACGTGATCCTCTCCCGATTTGACCCGGCACTCAGCCTCATCACCGAGACGAGGCACCCCAAGTACTTCAACTTTGGCGCCATCAGTGAGCTTGTGGTGGCTGCCGATCGCATCTTTCTTTCGGGTGAGTTGACGGGGAATTCCGGGATCCACGCGTTTGCGGCCGACCTCAGTGTCCTCAAAAAATACGATGATTTTGAGACGGGGGGCAACATTGGCTATGAGCTCGCACCGAGCAGCAACGGTTACGTCTTCAGCCTGTCGTCGGAGGCTGACCCCGTGCGTCGCACGCTGGCGCTTTTGGATGGCACCACGGCCCAGCTCCTCGGAGACGCTCCCCGGGAGATAGCGGATAGTGTGTTTGATATACTCGCCACTGACCAAGAACTACTCTTGTTGGCGCGCGCGCGTGCGACCGAACAGAACGTGTTCATTCGAACCGATCACCAAGGCGGTTTGATCGAGGAACTTGCAGAGCAGAAGGATTTTACCTACTTGACGGAGCTCACCCAAGCTCCAAGTAGTGAGATATTCGTTGGCGGCGTCGGCGACGATGAGCAGCGCCACGTAGCGCTCATTCGTCCGTGGACACGTTGAGTCTCCACGGGGACGGTGACTTCAAGGCGGAGTGGTCGCGGCCGGGCTTGGGGTCGTGGGTTTGCCCCAGCTGCCGAGCAGGCCAAGGTCAATTGCGTTCAACCATGCCTTGACCTCGGGCGGGGTAAGGTTCTGGCCTTGTAGGGTCACAACGAAACGTTGTCCGACCAAAAGCAATACGGTCACGCTGGCCGTCTCTGGGCTCCACTGCTCGATCCCCGGGTGGCCCGCTAGCTGAATGCTGCGCTTGTGTGGTTCGTTCATCTCACCGCGGTAGTGCATCAACACAGCGAAGGGAGCATACGCGTCGGCAATGTAGCGACCATCGACGATGCTGATGGTGACCTTTTGCAACGATGGATCAGGGGGGGTGACTGCGGGCGGCGATGGGGCAGCAGTTGCCGTTGGATTTGCAGTGCCCAAAGCGGCAGCGCCGCTCGGCGCGGCGGTGCTAGCTGGCGCGGCGGTGCCGGCAGGCGCGGCCAATGCTGCACTGGTGGCAGCAGTGCCGCTGGGTGCTGCGTCTGTGGCGGCAGGAGTCAGCTTGCGTTCAAAAGCGATGGAGACGCTGGAGATTTCTTGCGTGCCCAGTTTCCTGATCTCGGTCTTGGGGGAGGCTGAGCCCCAGCCGTCGAGTTTGGGCAAGGTTGCTTGCAAAGTGGCTGGCGCAATGAGGGGCACGTCCTCGCGCGCCGGCGCTGCGTAGGGCCCGGATTGTTCAGTTGAACAGCGCTCGGTCAAGCCGCATGCGGGCAGTAGAGCGACCATGAGCAAGGCAGAATAGGTGCGCATCACGCGCTCGACTCTGCCATTTGTGGCTCAGAAATAAAGGTCAATCGTGCTGTCCGGGTTGTCTGCGCAGCAGTTGGATGCACGCCCGCACGGCGGCGTCTGCTGCGCCGTCGTCAGCCAGTACGCCACGCTCCACCAGAATGCTGGTGATATCCAGCACGCTCCGCTGTCCGTCGATGAGAGCGGCCACCTCGCTGACTTGTTGGGGGTGAAAACGCTGACCCGCGATGCTGGGGAGGACAGCTACGGGGAGCCGCGCGCCAGGGCCGGGGCGTAAATAGGCGGGCATGCTGGGTCGGTCGGCGGCCTTGGATGCCACTTTGCGCGCGTGCATGTACAGCACATGTTCGATTCTACCTTGGGTTGACAAGGGAGAAGCCGCGTAAGGTTCGCTCTCGTAGCTGGCCCGGGTGATCTCAAATCCGGCTTGTTGCACCAGTTCAATGAACTCGTCGGCGCAGTAGCGCAATGACGGTTTGGTGAGGCCCGTGTCGTACACAAAGGGCCCCGTGCAAATGAACGAACCGCCCTCAACCAACAGCTCATGTACCAGCTCCGGGATCAGCGCGGCATCTTGGGGTACTTGGTCGACAAACCACGGAGTCACCACGGTTTGAAAGGCGAGAGGTGTGAGCGGCGGATGGAGGCCATCGGCGAACAGCAGCTGCAGTTCGGGCGTGGGAGGCAGTGGGCATTTGAGCTGGCGGCTCAGCGTAGCTGTCGACGAGCGACGCGGATGTGCGGGGAGCTCGGTGAGGGTGATGGGCTCACCGGCTTGCAGGAGGGCGGTGACGATGAAGGGCAATGGATTGATGTCCAGCGCGAGCACAGGCGCACCGTCGCCCAGTTGGCTTGCCATCTGCCAGGCCAACCGTCCCGTTCCGGCCCCCAGGACCACGGCGGGCCCCAGCTGAAAATCCTGGGGCAACACGCGGAGCAGACGTTCCCAACTGACGGCGACCTCATCGACCTCCGGGGGCCAGCCATAGTCGCGATGAATGAGCGTCAAATACGTTTCGGGCGAGTAGGGGCGCTGCTGCTCGTCCACGCCCCGGTCGAGGGAGGCCGTGACGCCGAGGCGATGCATCAAACGCACGACTTCTTCTCGATGTCGAGCCAGACCTTGCACCACTTGCGTGACGCGCTGCTTCCCTCGCTCACCCAAGTTTTGCTCAAACAGCTCCACGAGCAGCTGCTTTTCCGACGCGGTCATTTGCTCGACGAAGCGTCCCAGGCCGCTTTCCCAGCTTGAATGGAAGGAGAGCGGCTCCGCCACCAAGAGGGGTATCGAGCCCAAGACGGGAAAGGTGTGCTCCCCTGAGACGCAGCGCAGGTTTTCAGGCATCTTGGCCCGCTCACCTGGGGTGGAGGCCGTGTCCTCTTCTGATCGAAGCCCCTGACCACAACTCGGGCAACGGAGCAGCTTGGACACGGCGTCGATCACAGTCCGAGATCCGGTGATTCACCGTAAAGGGTGTCACGCCACAGCGCGTAGCCAAAGGACTGGCCCGTGGTGGTGATCTCCAGCACCAGCTCCTTGGTCGGAGTCACCTCATGGATCACGCCAGCGTTCGAATAGGTGACCAGGGTGTTGCCACCGGGCAAGCGCTGCACATCCCCTAGATTTGCTGAAAACTCCCCGCCGTCATACTCAAACAGTTGATTGCCTTCCAAGTCATACTCCACCACCGTGGACAGCATGTTGCCGCCGCCACGGTTGGCAAAAATGATGATAGAATCATCTAACAAATGATGTCCGTGATTGGTGCCGCCCCAGGTCGCCACGCCGCCCTCCACTTTGTCCGCCAAACCCCACTTGAACTCGCCGTCTCGGCCGACCACCCAGACATCGGTGCTGACGTCTGAGAAGGTGAACACATCTTCGGCCTTGGAGTAACGCAGGGCATTGCCATGGCACATGCCTCCGGCGGTGCCAGCGGAGTCCCACACCTCCTTGGTGACACCACTCGGGTCGATCTCGAAGATGCTGTTGCAGTCAGGCTCTCCGTAGTCCAAATACGCCATGGTTGCGCCGCTCACGGGCGTCAGATCATGGGAGCCAATGGTTTCCGCGTAGGTCTCGGCGTCCAAGGTGTCCATGCTCACGCGCGCGATGGGCGCACCTTCGTTGTCCGGCTCAATCATCCACATGTTGTTACCATCCGCGGACATGCGTGCCCGGGCCACGCCGTTCATGCCGGTATCATACCACCACACTACCTCCCCATCCTGGTCCAAGATGAAGATGTAGGACGAGCTGTCGCCACGCCAAAAGGAGGTCACGATGAAGCCCGGCTCGTGCCCGGTTGGGTTCTTGACGTCAAAGGTGCCCAGTTGCAGCTCGTCCGGGGCTGCCCCGGTCGTAACGGTGAAGTCCTTGCTGGCGAGGCTGCCGCCCGTGGTCTCTGCAACGACGCGCAAGTGGTAGGTCTTCATCGGCTTCATGCCGAGCAGCAAGGTGCGCAGCCCTTCCACCTCGAGGTCCACCGGCCCCACCATGCCGTAGGACTCATCCAGACCAAACTGAATGGACGCGGAGATGATGGTTTGGTCAGCGAGTGACCAGGTGACAATGCCGACTGTCGTGGGCGCGCTGGGCTCGACGTCACTGGCGAGAACCACCTCGACCTGAAAGGCATCGCTGATTAGCGTCGTCCCACCCCCAGTGCCTGTTGCGGCGTCGCCTCCAGTGGACGTGGTTGCTCCGCCGCTGCCCACAGCGCCGCCCGACCCTTGTGCGCCGCCGCTGCCCGGCGCGCTTCCCCCCGCGCCCCCGCTCTGGCTTGGGCTTCCCCCTGCGCCCGGATGAGCATCCTGCGTGGGCGCGTTGCCGCTGCACCCCGCCCCGGCACTCAGAATGCCACAGAGGACGAAGAAGAAGGTCAGGTATGGTTTTCGCCCGACAGTCGGCGCCGCAAGACAAAAGTACGTCACGCTGGGTGCTGTACTTGATCGGCCCAGCACCGGTTCTGGTTTCCCAGGTGGAGGCCAAAATAGCGACAGCGAATTGAAGAGACCAAGAAGTTTTTTGACGCGGTCAGAAAATGAAAGAGCTGCGGAGCCCTGGCCTCCCTAGCTCGCCGTCGCCTGGGCGCGTCGCTGCTTCAGGTCAGCGGCGATGGCGGACACCCGCTCATCGGTCAGTGGGTAAAACAAGAAGATCACAATCGATAGCAAGCCGAGCGCCGACGGTGCCAAACTCACCAGCATCACCAGGCTCTCCTTGACTGCAGCGCTGGGCAGGACGTTTGCCTCAAAGCCAACGCTTCCCAAGAGTTGAAACGCGACGTAGGCGCCGATGGCCCAACCCAATTTTTGACCCATGGTCGAGGCGGAGAACACCAAGCCGGTGGTACGTCGCCCCGACGTCCACTCCCCATAGTCCGCAGTATCCGCGTACATGGCCCACAGCAGCACCGGCAGCGGGCCCGAGGTAAACGTGCCGAGTACGTCCATGACGAACAAAAGGTCAATCTGCTCCGGGGGGATGACGTAATACGATGCAGTGGACAGGATCGTGAGCAAGAAGCACACGACGAACAGTCGGCGCTTGGGAATTTTACCTGCGATCGTGGCTGTGAGCAGCACCCCGAGCACCGCAAATGCCTGGCCTCCAGTATTGAACGCAGACACCAACGCGTCAAAACTCATATCGATACCAAACAGCGGGCGGACTTTTGAGGGATCTCCGGCGAGTACGTAGTACTTGAAGTAGTGCGTGAACACCGAGCTGCGGGTGGCCACGAACAAGATAAAGGTGAACGTGGTGGCAAAGAGCAACACCCAAGGCTTGTTGGTGACGAGCAACTTGATGTCGCGGGCGATGGATGAAGCCGTGTCTTCTTTGGCGGCGATGCGCTCCTTGGTGCCAAAAAAGGTGATGAGGAAGAAAACGAGCGCGACGAAGCCGACCACCACGAACGTCAGCTGCCAGCCTTTTTGTGGGTTCTCCCCGTCGTCCCCCAGGTACTTGGCGAGGGGTAGCAGCGTGGCTGAGATGACCATGCCTGCCGAGAAGGCAAAGATGAACTTGATGGAAGACAACCGGGTCCGTGCCGCGGGATTCTCGGTCATCACCCCCAACATCGCCGTGTAGGGGATGTTCACGATTGTGTAGAGAACCATGAGCCCATTGTAAGTGACGTAGGCCCACAGCAGCTTGCCGCTCGTGGACAGGTCAGGCGTAGTGAAGGTGAGCACGCCAAAGATCACAAATGGGACACAGCCAAATAAAATGAACGGCCGAAACTTTCCCCAGCGGGTGGTGGTACGGTCTGCCCACGCCCCGACGATGGGGTTGTTGATGCCATCGAAAATACGACTGAAGAGCAGGAGCCCACCGAGCGCCGTAGCGCTGAGGCCAAACACATCGGTGTAGTAGAACGGCAGATACTTCATGAACGTTTGCCAAAACAACACGGAGGCAAAGTCACCACACCCGTACGCCAGTTGTTCGGCCAGAGGCAATTGACGGTCAGCCGGCTCACTTGGACGATTCATCTTGGCCCAGGGTAGGGATCGCTTTCTCCGGGCTCAAGGGCGGATTGGTGACGGACCAACACGAGAAGTTTGTTACAAACGGAGGGATGTCTGACCAAGTGGCGTCGCGACCACCTGCGCCTGCGGCAGCGCTGCCGGCGCGCACCCTCAGCATGCTGGATCTGGGCGCGATTGGTCTCAACGCGACGATAGGTTCAGGGATCTTTCTGCTGCCGGACGATCTGTACCGTGAGATGGGGGTGTGGTCCCCTTTTTCGTTTGTGCTGTGCGGTTTGGGCATGCTGCCGGTGGTGGCTTGTTATGCAACCGCTGCCAAGCACACGCAGGCGACTGGAGGCCCCTACATTTACGCGGTGCGGGTCTTTGGTGAACGCATCGGCTTTGTCGTGGGGTGGATGTGTTTCGTCAACGCGGTATTTTCTTTTGCGGCGGTGGCCGACGCTGCGGCAAGCTACGCGCAGGAATTGATGTCGCTCGGTGGCGGTGGGACGGTACGCACCTACTTGGCCTTGTTCATTGTGGCGGTCTTTGGTGGTCTCAACTACTGGGGCGCACGCCCAGGCGCGCTCGCCATCCGCCTGTTTACCCTGACCAAGTTTGCGGTACTGGGCGTGTTAGTCTCCGTCCTTTTGCCACAGCTGTCCGTGCAGCGTTATGCGCAGTCATCCGCCGTGGGGGTCGACCTCACGCACGTCGGCTCGGCGGTGTTCATAGCCTTATTCGCCATGCAAGGCTTCGAGGTCGTCCCCGTTCCAGCAGGAGAGGCGCAGCTCCCCCAAACGCGCGTGCCCCGGGCGATGATGTGGACCGTGGCGGTCTCGGCCACCTTCTACGTGATCATTCAAACTGTGCTCGTGCTGGGGTTCGATCAGATCGCCACCCCCAGTGAGGCACCGCTCGCGGAGGCCGCGCTCGCCATCAGCCCGGCGCTGGGCATCGTGGTAGCTGTGGGTGCGCTGCTGTCCACTCTGGGCTTCGTCTCGGGGAGTGCGCTCGGCACTCCGCGCTACTTGTATGCCTTGGCAGCGCGCGCTCATTTGCCGCCCGTGCTGAGTCGGCTGCATCCCCGCTTTGGCACTCCGCATCTGGCGGTGGTGGTGACGTGTACGTTGGCTGGCCTGACCGCCGCCTGCTTTGACTATCGGACGCTCATAGGGATGTCGAACGTAGCCGTAGCGGTCCAATATGGCGTGACGTGCGCGTCCGTATTGCCTGGCTCCTCGACTGGCTCACGATCTTATTTCACACGTCGAGTGGTTCCGTGGTTGGGAATGGGCGTGAGCGCGTCCATCTGCATGGCCGCGACCGCCGGCGAATTGGTGTTTTCGGTCGTGGCCCTGGCCGTGGGCAGCGCAGTGCGCGCGCTGTGTCAGGAGAGGAAGCCCCGCTCAGCGGGATAAGGCGCGGGCACATTGGTCTCGCCGAGCGCCTCGAGCAGGTTGATCTCGATGGTGCGGCACAACGTGGAGAGCGGCAGGTCGTTGAGATCCTCCCCAAAAGGATCTTCAAGTTCGTCGCCCACGGCATCCAAACCAAGAAAGGTGTAGGCGACGAGCAACACCACCAGCGGGGTCACGAAATGAAGAGAATTGACCAGACCAAATGGCAGCGCAAAGACGTAGAGCGCCACGATGCGATGCATGAGGATGGTGTACGAATGGGGGATGGGAGTATTGCGGATGCGTTCGCAACCGCCCGCAATATCGGTGAAGGCATTGAGCAGCTCGGCCAGGCGGACCAACCGATAGTCGGTGATGAGCCCCAATTGGTGGGCGCGCTGGTTCTCGCGGGCCAAGATTTGCAAGATGGCGTCCGGAGCGTTGGAGCGCTTGTTCACGACCGACAGCTCTTCGGGTGATAGCCAACGACTGAGTTCCTCTGTGTGGTCTTGCTTGCGCAGCGCGAGCCGTAGCGCGTGGGCATAACCCACAATCCGGCGTACCTGGGCGGTCTGAAAGGGCGTGGGGCCCACTTGGTCAGGTGAGCCATCCACCAAGGTCAGCACATCACGGGCCCAAGCGCGCGATGTGTTCACCAACGCACCCCACAACTTTCTACCCTCCCAGTAGCGGTCATAACTGGTGTTGTTGCGAAACCCCAAGAAGATGCCGAGCGCCAGGCCCATGATGGACAAGATGGGTGGGGTGAGGGGTGAGTTCAGCGGTCCGCGCTCGTGCAACCAAGTGAGCAATATCGACTGCGCGAGCACCGCCAGCAGACGGTAGCGTATGCGGGGCAGATCACTGCCCCGGATACTGAAGACGAGCCGGAGCCAGGAGGGGCGTTCAGAATAGTACAGCACGACGCGGGCGAGCTTAGCCCAAGCGGCCTGTGGGTCGCTCGAGTGGCGCAGTGACGGTTGTTTTCCTTGCTTTCCCGCCGCCGCTCGACATCCCGTCGGGGACGTTCGATCGTTTTTTAGTTCATCGTGAGTGAAGCGCGCGTTATCGAAATGAAACTGTGATGCCCCCAGGTCTTGAACTGCCACCGATGGATGCAAGTGAGGCCGAGCGCAGGGCCGCGTTGCTCTATCGTCTGCTGCGCGCCATTGCCCTTTTGGCGCTCATCGCGGGGCTGACCTCGCTCCTCAACGAACAGAACAACCTGCTGGTGACTGCAGGATTCTACGGGGCGGTAGTGCTATGGATTGGAGCCGCCACCTGGCTTGTTCGGCGCGGGCGAGTCTTGGCCGCCGCTTGGTCCATCGGCGTGTTCTTTTGGTTGCTCATCGCCTTGGTGACGCTGTTGTTTGGTGGGCTTCAGGGACAGAACGCGTCCACGTTTACGGGTGTCGTGCTGCTCGTGGGCAGTATCCTTGGAGGGTCCGTCGCCATCTTGGTCGCGGTGGCCAGTTCTGCGTGGTGCGCGCTCATCGTGTACCTCGAACTCAATGGCCATCTGCCTCCGCCCTTAGTTGCCTACAATCCCATCAACGCCTGGGCAGCGCTGGTAGCGACAGTGCTGCTCACCTCCGTGCTCTTGAAGGAGTCTCATGCCTCCCTGCGGCGGGCGTATGAGCAGGCAGAAAAGTTAGCCCAAGAGCGCGATGAGGCACTCAGGCGCTCCATCCAGGGGCAGAAAATGGAGATCGTCGGCAACCTGACCAGCGGGATTGCTCACGACTTTAATAATTTGCTCACGATCGTCAGCGGCGCATCCAGCACGCTACGCCGCACGGTCGCCTCCACACTGGAACCGCGCGAGGCGCTCGATGACCTCGACGAGGCGACGAATCGCGCGGTGCTGTTGATTCGACAACTGCTCAGTCTGGGGCGCTCCAACGCCGCGGACATCGAAATCGTCAATTTGAGCGACGTCGTGGGGTCGCTAGCCAAGATGCTGCCGCGCCTGCTCGGGCCTGGGATCCAGGTCAAGACCCAGCTGGCTGAGCAGAGCTGGGTGCATGCATCACGCGTCGCAGTGCAGCAAATCATCCTCAACCTGGCAGTCAACGCGCGCGATGCCATGACCCGCGGCGGCGAGTTTGTCTTGCTCATCGAGACCTGTGACAGCGAAGTCCAGCTCACCGCGAGTGATTCCGGCGTGGGGATGACCAAGGAGGTGATGGAGCGCATTTTTGAGCCATTTTTTACCACCAAGAGCGCGGGTACGGGGCTCGGATTGTCCACGGTGCGACGCCTCGTCTTGCAGTTGGGCGGCAAGATCACGGTCCAAAGCACTCAGGGCAGCGGGAGCAAATTCGTGCTGGTGCTTCCGCGCGTCGGAACGCCAGAGGCATCGGGTAAGTCTCACGAGTCGCTCCCGCCCGAGCACATGGCGAGCGGTTTCCAGGGGCGCGTGGTGTTGGTCGAGGACGAACCGCTGGTCCGCAAGGTGACCAGTCGCGTGCTGCGAGAAGCGGGCTACGAGGTGTTGGCGTTTGCCGATGGGGAGGAGGCGTGGGGCTTTCTAGAACACATGGGGCCCATCGATTGCGTCCTCACGGATGTGTCCATGCCTCGGCTGGATGGGGAGGAGTTAGCGGCTCGGCTCGGGCGCACGCACCCGCAGCTGCCCATCATCATGATGAGCGGCAACCGCGAGCCGCACCCTGAGTGGCTGGACCAAGCCACGCACCGTTACCTCACCAAGCCGGTTGACGCCGACCTCCTGGTGGACACGCTGGGCCGCCTGCTTCGACAACAACGAACGAACGAGGCAGTTTTGAACGGAACGACGTCATGAACCACGCCGCCGGGTTCGCTCAGATGTCCGCGATGGGGTTGCCCATGGGGTCGCCGTAGTCGGTGGCGTCCACACCAAAATAGCGCAGCACTGAGGCGTGGAGCGCCCCGGTATTGCCCTGGACCTGAACAGAACGTCCAGTCTTGAAGCCACCGGCGCGCCCCGCCAAAAGAACGGGCATGTTCTCACGGCTGTGGCTGTCACCGTCGCCGTTCTCTGCGACGAACATCGCGAGCGTGTCGTCGAGCAGCGTGCCACTTGCCGTAGGATAGCTCTTGAGCTTTTCCACCAGATAAGAAAAGCGACGCGCCTTGAATCGTCCCGTGGTGAGCACGCGCAAGTTGGCGATGCGTGTGGCTTCTGCTTGGGGCAGGCTATCGAGATCCTTGGCGCGGTCCGTATCCCCCAACTTGTGCGAGATGAAGTGGTCGCTCCAATCGGAGAGCCCCTCGATGCCTTCGCCGAGATCATAACCAGCGTAGTGGACACCCCAACTGTCACTGTATTGCAAGCTGACCACACGGGTCATGCCGCAGGCCATGGCGAGCACCCCCAAATCGATGAAGTACTTGCTCTTGGTGTGCCAATCGTCGGCCGCGCCAGGGGCATCGGGTGCGCTGCAGCCAGCATCCGTGGTCCCCCCCAGCTGCTTTTCTAGCTCGGAAACCGAGGTTAAGTATTGGTCGACCCGTTTCTTGTCCTCTGTACCCAGGCGCTGATTCAGGCGCCCGGCGTCGCTCTTCACGCGATCGAGGATGCTCGTGCGCCGTGCAGCCATCGCGACTGCGTCGCCGTCGGGTGTGGTGCCGTCGCTGAACAACTGCTCAAAGAGTTTGCTGGGGCTGCGCTCGGTGGAGGCCACTTGGCCATCTTCACGGAAGGAGATGTGCCCCTGCACGATGTCCTGCGACGGTGTCGAGGAGAGCGCGAGGTTGCGGTACGGCGTGTCGCCGCCAATCTGATCCGCGATGACCTGGTCGAGCGTGGGCGCGCCGGGCACGCCCGCTTTGGCGCCCCGGTGCGCCGTCAGCGCTAGGCCCGGTTCATGGATATCCAACGAGACACCTGAATGATTGATGCCGCCTACGACCGTGACGTCCTCATAAATGGCGCCGCCCGCAGGCCAGATTTTCTCCGCTTCAAAGCCGCCAAAGTCCACGAGCGCGGGGCTCAATGTCTCTGCTGTGAGCGGGCCCGCTTGGGGTACCCAGAGCGCCCTTTCCGTTCCGTTGGGGTAAAAGAAGGCGAAAAAATGCAGGTCCGTTGCTGCTGCTGCCCGGGCGGGTCGGGATTGCATGGCTTCGAGAAACGGCAGCGCCATGCACACGCCCGCGCCACGAAGGATTGTTCGACGATGCAATGGTTTGACGATCATTGGTTATCCGACGTGGTGAGAGAGCTTCGTGCGGTTCAGAGAGAGGACGAGCGGTCGAAAGAGGGAGATGCAGCCTAAAGAGAGGGCGGAGCGCGGCGACTGCGGAAGCTTGGACTTCGCACCAAGCTCTTGATGATGGACGTGAAGCTGCCGCCCTCGTCCGTAAATGCGGCGGAGGCCTGCGTG
>Ga0315912_10005412_pt1 | contig 11766 bp, 15 predicted proteins | sample VfabasoilMG_FD_204469 | JGI IMG/M metagenome (GOLD analysis project Ga0315912, IMG submission 204469) | Garden soil microbial communities collected in Santa Monica, California, United States - V. faba soil | ecosystem: Environmental > Terrestrial > Soil > Garden | place: USA: California...
TTTCCTCATCGGTCATCGGCTTGTCGTGCGCGAAGTCGAAGCGCGTCTTGTCGGCGTCGACCAGCGAGCCCTTCTGCTGCACGTGCGAACCCAGCACTTCGCGCAGGGCCTTGTGCATCAGGTGCGTGACGGAATGGTTGCGCATGGTCCGCGCGCGCAGCGCGGCGTCGACGCGCGCCTCGACCTTGTCGCCGACCTTGAGAGCGCCGGTCTTGAGCGTGCCGTGGTGACCGAAGACGTCGGCCTGGATCTTCTGCGTATCGGCGACCGGGAACGTGCCGGCCGACCCCACCAGTTCGCCGCGGTCGCCCACCTGGCCGCCCGATTCGGCATAGAACGGCGTCTGATCGAGCACCACGACGCCGGAGTCGCCCGCCTTCAGCGCCTGGACAGCGCTGCCTTCCCGGTAAAGGGCCACGACCTTCGCCGACAACCCCAGCGTGTCGTAGCCGCGGAACAGCGTCTTGCCGCCCGAGTATTCCAGCCCGGCCGCCATCGAGAACCGCGAGGCGGCGCGCGCCCGCTCGCGCTGCCCGTCCATCGCCGCCTCGAATCCCGCCATGTCGATGCGCACGCCGCGCTCGCGCGCGATGTCGGCGGTGAGGTCGACCGGAAAGCCGAAGGTGTCGTAGAGCTTGAACACGGTCTCGCCGTCGAGCAGCTTCTCGCCGGAGGCGAGCGCGGATTCCAGCAGGCCCATGCCGTTCTCGAGCGTTTCGGCGAAGCGCTCCTCTTCCTGCTTCAGCACCTCCGCGACCTTGCCTTTGGCCGCTCGCAACTCCGGATAGGCATCGCCCATCGTCTTGTCGAGGTCCGCCACCAGCCGGTAGAAGAACGGCTGCTTCTGGCCGAGCTTGTAGCCGTGCCGGATCGCGCGCCGGATGATCCTTCGCAGGACGTAACCGCGCCCTTCGTTGCCGGGGATGACGCCGTCGACGATCAGGAAGGCGCAGGCGCGGATGTGGTCCGCGATCACGTTGAGTGACGGGCTCTTCAGCGCCTTCTGGCCGGTCTCCCGCGCCGCAGCCTTGATCAGGTCCTGGAAGAGATCGATTTCGTAGTTCGAGTGCACGTGTTGCATGACCGCGGTGATGCGCTCGAGCCCCATGCCCGTATCGACGCAGGGCTTGGGCAGCGGCGTGAGCGTACCCTTTGCGTCGCGGTCGTATTGCATGAACACGAGATTCCAGATCTCGATGTAGCGGTCGCCATCCGCCTCGGCCGATCCCGGCGGCCCGCCCGCGACGCCCGGCCCGTGGTCGTAGAAGATCTCGCTGCAGGGCCCGCAGGGACCGGTGTCGGCCATCTGCCAGAAATTGTCCGACTGGTACTTCTGGCCCTTGTCGCCGATGCGCACCACGCGCTCCTTCGGCAGGCCGATTACCTTGGTCCACAGCTCGTAGGCTTCGTCATCGGTGTGATAGACGGTGGCCCACAGTTTTTCCGGCGCCAACTTGTAGACCTTGGTGAGCAGCTCCCAGGCGAACTGGATCGCGTCCTTCTTGAAGTAATCGCCGAAGGAAAAATTGCCCAGCATCTCGAAGAAGGTGTGGTGGCGCGCGGTATAGCCGACGTTCTCGAGGTCGTTGTGCTTGCCGCCGGCCCTGAGCGAGCGCTGCGAGCTCGTCGCGCGCACGAACGGGCGCTTCTCCTTGCCGAGGAACACGTCCTTGAACTGCACCATCCCCGAGTTGACGAACAGCAACGTCGGATCGTTCGCCGGGACCAGCGCGCTCGAGGCGACGATGCTGTGGCCTTTCGAGCGGAAATACTCGAGGAAGCTCGTGCGAATCTCGCTTGATTTCATTGCGAGAATTCTACTTCAGCGGACGGAAAAACCCCGGAGCGCCGGCCGGTCGCTCCGGGCAAGCTCCCCCTAGGCGTTGATTCGCCCGTACTTCAGCAACCGCGCTCTCACCGCGCCCATCGTGCGCTCGTGCGCCGCCGCGAGTTCCTGCAGCGCGCGGCCCGCGTCGAATGCCGCGAGCAGCTTGCGGTCCTCTTCCTCGTTCCACGGCTCGCCCGTCTTGCCCGGCAGCTGCGCCTTGCGGCGCTGGTAGCGCTCCTGCTGCTCGAGCGCGCTTGCCGCCTCGTACAACGCGCGGACCACTTGCGGCCGCTGGTAGGTGCTCTCCGGCGGGAAGACTTCCCCGGATTCCGGATCGACGCCGTTTGCCAGCGAACGCACTACGGCCAATGCTTGTGCCTGATCCATTTCCTTCACCTCCCCTCTACGCAAATACGCGTTCTTGCAAAACGCTTTTTAGGTACAAGGGATGACTGCTGGAAAAACTTCGGACGCCACGATAAACCTACTTGAACTTCAGTAGGCCTCGGATGACATCAGCGGAAAATCCGCGCCCCTGGAGAAAGCGCATGCGCTTCGCCAGCTCTTCGCGCGTGGCGGCCGGCTGGCGATACTTGCGCTCCAGGATGGAACGCGCGCGTTCGAGTTCCCCTTCAGAGGAAATGCGCTCGACGATATCGTCGGCGACGCCCTTGCCCCTCAGGTCCTGGCGGATCCTGGAGGCGCCGAACTTGCGCGACAGGACGTGCGCCCGGCTCTCGGCAAAACGGTGGTCGGAGAGGAGTTTCCTCCCCTCCAACTCACCCAACAACCCCAGGAGAATTTCTTCAGATGCGGCGTGCGGCGAAAGCTTGCGCTGCAGTTCCAGCTTGGAATGCTCGCGCCGCGCCAGCGTCCTGAGCGCCCGCGCCTTCAGTTCCGCGGGCGTGTCAGGGACCTCTTTCAATCAGCCCTCGTTGCTACGCTTGCGAGTGGGCAAGCGCTCGACTTTCTTGTCGTCCACCACCTCTTCGGCCGCGGCAGCCGGCTTCGCGGCGCCGACCCCGACCTTCTCGCGGATCTTGGCCTCGATTTCCTTGGCCAGCGCGGGATTTTCCTTGAGGAAGTCGCGCGAGTTGTCCTTGCCCTGGCCGAGCCGGTCGCCGTTGTGGATATACCAGGCGCCGGACTTCTCAAGCACGCCGTGGAGTACGCCGAGTTCGAGGACCTCGCCCTCGCGCGAGATGCCGGCGCCGTACAGGATGTCGAACTCCGCGGTGCGGAACGGCGGCGCGACCTTGTTCTTGACGATCTTGACGCGCGTCTCCGAGCCGATGACCTCGTCGCCCTTCTTGATGGCGCCGATGCGGCGGATGTCGATGCGCGCCGAGGCGTAGAACTTGAGCGCGTTGCCGCCGGTGGTGGTCTCGGGGTTGCCGAACATCACGCCGATCTTCATGCGGATCTGGTTGATGAAGATCACCAGCGTGTTGGTGCGCTTGATGTTGGCGGTGAGCTTGCGCAACGCCTGGCTCATCAGGCGCGCCTGCAGGCCCATCTGCGGCTCGCCCATTTCGCCTTCGATCTCGGCCTTGGGCGTGAGCGCCGCCACCGAGTCGACCACGATCACGTCCACCGCGCCCGAGCGCACCAGCATGTCGGCGATCTCCAGCGCCTGCTCGCCGGTATCGGGCTGCGAGATCAGCAGGTCTTCGGTCTTGACGCCGAGCTTGGCGGCGTAGGAAATATCGAGCGCGTTCTCCGCGTCGATGAAGGCGGCGGTGCCGCCGATCTTCTGCATCTCGGCGATGACCTGGAGGGTCAGCGTGGTCTTGCCGGAGGATTCCGGCCCGTAGATCTCGACCACCCGGCCGCGCGGCAGGCCGCCCACGCCAAGCGCCAGGTCCAGGCCGAGCGATCCGGTGGACACCACTTCGATGTCCTTGATCGCCGCGTCGTCCATCTTCATGATCGAGCCCTTGCCGAACTGCTTCTCGATCTGCGAGAGCGCTGCCGCAAGGGCCTTGGATTTGTTATCGTCCATTGCTGTACCTCTTATTAGGTTGTCGGCATCTACGGCAGGAAACCCTGGGCCAACACCGGATACTGTATAAACGAGCAGTATTGTGAAGCGGTTGACTCGGCCCTGTCAAACACACAGAAAATCCCTTAGGAGACAACAAGATGGCAAAAGTCGCGTTCCTCGGCCTCGGCGTCATGGGCTACCCCATGGCAGGGCATTTGCTGAAAAAGGGCGGGCATGACGTGACCGTCTACAACCGCTCCGCGGCCAAGGCCCAGCAATGGGCGAAGGAATACGGCGGCAAGTCCGCCGCCACCCCGCGCGAGGCGGCAAAGGACTGCGACGTCGTGCTGATGTGCGTCGGCAACGACGACGATGTGCGTTCGGTCGTCTATGGCGACAACGGCGCGCTTGCCGGCATGAAGAAGGGCGCGATCCTTGTCGATCACACCACGGATTCGGCGATTCTTGCCCGTGAACTGTATGAAAAGACCAAGGCTCACGGGGTCGGCTTCGTCGATGCGCCGGTCTCCGGCGGCCAGGCCGGCGCCGTGAACGGCCAGCTTGGCATCATGTGCGGCGGCGAGGATGCGGTGTTTGCCCGGGCGAAGCCGGTGCTCGACGTCTACGCCAAGATGTGCGCGCTGATCGGCGCCCCCGGCGCCGGGCAACTCACCAAGATGGTCAACCAGATCTGCATTGCCGGCCTGGTGCAGGGCCTGGCCGAAGGCCTGTCATTTGCGAAAAGAGCGGGCCTTGACGTCGAAAAAGTCGTGGGCGTCATCTCCAAGGGGGCAGCGCAGTCCTGGCAGATGGAAAACCGCTGGAAGCAGATGAACGAGGTGAAGTTCGACGGCTTCGGCTTCGCGGTGGACTGGATGCGCAAGGACCTCGGCATCTGCATCGAGGAGTCCAAGAAAAATGGCGCCCGGCTTCCCGTGACAGCGCTGGTCGACCAGTACTACGCCCACATCCAGTCGCGCGGCGGAAAGCGCTGGGACACGTCCAGCCTCATGCACCTCCTGATGAAGGACTGAACACCAGCAGCCGGTTATTGGCCGGCATCGCGTTGTCTTCGAGAAGCCGGAGTCCCGAGGCTTTTCCGAGGGAAATGATGTCCTCGATGTTGCGCAGTCCGCTTGCCGGGTCGCGCGCGCGCAGCATGGCGTCGAATCGCGCATTGCTTTCCGAGGTGTGCGCGCCGTGATAGTTGAACGGCCCATACAGCGCGACCACCTTCAATTCCTTCATCGTCCCGAGACCGGAAAACAACCGTTCCACCTGCGGCCAGGACATGATGTGGCAGGTATTGGCGGAGAACACCGCATCCGCCGGGAGCGCGGGCCAGTTGCCATCGACGTCGAATTCGATGGGCGTGATGCCCCATTCGCGGATGCCTGGCAGGTTTTCCGCCCGGTCGCTCGCCTGCCAGACGAGGTGCGGCAGTTCGGGCGCGAAGTAGGCGGCATGCTGGCCGGTGCCCGAACCGATCTCGAGAACCAGCCGGCTGCTCGCAAATACCCGCTTCAGGACGGCGAGGATCGGCGCCCGGTTGCGCTCCGCGGGCTCCGAAAAGGGCTTCAAAGGTCGAGCACCCGCTTGAGCGCGTGCTCGACCGACCGCCTGCGCACGCGTTCGCGGTTGCCCGGGAAGCGCCGCGTCTGGCTGGAGACCTTGCGGGCACGCGCCCAGGCGAAACACACGGTGCCGACCGGCTTCGCCTTCGTCCCTCCACCCGGCCCGGCGACACCGGTGATCGCCAGCGCGATCGTGCCGCGGCTGCGGCGCAAGGCGCCGCGCGCCATCTCGCGCGCGGTCTCCTCGCTGACGGCGCCGTATTTTTCCAGGGTTTTCTTCTTCACGCCAAGGAGCTCCCTCTTGGACGCGTTCGAGTAGGTGACAAAACCGCGCTCGAACCAGTCGGAGGAACCCGCCACCGAGGTCACGACCTGCGCCGCCCAGCCGCCGGTGCAGGATTCCGCGGTGACCAGCTTCGCCCGGGCGCGCTTCAGCCGCCGCGCCAGCCTTGCCGCCAATGCTTTCAAAGAGGAATCCTCCTGATCAGCGCGAGAACCAGCAGCGTGCAGCCGGCGGCGGCAAGGTCATCGACCATGACGCCGAATCCGCCGCGAAAGCGGCTCTCCAGCCAGCCGATGGGCGGCGGCTTGGCGATGTCGAAAGCGCGAAACAGCACGAAGGCCGCCAGCTGCCAGGACCATTCGCCGGGCACGACGGCGAGGATCAGCAGGAAGGCGACCCCTTCGTCCCACACCATCGAACCGTGGTCATGGACGCCAAGTTCCCGGCCAGTGACGCCACAGGCCCATACGCCAAGAAAGAAAAGAACCGCGATCACCGGAAACGAGACGAGCGGATCCAGGCTCGACAGCCACCAGCCGAGCGGCCAGGCGGCGAGCGTGCCGAAAGTGCCGGGCGCGACCGGGATGAGCCCGACGCCGAAACTGGTGGCAATGATGCGCGCCGGCGTCATGCGAAGTGGTCGAAGCCGGCCTTGACCCGCATCGGTTTGCCCTGCCGGTCGAGGACCTGCAGCGCCGGCGTGCCCGTCTGGATGGAACCGATCGCCGACAGCCGCAGGTCGAGCTCCGCGGACAGCGCCTCGATCTCGCGGCGCTGGTCCGGCGCCGCTGTGAAAACCAGTTCGTAGTCGTCCCCGCCGGAAAGGACGCAATCCTTTTCGAGCTGCGGATCCTGGAACAGCGCCGGCCGCGGGATCTTCTCGTAGTGCACCACGGCCGCCACTTGCGAGCGTTCCAGAAGATGACCGAGATCGCCTGCCAGGCCATCGGAAACGTCAATCGCCGCGTGCGCGATGCCGCGCAGCCGCTCGCCGAGTTCGACGCGCGGCTCCGGCTGGTGAAGGCGTTTCGCCGCCGCCGCGATCTCCGGATGCGCGAGGCCGAGCGCGGCGCCGCCGAGCTCGCCCGATACCCAGATGTCGTCGCCCGCCCGCGCACCCGCGCGGTACAGCGCCACGCCCGCCGGCACTTCGCCGATTGCGGTAATCGTGATGCTGAGCACCGGGCCGCGCGTGGTGTCGCCGCCGACCAGGTCCACCGCGTGGCGGTCGGCAAGGGCGAACAGTCCCGCCGCGAATGCCGCAAGCCAGGCCTGGTCCACCGCCGGCAGCGTGATCGCCAGCAGCGCCCAGCGCGGCGCGGCGCCCATCGCGGCAAGGTCGGAAAGGTTGACGGCGAGCGCCTTGTGGCCGAGCTTTCGCGGCTCGGCGCCGGCGGCAAAGTGCCGGCCCTCGACCAGCGTGTCCGTGGTCACCGCAAGCTCGAGGCCCGCATCCGGGCGGAGCAGTGCGCAATCGTCGCCGACCCCGACCAGGGCCTTTCTCGCCGGCCGGTCGAAGAAGCGGCGGATGAGCTCGAACTCGTTCAGGCGATCTTCCTGGCGCGCGCCACCTCTTCGGGCCGCAGCGCGGCTGCGACTTTCTCCAGCACGCCGTTGACGAAGCGGTGGCCCTCGGCCCCGCCGAAACTCTTGCCCAGTTCGATCGCTTCGTTGACCACGACCTTGAACGGCGTCGCGGGATGGAAGGCGAGCTCGAACGTGCCGATGTAGAGAATCGCGCGCTCGACCGGCGACAGCCGCTTGAAGTCGCGGTCCAGGTGCGGCGTGATCTGCGCCTCGAGCCCGGCGGCGTGCTCCAGCACGCCGGTGAGCAGCTTCTCGACGAACGCGAAATCCGTCTTGCCGGTTTCCTCGATGCTGCGCGCCTGCTCCATCGGGTCGCTGCCGGTCAGCTGCCAGGCGTAAAGCGCCTGCAGCGCGATTTCCCGGCCGAGGCGCCTAGCGGTCTTCACTGAGCGACGCTTTCAGTTGCGCCATTTCCACCGCCACGCGCACGGCTTCCGCGCCCTTGTCGAGGCGCGCCCGGGCCTGCGCCTCGTCTTCGGTGGTCAGGATGCCGTTGGCGACCGGCAGGCCGAAATCGAGCGCGACATCCATGACGCCGCGCGCCGATTCGTTCGATACCACCTCGAAGTGGTAGGTCTCGCCGCGGATCACCGCGCCAACGGCCACCAGCGCGTCATAGCGGCCCGACTGGGCGAGCCATTGCAACGCGGCGGGGATCTCGAGCGCCCCGGGGACGCGCGTGATCGTGGTTTGTGCGCCAAGCTTCTCGGCCTGTGCGTGGGCGCGCTTGAGGAGTTCGCCGGAAATCTCCTCGTTGAACCGGCTGGCGACGATGCCCAGGCGCATGCGCGCGCTCAGCGCTTCGGCAATTGCGAGGCGTCGGCGACGTAGCCGGTCACTTCCAGCCCGAATCCCGCCATGCTCGGCATCTTGCGGGGCGCGGCCATCAGGCGCATGCGGCCGACGCCGAGGTCGCGCAGGATCTGTGCACCGATGCCGTACAGGCGCAGGTCCATCGCGCGGCCGGCGCTGGAGGGCCGCGCCTGCTCCAGGCTTGCCTCGAGCGCACCGCCCGACTGGCTGCAGTTCATGAGCACCATCACGCCCGCGCCGGCTTCCTGGATGGCCTGCAACGCGTCGCCGACACCCCAGGAATGCGTGCCCTTCCCCGAATCGAGCAAATCGATGATCGACAGGGGCTCATGCACGCGCACCAGCGTGTCCTGCCTCGCATCGATTTTCCCGCAGGTCAGCGACAGGTGGAGCGCCCCGACCGAAAGGTCGCGGTACGACACGAGGTGGAACCTGCCCCACGGCGTCTCGATTTCGCGCTCGGACACGCGCTGCACCAGTGATTCGTTGCGGTTGCGATGTTCGATCAGGTCGGCGATGGTGCCGATTTTCAGCTTGTGCTCGGCGGCGAATTGCAGCAGATCGGGCAGCCGCGCCATGCTGCCGTCTTCGCGCATGATCTCGCAGAGCACCGCGGCGGGCGCGAGCCCGGCCAGGCGCGCGAGATCGCAGCAAGCCTCGGTATGCCCGGCGCGCACCAGCACGCCGCCGGCCTGCGCGATCAGCGGAAAGACATGGCCCGGCTGGACGATGTCCTGGGAAGTGGAATGCTCGGAACAGGCGATCTTGATCGTGAGCGCGCGGTCCTGCGCCGAGATGCCGGTGGCGATGCCCTCGGCGGCCTCGATCGACGTGGTGAAATTGGTGCCGTGGCGCGAGCGGTTCTGTTCCACCATCGGGCGCAGCCCGAGGCGCTGCGCATGCGCTTCGGTGATCGGCATGCAGACCAGGCCGCGGCCGTGCGTGACGAGGAAGTTGATTTTCTCCGGCGTGACGAACTCGGCGGCGAAGACCAGGTCGCCTTCGTTCTCGCGGTCCTCGTCGTCGACCAGGATCACGATGTTGCCGGCGCGGATCTCGGCAACGATCTCGGAGACGGGGCTGAGGGCGGCAGATTCGCGGCGCATGGGCCGATTTTACTCCTGCCGCTACATTCTTACTCCTGCGGCTCGCCCTCGGCGGCACCGGTGCGTTCGCGGATGCGGGCCGATTTGCCCGAGCGGGCGCGCAGGTAATAGAGCTTGGCGCGGCGCACGTCGCCCTTGCGCTTCACCTCGATCGAGGCGATCAGCGGCGAGTGCGTCTGGAAGGTGCGCTCGACGCCCTCGCCCGAGGAGATCTTGCGCACGATGAACGACGAGTTGAGGCCGCGATTGCGCTTGGCGATCACCATGCCTTCGAAAGCCTGCACGCGCTTCCTCTCGCCCTCGACCACGTTGACGTTGACGATCACCGTGTCGCCCGGCGAAAAGTCCGGCACGTTGTGCGCGAGGCGCTTGGTCTCTTCCTGCTCGAGTGTCTGGATCAGATTCATTTGCCGCTCCCATGTTCCTGCTGGAATTCCGCCAGCAGTTTGCTTTCCTCATCGCTCAACTTGCGCGCCGTCAGCAGGTCCGGCCTCCTGAGCCAGCTCCGCCCCAGCGCCTGCTTCAGCCGCCAGCGCCGGATGTTCTCGTGGTGCCCCGACAGCAGCACCTCCGGCACCTTCACGCCCGCATGCACTTCGGGGCGCGTGTACTGCGGGCAGTCGAGCAACCCGCCGGCGAAGGACTCTTCCACCGCCGAAGCATCGTCGCCCAGCGCCCCCGGCAACTGGCGCACCACGGCATCCATCAGCGCCATCGCCGCCAGCTCACCGCCCGAGAGCACGAAGTCGCCAATCGAGACTTCCTCGTCGACGCGACGCGCGATCAGCCGCTCGTCGATGCCCTCATACCTGCCGCACAGCAAGGTCAGGGATTTCTCCTTCGAAAAGTCCAAGACCCTGCGGTGATTCAAATGCTTTCCTTGAGGGGTCAAATGAACCACCCGACCTCCTCTTGCAACCCTTGCCGCCTCCAGCGCCTTCTCCAGGGGCTCGGCCAGCATCACCATGCCGGGCCCGCCTCCGAACGGCCGATCATCGACCGTGCGGTAATTGTCCGTCGTGAAATCGCGCGGATTCCACGTTTGCAGCTGCCACAGCCCTTTCTGTAGCGCCCTGCTGGTGATGCCGGCCTCCGTGATCGCCCGGAACATCTCCGGAAACAGCGTCACCACGGAGAAGCGCATCACATTCCCTCTTACCAGTCCGCCCCCCACTCCACCACGATCCGCCGGCCTTTCAGGTCGACGCTCTTCACCACGCTCGCCACCCACGGCAGCAGCCGCGTCCGGTCGCCGGCGAGCTCCATCACGTCCTGCGCGCCGTTGGTGAACAGCTTCCGCACCACGCCCAGCGCCTCGCCCTGCTCGTTCACCACCTCGAGGCCCATCAGGTCCGCGTGGTAGTAGTGTCCATCTCCAGGGTCCGGGAGCTTGCCGCGCTCCAGCCAGATCCCCGCGCCCTTCAGCCGCAGCGCCTGCTCGCGGGAGTCGACTCCCTCCAGCTTCGCCAGCACCGTGGCGCTATGAACCTTTGCTTCCACGACCTTGCGCGGCTCATCGCCGATCCACCAGGTCTTTGCCCCGGCCAGCGCCAGTTGGGCGCCCCCGCCCGGCGCTGCCTTGATCCAGCCGCGTATGCCGTAGGAACCGGCTACGCGACCCATCTCCAGCAGTGCGTCAGGCGGCTTTCTTTGCAAACTGCTTCACGAGCCGCTTCGCCGTGTCGGAGAGCTGCGCGCCCTTGCCCTGCCAGTGCTTCACGCGCTCGAGATTCACGCGCAGCGACTCGCGTCCTTGCGGCGCCTTCGGGTCGTAGAACCCCAGGCGCTCGATGAATTTGCCGCCCGCGGCGCGCCGCGAATCGGCCACCACTACATGATAAAAAGGCCGCTTGTTCGCGCCGCCTCGCGCCAGTCGAATCACTACCATTGAAGGTCCTCGTAAACGGCGAAAAGTCGCGGATTATACGGCAGAATAGTCGTCAGGAGGTGTGATGCTTCAGCCGCTGCGCGAGATCGAAGGCGGGGTAAAACTTTCGTTGAACGTGGCCGGGCGCCTCGGCCAGCTCCGAAAAGGCCCGATCCGCGAGTCTTTCATGCGGCAGGTGTACTTCACGGGGGTCACCGCGGCGACCGGCGTGGTGCTGCGCGCCTCGGCCCTGGGCGCGCTGATCATTGCCGTCACGCTGGACGTGCTGGACGCGGACGTCGACCTGGCCGTGAAGATGCTCCTCTGGGTCGTGTTCCGCGAAATCGGGCCCCTGGCGGCCGCCGTAGTCGTGATCCTGCGCACCGGGACGGCCATTTCGGCGGAAATGGCGGTGATGCGGGTAACCGGCCAGACCCGGGCGCTGCGCTACCTCGCCATCAACCTCTACGACTACCTGGTGGTGCCGCGTGTCGCGGCAGTCATGCTGGCCACCATGGTCCTGACCTTCTACATCCAGGCGCTCGCGGTGCTCGGCGGCCTGTTGCTCAGCCCATTCATCATCCAGGTCTCGTTCTTCGAGCTGGCGGGCCGCTTCTTCGAGCTGTTCGCGCCGGTCGACCTCGTCTACTCGACGCTCAAGAGCCTGCTGTTCGGCTTCGCGGTCGCCGCCTGCTGTTGCTGGCACGGCCTGAACCCGCCCAGC
>Ga0315912_10005413_pt1 | contig 11765 bp, 8 predicted proteins | sample VfabasoilMG_FD_204469 | JGI IMG/M metagenome (GOLD analysis project Ga0315912, IMG submission 204469) | Garden soil microbial communities collected in Santa Monica, California, United States - V. faba soil | ecosystem: Environmental > Terrestrial > Soil > Garden | place: USA: California...
AGTGCGTCACCTCGCGCGTCCCACCTTTTGCGGGGAACCCATCCTCCCCCGCCTTGACGCCCAGGGCATTCATCAGGTTGCAGTAGTACTTGTTGATGGGGGCGTTACCAAATTCCGCGGGCGTGCCCGACGTGGTGACCTCCGGGTCCATGGGGTCACAAGGCTCGGAACTGTAGCCGCGGTGTAGATCCGGCGTCCCGTCGTCGACGTTGACGGCCCAACCGGTCTTGAAATACCCGCCACAGCTGCCCGCCTGGAGAATGGGCATGTTGTTGAGGTTGTGCGCCGCACCGTCAGACATCTCTTGAAACCAAACGGCCGCACTGTTGTCCAAGAGCGTGCCATCACCTTCGTCAAATTGCTGGAGAGTGTCGACCAAATGGGCAAATTTACGGGCGTAGTACTGGTCGATCAACAGGATCTGGTCGTTTGCTTCCTTGTTACAAATTTCGTTCTGTGAACGATGCGACACTGACATGTTCTCATTGTTCACTCCCAATCCTTCAAAGCGATAGCCGGCCGGGTACTTGAGAAAGATGACGCGCTTGAAATCACACACCGCGGCGAGGACCGCGACGTTGGTGTACATGTCCGCCACGTCCATGCTGCTCCGCACCTGGTCAGTCAGTTGCGCGGTCTCCGCAAGGTCGGCGATCCCGAGCGCCTGGACGGACTCTTCCGTGCAGTTCGAGCTTAGTTGGGCCGTCGTATCCACCAACAGGTCTTTCCATCGCTGCAGCTTGTCACGGTCGCTCCTGCTCATGTCCTTGCGCTCGAGCGTCTCCAGGTCCGAGCGCACCAGATCCAAGATGCCATTGCCTCGCTGAAACTGGTAGGAATCCGCCGTGAGAGGGCCGGATTGCAATAGCCCGGTCATCGCGCTCAGCGCTTGCGCCGGCGTGCCCAGGCCAGGATACACCGTCTTGCTCGCAGAGTAGGAAATGGCACTTTGTGGGCTTTCATTGCGATTGCTCACCCGCAAAAACAAAGGCTCACCGTCTTGGTGCAATTGCTGAGCGCACACGTGGTCCAAGGATGGACCAACAGGCGTGGCCATGAACTTGGCCTCGTTGCTCAGGTCAAACGGATCGGACATGTGTGGGTCGACGGGCATGCACGTAAAATAGGACCCCACAACTTGAGTGTGAGGGTCGTTGCCTTGTCCGGTCGACATGTCCGCCGACCACTGATTCATGGCGCGGATGCCGCGAGGGAGCAGCAATTTGTCCACGTGCGGAGACAGCACGTCGAGCGTCGTGCCCGCTAGATCACTCGCCACAAGCGGGCCGTGAGAATTGGCAGGAAACCAACGGTCCGTCAGGCACCCGTAGTGGGTGAACATGACGATCAACCTGCGGGGTGGAGGGATCGCGGGTTCACCCGCCGCACGGCTGGTGCGCTCCATCACCGAGTGGAGGAATGGCGCCGCAACCATCGCGCCACCCAAACCGCGCAAGAATATTCGCCTTTGCATTCTCATCGTGAATCTGCATCCACCCGGGAACAAAGTGGACCCCCGAAGGCTGGGTCTCGGTAGACGGCGAATAGACCAGGTTTTTCCACGCGCGCAGGAACAGACGGCCCGTCAGCACCGGGATGCCCGTGCGTCCGTGGCTCAGAGCTCGGTCTGGTTGTCCGCCAGGATCGGCTGGTCGAGTTCAGTTGCGCCGCAGGGCGTGAGCGCGCTGGCCAGGTCCTTGGAGAAGGCGTGCTGGCCCACGCCCGCGTCTCGAGCCAGCAGGTGAACGATGGCCACATCGGTATCGGTGCTGGAATGATGGAGTGAAAACCCCAGGACGCCTTGTGCGCTGAGCGCCGGCTGGGCCTGGATGAGCGCACGCACCGCGCAGTCCGTGTTGGTCAAAGGAAATTTCTTGAACAAGCTCACTGAGCCAGGGGGAACTTCCGCGGGGAGCTCATCCAGATCATCCGTCGTGGTCCAGATCAACGTGCTGTCCGTCGCCTGATCCGCTTCAACCAGTTTCAGGTATTCGTGCTGGAGGAAGTCCTGAACGGATTGCAACGACCCGGCAGAAAAGTGCAGAGCCACCCGACCGTCTGCGAGGCGTGCCATGACGAAGCGTCGCACGCCGGCCTCGGCACGTACCTGCGCATTGGCTTTGAATTGTTGAAGGTAAGCGTCGAAGTCCTGCACCTGGTGCACCACAAAAACGCTACTTGGTCGCTGTGCAGGCGCCTCATCTTGTGCCGGCTCGGTGGGTGTCGAAGCCGCGCTCGGCGTCGGTGCGGAGGCGGGCTTTGGGGCCGCTGAACCACAAGCCGCGCAGACGGCCACCGCCAACGTGGCCAGCAGGCCCAAAGCCTGCGCGTCGGCCGGACGTCGGCTTGATTGAGAACGATGAACCTTGAAAGCAAATGCAATCACAATGCGACGCTACCGCACCTCGGGCAGAGCCGCCAAGGGCTAGTCATGGCCAAAGGGCATGATGAGGCGCTACTGTCCACTTGCCATGGTGAAGGCCAAAGACAGGATGAAAGGGACGGCACGAACGAGCAACATCCTGGTGGCCGTGGCCTGTGGGCTGGCGCTCGCCTTCGCCCACACCTCGCACTTTCACGCAGCGTACATCACTTCAGGGCTGTGGTGGTCGCTCGGCATTGGCTTGCTCGCATTCACCTCGTGCCTCGCCACGCTGTCGTGGCTCCAAACTCGACGTAAAGCCCGGGTGCTCGAACGCTCGATGAGTGGACTAGGCGTGTACCAACTGGAAGGGAAAATCGCCAGCGGTGGCATGGGGACTGTCTTCAAGGCGCACCACGCACTTCTCAAACGACCTACCGCGATCAAAATTGCACGAGACGCAGAGCAGGCAGCGTACTTCGCGAAAGAGGTCTTGGTCACCAGCCGGCTCACCCATCCCAACACCGTGATGGTGTACGACTACGGACAGGGCCAAGACGATTCCTTCTACTGCGCGATGGAATACATCGAAGGATACGATCTCCAACGTCTCGTGGAGCTACACGGCCCTGTTCCGGACGGTCGCGCCGTGCGATTTTTGCTGCAGATAGCCGGCTCACTCAAGGAGGCGCACGACCGTGGCTTGGTCCATCGCGACGTCAAGCCCAGCAACATCATGATCACGGAGCGCGGGGGCATGAAGGACTTCATCAAGGTGTTGGATTTTGGCCTCGTCAAGCGACAGCCGCACCTTCCCCGCACCGAGACGTTTCCTTCCCTTGGTCAGTTCATGGTTGCCGGCACTCCGGGCTACCTGGCACCTGAAGTGATTGCGGGATCACCTGCGACCGCCGCGTCAGACATCTTTGCGCTGGGCGCAGTTGCTTACTATTTGCTCAGCGGCACGGCGCCCTTTGGAGGCGACTCCGCCATCCAGGCGCTGACCAACGCGCTCAGCCGACAAGTGCCCCCGCTACCGACCCACGTGAGCGCAGAGGTGGGTCGCTTGGTGATGGCGTGTATGGACCGCAACCCCACGCAACGGCCCCGAGGCATGAGCGCGCTCAGTCAGGAGCTACGACGTGTGCTGCCCTCGTGCTCAGCTTGGTCGACGGACGACGCGCAAGCCTGGTGGGATACGCATCCGGCCGATCGACAATTGGAGCGCCTGGACAACTCGCTCACCTTTCTACTGCGGCACCAATCATCGGCCCAAGCGTGACGAGGGCCGCAGGGGACTCAGTGGGCGTCGAGTTCCCAGGGGTGGTCCAGCGCGCTTTCTTTGGCCACATCCTTGATGGGGAACACCAAGCGAAACTTCGTACCTTCGCCCAGCGTACTGACCACATCGATCTCACCATGTGCGCGGCGCACGATGCCGTAAACTGCGGCCAAGCCGATGCCCGTGTGACCTTCCTTGGTGCTGTAGAACGGCTCAAACAAGCGGTCCCGGGTAGCGGGGCTCATGCCGCGTCCATTGTCGGCGACGTCGAGATGCAAGGAGCCACCCTCGCGCCACACCTGGGCCGATATCTTTCCGTTGTCGGTGAGCGCGTCGCGCGCGTTACCTACCAAATTCATCACAACCTGTTCGAACTCAATGCGCGAAAAACCCAGAACTATGTCCTCGTCGGGTATTGTCAGCTCGAACTCTACGTCTTTACCCACCATGGCTTGAATAATCGGGTCTAGATGTTGCAGCGTCTCGCGCACCTGCACCTGGCCCGAGGGTACGCGCTCCTCGCAAAAGTCCTTCAAATGGCGCAGGAGCTGATTGCCGTAACTGAGAACCTGAGAGATGTCCTGGCTCGCCGCATTGATGTCCTTTTCTTTGGCGAGCGTGTCGGCGCGCAAGGTGGCGATGGTGAGCAAGTTGCTCAAATCATGGGTGACCACCCGCGCCAGCTTGACCAACGCCTGCATCTTCTGACTTTGCGCCTCGAGCTGAAGCTGCGCATCAATCGCCGCCCGCAACTCGGCGCGCTCGGCCTGATCGATCAAGATCGTCAGCATGTCGGCCACGGCCGAAGCAAAGTTGGCTTCGTTCTGCGTCCAGTGCCGCGGCCCCCCCACGTGCTCGTGGCACACGACTCCCACCACGGTGCCATCACGGTAGATGGGAACATCGAGCAGCCCTCCCACCTTGGCCTCGCGCAGATAATTGCCCATGACGGCCGTGATCGGATCACGATGAGCGTCCGGTACGACCACCACGCGTCGCGAGAGCACGGCAGAAAAATAATCGGGCGCCTCCAAAGCCGAGATGGTCCCGCCGTCGCTGAATGAATTGGTCGAGAGCGTGTAGCGCAGCGTGCAGTGAATGTGGTCCCGCGCCGAGCTCAGCATCCAGACCGAGACGTGCTCCACTCCCAGCGTGCGCGCACTCTGCTCGCACGCGACGCGATAGGCCGAAAGTCGCGTGTCGTTGCCTTCGCTCTTGATCTCCGCCAAACGCAGGCGAGCCGTCTCAAACCCGATGTGCGCCCGTGATCCGTCATCGGCCGAGGTTGCGCCCACGAAACGTGGCTCACTTCGACTTGCCATCCGCTCAATCGTAAGGGCTTCGATGAATGACAACAAGCAGGTGGAATTTCTGTGCTTTTTGCCGAGTTGTGGTGCATTTCCAGTGGGGCCCCACAGCCGTCTATGCCTTCATATTTGCTGGGCTCAGCATATTTGACGGGTAGCCCAGCAAATAACCTCCTCTGTGCAGTACGGCAGGGGCTCCTCGCGCGCAAATTGAGTCGAATGGCCTGACAAATCAACGTGGCACGGAACCTGCTGAATCGCGCATTCAAATGGCCCGTTCCTCTTTCTCGTTCCTGGTTCGCTCGACTTGGCTCCTTCTTCTGCTTTTGCTCGCCTTTGGCTGCGACAGCTCCAAAAAGGCAACCGTCTCCTCTGCTGCCCCGCAAAATGCCAAGGTGGCCGCTCCGGTCACCATCACGCTCGGGGCTTACACCACTCCACGCGAGGCGTACGGCAAGTCCATCCTGCCTGCCTTCCGCGACAAGTGGCGCAAGGAGACGGGCGCTGAGGTCACCTTCAACGAGTCTTACTTGGGCAGCGGAGCCCAAGCACGCGCCATCGTCGGTGGGTTCGAAGCGGATGTAGCAGCGCTCTCCCTCGATCCTGACGTTCAAAAACTGACGGACGCGGGCTTGATCAAACACGAATGGAAGAGCGGACCGCATGCGGGCATCGTCACGCGTTCGATCGTGGTGATCGGTGTACGGGAGGGCAATCCCAAGAACATCCACAGCTGGGAGGACTTGGCCAAGCCGGGCATTGAGGTGCTGACTCCCAACGTCCGCACCAGCGGCGGAGCGATGTGGAACATCCTGGCCATCTACGGCGCAGCGCTGCGCGGCCACGCTGGCACGCCCAAGGGCGATCAAGAGGCCGCCGTGAACCTGGTCGGCTCAGTGCTCCGCAACGTGAAGATCATGGACCGCGGTGGACGCGAGTCACTCCTCACCTTCGAACGCGGTGTCGGTGACGTGGTCATCACGTACGAAAACGAGATCTTGCTCGGCAAGATGGAAGGCAAAAAATACGACTACGTGGCCCCTGCCTCCAGCATCTCCATCGAGAACCCGGTGGCACTCATCGACACGTACGCCGACCGTCACAAGGTCCAGCCCGCAGCAAAGGCATTCGTCGACTTCTTGTTCACGCCGGAAGTTCAGCACTCGTTCGCCAAATACGGCTTCCGCCCGGTTGTTGATAGCGTAGCTAAGGACACGCAATCGAAGTTTGCCCCCGTGAGTGATCTGTTCACCGTGAGCGACCTGGGTGGATGGGCTGAAATCCAGAAGAACATCTTTGCCCAAGGAGGCGTCTACGACCGTGCGCTGGAACGCAGCCGCAAGGACGCCCCATGAGTCGAGCCAGTCATTCGCTGTCACCCAATCGCATGGAGCGCGCCTTGCGCTCCGGAGTGATTCTTTACGTACTTCTGCTCGTCGCTATCCCGCTGCTTGCCCTGGTTACCTTTGGATTTGCTGACGGTTTTGAGCCGTTTTGGCAGCAACTGAACACCCCCATCGCCCGTGACGCGCTCTGGCTCACCATTTGGACGGCCTTCATCGTAGGGGTCATCAATACCGTGCTGGGTACCGCCACGGCCTGGGTCTTGGTCCGGTACTCCATCCCGGGGCGCTCGCTGCTCTCGGCCTTGGTGGACCTGCCTCTCGCCGTGCCCACGCTGGTGGCCGGTGTGATGTTGGCGATCCTCTATGGCCCCACGTCGCTCATCGGCGATCGTTTCAGTGCTTGGGGCATCGAGATCATCTTCGCTCGCCCAGGCATCATCCTGGGGCTTCTGTTCGTCACGTTGCCCTTCGTGGTGCGGGCGGTGGAACCGGTGCTGACCGAGATCGACCCCGCAGAGGAAGAAGCCGCCATCGTGCTTGGCGCCGGACCATGGCGCACGTTCCGCACGGTGTTTTTTCCCGCCATCTTGCCGGCCGCGCTGTCCGCGGGCATTCGCTCCTTGGGTCGTGCACTGGGCGAATTCGGCTCCATCGTCGTGGTCGCCGGCAACATTCCCTTCGAGACGCTCACCGCACCGGTCTATGTCTTTGGCGAGATCGAAAGCGGCGCCCCCAAGACGGCGGCGTCGGTCTCCATCGCGCTCCTCGTCTTCGCCCTCACCATCCACGCTGGCGCCTACTACTTAGAAACCAGGACGGGGTCACGCCATGCAACGAACTGACGTCATGCCCATCACGGCAGCTCCTCAAAGCGCAGCTGTTCCGGCTATTTCACCCACCTGGACCGCGGTGGGCCGCGGCCTTTTGCTGGGCACGGTCCTGCTTTACCTCGGCATCGTGCTCGTGGGACCCATGGCCGCCTTGTTCGTCGAGACCACCGAAATTGGCTTCGCAAAGGCAGCAGAAGCCGTGCTCGCACCGGCGGCGCTCGACGCACTCTTGATGTCGATGATCCTGGTGGTCATCGCCCTCGTGGTCAACGCCGTGGTCGGCACGCTCGGGGCCATCGCCATCGTGCGTCACCGCTTCGTTGGTCGAGGTGCGCTGAGCGCACTGTTTGATCTACCGCTCGCGGTCTCGCCCGTGATGATTGGCCTCGCGTTCATCTTGCTCGTGGGTCGCGGTGGCACGCTGACCCCGTGGTTGGACGCCCTCGGTTGGAAGGTCGTATTCTCATTCCCCGGCGTGGTGATCGGCACGCTGTTCGTCACCCTGCCGTACACGGTACGCGAAGTCGCCTACGTACTGGAGGAGATCGGGACCAGTGAAGAAGAAGCGGCCACGACACTGGGCGCCTCACCTTGGCAGACGTTTTGGCGCGTGACATTGCCCAACATCCGCATCCCGCTGGGCTACGGCCTGCTCATGACCATCGCCCGCACACTGGGTGAATTTGGTGCAGTGCTAGTGCTAGGCGGCAGCATTTCTGGGCAAACGCAAACGGCGACCACCTTCATTCACGACGCGATGGAAGAGCGACAGGAGGCGAGCGCTTACGGCATGGCACTGGTGCTCGCGGTGATGAGCGTTGGTCTGCTCTTGGCTCTGGAGTGGGCCAAAACGCGCCGGCAGCAAGTATTGAAAAGGTCATCCACATGAACATTCGAGTCAAGAATCTCAACAAGCGCTTTGGCAGCTTCGTTGCGGTCAACAACGTCAGTTTCGAAATTGAGAGCGGCTCGCTCGTAGCGCTGCTCGGCCCTTCGGGGAGCGGCAAGAGCACCTTGTTGCGCATCTTAGCCGGGCTTGAATCAGCCGACTCCGGTTCGGTTTGGTTTGGCGATGAGGACGCCACCAACGTGCACGCACGAGCTCGCGCCATCGGCTTCGTGTTTCAGCACTATGCGTTGTTTCGGCATTTGACCGTGGCGCAGAATGTGGCGTTTGGCCTGGACGTGCGGCGTGTGCCCAAGGACATCGCACTCAAGCGTGCCCGCGACCTCCTTGCGTTGGTGGGTCTGGGCGGGCTAGAGCACCGCTATCCTTCGCAGCTTTCCGGTGGCCAGCGCCAACGGGTGGCGCTGGCGCGAGCACTGGCGCCTGAGCCAAAACTCCTGCTGCTCGACGAGCCCTTTGGTGCGGTCGACGCCAAGGTGCGTGAGGAACTGCGCCAATGGCTGCGCCGTCTGCATGATGAAGTTGGGGTCACATCCATCTTCGTCACCCACGATCAAGATGAAGCCTTCTCCGTTTCTGATCGCGTGCTGGTCATCCACCAGGGAGGCCTGGAACAAATCGGCACTCCCACGGAGATCCTCGATCATCCAGCGACAGAGTTCGTCGCGCGCTTCGTGGGTGAGGTGAACGTCTTTCGCACCATCGTCAAGCAAGGCCAGGCGACCACGGGCAGTCTCATCGCCCAGCTGGATGAGGATGAGGCCCATGCCTCGGGCGCCGCTCATCTGGTAGTCCGCGCCTACGACCTCAAATTCTGGCGAGAGGATCCGGGAATAGCCACCGTCGAACGCGTGGTCACCCTGGGTGATCGTGTCCGCGTTCAAGCCATCGTCGACGGGGCCGGTCCCATCGTCGCGCAATTTCCCCGCCGCAGCAGCCTGCTCAAGGGCATCACGCCCGGGTGCCGCATTCAGGTCGAAGTCGCCGCCGCCCGCACCTATCCAGCCAACAGCGAGGTCCCCGGCCTCAGCATCCCGTGAAGGAATCAGGACTTCCATGCTAGCCTTAGCCGCTATGGCACCACGCCACGTGTCCAACTTGACTGAAATGAGTTTGGAGGCCCAACTCTGGCGCGAAGTTTGTCAGCATCTTGAGTTTGATGAATCAATTCAACGTGTTACTGGCATCATGGCCCAACACATTCCGCTGCAGGCGCTCAGCATTCGGCGCCTGGAGCGTGACCCAGCGCGGCTGACCACCTTGGCCGTCGGGTCTGGACTGGATTTCGACGCGCACAAGTTAGGGCCCACACGTTTGGATCTGCAGGGCGAGGCCAGTGAAGAATTGGCCGCTCTGCTCGGCAAGCGAGAGCCGGTGGTGCTGGTGGCTGACGGCTCCGAGCTCACTCAGTTGCTTCTCCACGACCACGCGGGCGCTCTGATTTTGGCGCCTCTATTGGCCCAAGATCAGGCCGTTGGCATCGCGCTCTTCGTCATCCAGCCAGGGGTCTCCCCTACGCAAGATCACCTAGCGCAGGTGGTCACCGCCCTGCGTCCGCTGGGTGTTGCTTTTGAAAATGACAAACGCCTCCATGAGCTTGCCCGCATGCGCGCAGCGCTCGAAGCAGACCGTGAGGCATTGCTCACCAAACTGCAGCGCCATGATCTCAACGCCGTGGTGATTGGAGCCAGCGGCGGTTTGGCCAACGTCATGGAGCGCGTGGAGCAAGTAGCTCGCACAGATGCGCCTGTGCTCATCTTGGGTGAGACGGGGTCCGGCAAAGAGGTGATCGCCCGCAGCATTCATGCGGGTTCGCCGCGAACCAAAGGCCCCATCGTGCGCGTCAATTGCGGCGCGATCCCCTCTGAGCTCATCGACTCTGAACTGTTTGGGCATGAACGGGGCTCATTTACCGGCGCCAGCAGCACGCGCAAAGGCTGGTTTGAGCGAGCCGATGGCGGAACGCTCTTTCTCGACGAGATCGGCGAGCTGCCACCCGCTGCCCAAGTGCGTCTGCTGCGCGTCCTACAAGACGGAACACTCGAGCGCGTCGGCGGACACCACACCATCGCCGTCGACGTGCGCATCGTGGCCGCGACCCATCGACACCTGGAAACGATGGTCGCCTCGGGAAGTTTTCGTGAAGACCTGTGGTACCGGCTCAGCGTCTTTCCCATTCGTTTGCCTGCGCTACGCGAACACATGGATGACCTACCCGCGCTCGCTGCGCATTTTGCCGACCGCGCGGGCAAGCGTCTGGGCGGCGGTGGACTGTCCCCCAGCAGTGCCGACTTGGAGATGCTGCGGAACTACACCTGGCCGGGCAACGTGCGCGAACTCGCGGCCGTGATCGAGCGCGCGGCGATCTTGGGTGGTGGCAAGCGACTGGATGTGGCAACGGCCCTCGGCGCCAACGGAACACGGTCCACGTCGCAAATCCCACCAGCCAGTCGTCCCCCCCAACCGGGTGGTAACGGATCACTTGAGCACATCTCCAGCTTGGATGACGCGGTGGCGGGGCACATTCGACGCGCCCTCAAGGCGTGCCATGGCCGCATCGAGGGCCAGTTTGGTGCGGCAAAGGTACTCGGCATCAATCCTCATACGCTGCGCGCCCGCATGCGTAAGCTGGGCATCGATTGGTCCCAGTTCCGCGAAACCGTCGCGCCACCAGAACCAAGGTAAGGGGGGCGCTCGCCCAAACTCGGGGCTAGGCTCTCCGGATGACGGAGGGTACGACTCGGGTTCGGCGTGGGAGCTGGCGCTTGCTGCACGCGCTGTGGATCGTCCCACTTCTGCTGCTGTTGGTGCAAAATCTGCTGCTTTGGACGCCAGCGGCGCGGTGGGCGATGAACCAAGTGCCGGTCGTCCACATGAGCTACCGTTTCGCGTACAGCTTCATCCCTGGCCACGTGACTTTGTTTGACGCGCAAGTGGTGGTCAGCGACCGCGCGGTGCAAATGCAAATCAACGCGCGGCGCGCCGAGTTGGTGTTCGACCTGCTCACTCTCCGCAGGAATGTGCTGCACGTGACGCGCGCGCGCGGTGACGGCGTGCGTGTGCGCTTTCGCCCCGTGCTCAGCCCGCAGCAAGCCCAGGCCCCGTGGGTGGCCCTGTGCCCTCCCATCGAAGGGGTACCCATGCCTCCGGTGTGGCGCCATCCTGAGTGGCCCAAGCCCCCAACCGAGAAACTGCTCAAGTTTCATTTCGAAAACATGGATGTGTCCCTAGAAGAATTGTGGCTCGGCCCACTGCGACTGCAGGGCACGGGCCACGTGCAGGGTGGCTTCCTGCTCCATCCACGTACGCGTTTGGCGGTCTTTCCGGCCCAATTGCGTTTCGAAAGAAATACGCGACTGAGCCTGGGGGAGGTCCTGTTCAGCGACGACATGGCACTGGCGCTCGCAGGCACGATCGCACAGACCGAAATTGGTCCAGCAGCGTCCGGAACAACATCATCCGGAGCACCTTCACCCAGTGAGCCAGCCCCTCCTCCACGGCCGCCCTTTTTGGCCTCAGTCAGCGCTCACGCTGAACTGGACGGCCCCTTCAAGAGCCTCGCTGCCGTCGAACCGTTCTTGCCGCGCATGCGCCAACTGCGCGTCACGTCGGGAGCGGGGCAACTGTCACTCACGGCGGGTGTGACCCAAGGCAAGCTCGATCCCGGCTTCTCGTTCAAGTTGGACTCGGGGCGGGTGCGCCTCACGGCACCGCTCATCGATCCACCGCTC
>Ga0315912_10005414_pt1 | contig 11765 bp, 8 predicted proteins | sample VfabasoilMG_FD_204469 | JGI IMG/M metagenome (GOLD analysis project Ga0315912, IMG submission 204469) | Garden soil microbial communities collected in Santa Monica, California, United States - V. faba soil | ecosystem: Environmental > Terrestrial > Soil > Garden | place: USA: California...
CCCCATGCCCTCGCCGGAGAAGCAACTCGTTTACACTACGATATTCACCAACCGTCCGGGCACATACAACACCTTGCGCGCGGGCTTGCCCTCCATGTGTTTCTGTGCGCCTTCGGTGGCTAAGGCGGCGGCCCGCGCTTCGTCTTCGGTGATGTCCGCTACAACTTCTACGCGGTCGCGCACCTTACCATTGACCTGTACCACCAAGGTAATTTTCTCCTCGGCGGCAATGGTGGCGTCGTAGACCGGCCAGTTTTGTTGATGGATCGAGTAGGGCCAGCCGCGCAGTTCCCACAACTCTTCGGCAATATGCGGGGTGATGGGGGCCATCAGCAATAAATGCGTGCGCACGGCCTCTTCCCATTCGGGCGTGCCGACGCAGGCCTCACGATATTTGTACAACATATTGGTGAACTCCATCAGCGTGGAGACGATGGTGTTGAATTGGAACTTTTCAAAGTCATCGCTGACACGCTTGATGGCTTGATGTGTGTGGCGGCGCAATTCGCGCGCGACCAGCGCATCGTTCGCGTGGGTTTGTCCCAAATCTTGCATGATCACCCAGACGCGGCTTAACCAACGCACCACGCCCTGAATGTTGTCCGAACTCCACGGGCCACCGTCGCTCCATTGATAGCCGAACATCAAGTAGGCGCGCATCGTGTCCGCCCCATACAGCGCTACTTGTTCGCCGGGGTCAATCACATTGCCACGGCTCTTGCTCATGCGTTGCCCATCCGGCCCCAAGATCTGGCCCTGATTCCGCAACTGCAACATCGGCTCATGGCCTTCGGTCAACCCCATATCGCGCAAGGCCTTATGGAAGAAGCGCGTGTAGATCAAATGCATGGTCGCGTGTTCTACGCCCCCAGTGTAAGTGTCTACAGGCATCCAATAATCGTATTCGGCTTGATCAAACGGCACATCGTCGCGCTTGGGGCTCAGGTAGCGCAAGTGATACCACGATGAACACATGAAGGTGTCCATCGTGTCGGTGTCGCGCTCAGCAGGTTCGCCGCAGATGGGACAAGTGGTCTTGCTCCATGTGGGATGCAGTTTCAACGGGCTTTGACCAGTGGGCAACCATTCCACATCTTCGGGCAATTCGATGGGCAGTTGATCGTCAGGCACTGGCACTTGCCCATGCGTGGGGCAATAGACGATGGGGATAGGTGTACCCCAATAGCGTTGGCGGCTGATCAACCAGTCGCGCAAACGATAGGTGATCGAGCCTTGGCCAATGCCGCGGGCTTCCAGGTCGGCGATCACTTGGCGTTTGGCGCTCTCGCCGGGTGTGCCATCGAATTTGCCCGAGTGGATCATCGTTCCATAGTGATCGTGATACAGCGCATCGCGATAAAACTCCACCGCCCACACCATCTCCATCACGGACCGTTTGTCACGCACATCGCGCTCCAGGACATGACACCGCGCCAGAATCTGTCGTTCGGCTTCCAACGAATCCCAACGCCAAATGCCATCGTGGAAGATGAACAACCATTGCGTGCCGATGATCTCGTTCCATGAATCGGGGCGCACATAGTTGCGGGCTAATTCGATGTAGCGCGCAATTTTTTCGGGCGGGATGGTGATATACAGCGAGCCTTGGCGTTCTTCAAAGGGGATGCCCGCGCCCCGCAAGGCGTCGTCAAAGCCGTAGTGCATCGTGCCGCCCAACACGAACGATTTGGTCAACTGGTCGGGGCGGTCAATGACAGGCAAGATCGGCAGGCCGAACCGCAACGCAAATTGAAAGTCACGCTCGTCGTGTGCTGGCACGGCCATGATCGCGCCGGTGCCATAGGTCATCAACACGTAGTCGGCGACCCAGATCGGGATGCGTTCGCCGTTCATGGGGTTCGTGGCATACGCACCAATGAACACGCCAGTTTTTTCTTTGTCAGTGGCGGCGCGGTCAATTTCGGTTTGGCGCGTTGCTACTGCTATATAAGCCTCGACTTCGGCGTGTTGGTGGGGCGAGGTCAATTTCTCGACCAGCGGGTGTTCGGGCGCCAGTACCATAAAGGTCGCGCCAAACAACGTGTCGGGGCGGGTGGTGAAGACGGTGATCGTTTCTTTGCCCGCCTTGAACTGCACTTCCGCACCTTCGCTCTTGCCGATCCAATTGGTTTGCATATCGCGCACGCGCTCCGGCCAATCAATCAGGTCGAAGTTCAGCAATTCTTCCACGTAGTGTGTCGTACGGAAATACCATTGGTTCAGGTTTTTCTTGATGACGGGCGTCTTGCACCGTTCACAATGGCGGTCGTCACCCCAGACTTGTTCGCGGGCCAACGTGGTATTGCAATTCGGACACCAATCTACCGGCGACCATTTTTTATAGGCCAGCCCGTGCTTGAACAGTTGGATGAAGAACCACTGCGTCCATTTGTAAAAGGCTGGGTCACAACTGACGGCCTCGCGCTCCCAATCGAAACTCGTGCCCATGGAGCGCAACTGCTTGCGCATGTATTCGATGTTGGCATAGGTGCGCTTCATCGGATGCACGCCGTCTTTGATGGCAGCGTTTTCGGCGGGCAGGCCAAAGGCATCGAAGCCCATCGGAAACAGCACGTTGAAGCCGCGCATCCGCATCCAGCGCGCGCGCGCATCGGAGGGCGTCATGGGATACCAATGCCCGATGTGTAGGTTGCCGCTGGGGTAGGGCAACATAGTCAGCGCGTAGTGCTTGGGCTTCGTCGGGTCAATCACAGCGCGATACAGTTGATCCTTTTCCCAGCGCTCTTGCCACTTTGGTTCGATAGTGTGGGGATCATATTTCTCAACGCGCTGGGGCGCGGGGGGCGCGACCGGTTCTGGGGGCTTAGGCTTGAATAGACTCAGCAACTTACCCAGCGTCTCCGCGGAGGGCTTGGTCGCGACAATGGGTGTGGGCGGCGCTTTCTTGGTGCGTGGGGCGCGCTTGGGTTTGACGGGTTTTTCAATCGCCTCGCTCACTGGGGCGGGAGCAGGAGCCTCAGTCGTGGGCAACGCTTTCTTAGCACGTGGAGCGCGTTTGGGCTTGGCTGGCTTTTCAATCAGTTCACCCATTGGAACGTTGTCGGGCTTGGGCGCTTTGGGCTTGACGGTCTTAGGCGCTTTCGGCGCACTGGTTTTCTTGGGAGGCATGGTTGGCTTCCTTTCAATGGAATGCAGTTCTTAACTGGGTAAAATGTAAAACTTTGTACATAGATGACACGGATTTATAAATTTTTATCCGTGTACGCTTGTAAATCGCCATACAACAAAAAATCCCCATCATCCAACTCAGGGACGAAGGGGACTCCGTGGTACCACCCTGCTTGGCCGACATACATCGGCCCGCTTAGTGAGCGCAATATCGGGCGCACCCGTTAGTGATTACTCTGTTCACCACTAAAGCGCGGTTTTGAAAACCAGTCCGGCGAGTTCAGTCTAGGAGGTGTTCTGTAACACTGCAGGGCTTACACTTGTTCCCTGTTCGCTGGCAGATGACTTACTACTCCGGTTTGACGCTGACTATTTAATTAAGTGGACCCAGAGGGACTCGAACCCTCGACCTTCTCAATGCCATTGAGACGCGCTCCCAAACTGCGCTATGGGCCCAAATTTCAGAAGGCACAAGGCAGTTATTCTGCCTTCTGCTTACCGCCTTCTGCCTTCTTACTTACACTGTGGACCTGGAGGGACTCGAACCCTCGACCTCTTCAGTGCGATTGAAGCGCGCTCCCAAACTGCGCTACAGGCCCGCAAGTAAAAGAGATTGTACCTGACGGGGAGGGGGGTTGTCAAGGAAAACATGCGGTGAGAGTAGAATAGCACCTATGTTCCCTCATTTACAAGTTCTGCGTGGTATGCGTTGGGATGTCTTGTCGAAACCGAAGCGGAGGCGTTGAATTATTTACAACACGCCTCCGCTGTGTTTGAAGAAATTGGCGCGGCCCCAGCGTTGGCCTTGGCGCAAAAAGCGTTGAATGTTTGGGAGAGGCGAACTCTAACCGCAACTACCGCTGGGTAACCATCAACCTCACTTCGTCAACAACTCAACCGCCTTATCCAATTGCGGGTCGCGTTTGGCGACGCGGTCGTCTTTGGTCAATTCTACGGCCACGTCGGGGGCAATGCCTTCTTTATGGATCGTGCGCCCATTCGGGGTATACCACAGCGCGATGGTCACGCGCACCGCGCCATTATCACCCTGGAGCTCATGCCAATTTTGCACCGACCCTTTGCCATACGACGTTTCACCCACCAACGTGCCGCGCTTGTAATCTTGTACCGCGCCCGCCACAATTTCGGAGGCGGAGGCTGAACCTTGGTTGATCAACACCACGAGAGGGATCTCTGTCGCTAAGCCGCCCCCTTCGGCGTCGTAAGTGCGTTCACGCCCGTCGCCAAATTTCTCGCGCATCACCACCCCTGAGGGCACAAACTGTGAGACGACACTGATGGCAGTCGTGAGATAGCCGCCGGGGTTGTTGCGCAAGTCCACGATCAAGCCCGCTGGTTTCTGGTCGAGCAAATCTTTGAGCGCCGTGCGGAGTTCGCCCGCGGTCTTCTCGCCAAAGTTGTTGATCTTCACATAGGCGATGTTGCCCTGCAACATCTTGCTTTCCACCGAGGGGATGGTGATCTTGGCGCGAATGATGTCAAACTCCAACAACTCTGGCTCGTCTTCGCGCTGAATGGTGAGATGCACCTGCGTGCCAGCCTTGCCGCGAATGAGCATGATCACATCGGTTTCGTCCATGCCCGTGATATCTTTATCATCTACCTTGATTACGAGGTCGCCGGGCAAGATGCCGGCCGCTTCAGCCGGTGAGCCGGGCATGGGCGAGACGATCCGCAGGTAATCCCCGGCCGCCTCCACTTGCGCGCCAATGCCCTCGAGCTCACCCATCTGATCAGTCGAGGCGATCTTGTACTCAGCGGGATCCATGTAACTGGAATGGGGATCGCCCAACGATTTCATCATGCCCGAGATCGCGCCTTGCATGAGTTTGAGATCGTCTACGGGTTGGGTCACATATTCTTGATGCACCAAATCCCACGCTTCCCAAAATGGCGCGAAGGTCTGTTCCAAATCAACCGGCGTGCCGGAGGACGTGGCGGCCCCCGAACTGAAGAGCGAGGCGAACGGACTACCCGGCATGGCGACGAACGCCCCGGCGACAAAACCACTCCCAAACAAAACAACGCTCATCACCACAATGAGCCCACACGTAAGAATGACGCGGACGGCTTTTTCCATGGAAGACTCCTTCTAACCTATATCACTAAACTTCACCCGCCTGCTTCGCGCAGTGAGTGAAGTTGGCACCTAATTTTGAGTTGGGCTTTAACGAAACTACTCGTACCATTTTACCGCCCTAAGATAAGAAGTTGGTGAACGGGGGATGAAACGGAGTTAGCAGATTAGAGCGCCCACACGGTAACGGCTTCTTTTTTGCCGCGGACTTCAACCGCGGGCAAAGCGGTGGCGGTAACACGCAGTGTTTGGCTCGCGGCGTGGTAGGTCTCGTCCGCCGCCAAGGTATCGTGGCCGAGTTCTTTGGTGAGCGACTGCAAGCGCGAAGCGAGGTTAACGGTGTCACCGATCACGGTGTATTCAATGCGCCCTTCACCGCCCAAGTTTCCGGCTACAACTGGGCCAGTCGCCAAGCCGATGCCGATCTTCAATTGTGGGCCGCGGCGCTCGGCTTGTTCGCGGTTAAAGTGTTCGAGGGCGCGGCGCATCCCAAGCGCGGCGCGGATGGCGCGCGCGGCGTGGTCGGGGTCGGGGTTGAGTGGCGTGCCAAAAATCGCCAAGATCGAATCGCCGCCAAACTTGTTCACTACCCCGCCTTCGGCCACAACCGCCGCGACCATCGCACTCATATAACGGTTCAGCAACGCGATCAGATCGGCGGGGAGCAATTGCTCCGAGAGACTGGTGAAGCCGCGAATATCTGAGAACAACACGGTGCAATTGACTTGCTCGCCGCCGAGTGCGACACCGCGCTCCACCGCCACGCGCGCCACTTCGGGGCTGACATAGATATTGAGCAAATTCCGCAGTAGCTCCCCTTGGCGCAACCCAGCTGTCATAGCGTTAAAGCGTTCGCTCACATATCCGAGTTCGTCATTGGTGACGACTGGCACTTGGGCGGTGAGGTCATTTTGTTCCACCCGGCTCATTGCCTCCTGCAACGCGCGCAACGGCCCGACGATGGAGCGGGTGACGAAGATCGTCATGCCGACGCTGGTGAGGATGGCAATGAAACCGGTGAACATCAACAGAAGCGTAAGATTTTCAACGATCAGTTCTGGATTAGGCGCGCCGATGAGTGAGCGCGCCCGATCCAAGGCCAGCGTGCTGACAATGTTGATCGGCCACACACCGACGAGGATGAGGACGATAAGCAACCGCCGCCGGACGGAGAGGCGGAACACTTTTACTTGGCTGAGTTTCCCGCTGGGGAAGAAGACCGGCGCTGTTTGCCGCCAGAAGGCGTCTATGGCGAAATAGCAAATGGCCGAGGTAATGATGCCACCCACGATCACCGTACCGATGAAGCTTCGGAACAAAAAGGGGAGGGCTTGCGGCGAAATGCTGGCGGGGAAGTTGGCGACTAGGCTAAACAGCAACCAGGCGAAGAACCAAATGGTTAAGACCAACAGCGCGTAACGCAAAGGCAGGGTTAAAGCGCGGCGTTGTTCGAGTTCCGGCAAAATGCCAGTTGGTTTTTCGTACCAACGCTGGAGGGCATCGGTGTTGAGGCCAAACACGCGCGGGGCAACAAAAAAACCGATCAGGAATAACACTGTCATCCCCATACTTAAGATGACGATGTCGGAAGTCTCCGGCGTGCGCACCACTGTTTCGGCTGGAGTAGGCGCTAAGACGTTAAAGAAAAAATAGACGAGCCCAGCCCCTAAGCCGTTGGCAATGAAAACGACACCTTGAATTTGGCGGTCAATGGTTTTGAAGGAGGGCATGGGGAGAATACTCAACACACAAATATATTGTGTATTGGTTATTGCGTATTGAGTATTATTTTCTCGAGGGCCCTCATCTCTGCCGGGATGACATGCGGGGCCGGGAAGCGCGAGGTGACGCTATCGGGGTCTTTGAGGCCATGGCCCGTGACAACGCCTACAATCGTCTGGCCGCGCACCTCCAAGCGTTGTTCTTTGACTTCTTGGTATAAACCCGCCACGCCGGTCGCAGAGGCCGGCTCACACCACACGCCTTCACTGGCTAGGCGCTTTTGCATGGCGAGGATGGCGTCATCACTCACAGCCACGATCCGCCCCCCCGAAGACTCGGCGGCGTCGAGGGCCTCTTCGCCGCGCGCGGGGCGGCCAATGCGGATGGCGGTGGCGATGGTTTCGGGATGTTCTACGACATGGCCCAAGACCAACGGTGCCGCGCCAGCGGCCTGCGCGCCCAAGAGGTGCGGCAAGTTTGGCGTGCGCCCGGCCTGTTGATATTCGCGGAAACCTTTCCAATAGGCGGTGATATTGCCGGCGTTGCCCACCGGCAACACGAGCCAATCTGGGGCGCGGCCCAACGCATCACAAATTTCAAACGCGGCGGTCTTCTGTCCCTCAATCCGGTGCGGATTGATCGAGTTGACCAGTGCGATGGGCGCGCGTTGGGAAATCTCGCGCACCAGCGCCAGCGCATCATCAAACGAGCCTTCGATTTGAATTACGGCCGCACCATAGGCCATCGCCCCTGCCAGTTTGCCCGCCGCCACTTTGCCCTGCGGGATCAGTACATAACAGCGCAACCCAGCGCGCGCGGCGTACGCGGCGGCTGAAGCGGCCGTATTGCCGGTCGAGGCGCAGATCACGGCTTGCGCGCCCTCGGCGACCGCGACTGTCATCGCCATCGTCATCCCGCGATCTTTAAATGACCCGGTGGGGTTTAAACCTTCAAATTTAAGATACAGTTCGCAACCGAGTTCCGCCGCGAGGCGCGGCGCGGGGATGAGGGGCGTTTGCCCTTCGAGGAGGGTGATGGGGGTAGCCGAGGTGGGTAAGGCGAGGTATGCGCGATAGTGTTGAATGAGACCAGAATAGGACATGCGGGACTATAACACCCAAGCGATCGTGTCGGCGTGATCGCGCCACCAGCGCATCTCGGCCAGCAAGTAGCGCGCTTCGGCGTTGGTAGGTGAGTGGGCGATTACTTCGGTTAAAATTTCGGTGGCATCGGCAAAGAAGCCGTGTTCGGCATATTGTTTCGCCATCCACAATTGAATGGCATATTTGCAACCGGGATGCTCGGTGCAGGTGGTGGTGTAAACATTCCAGGCGCGGAGCAGTTCTTGGTCTTCCCCCAACAAGTACGCATGGTTGATGATCTGAGCCGCCTCTTCTAGGCCATACACCGGCGGCGTTTCGTTCACGTCATCGTCGAGCCAGCCCGCCCAGCGCGACAGTACCCGATAAGAAAACGCCAGCTTCCGCCGGAGTTGGTGGGGGCTGGCGTCGGTGGGGTCAAAGAGGCGCAAGAGCGCGCACCGCATATCATGCACCAGATCGCGTTGCAAGTAGATGAGCCGTAATTTGTTTTGGGCGGCCGGGTGATCGGGGTCAAGCGCGAGGATTTGGTAACAACGCGTTGCGGCTTCGTCCCAATCATGATGACTGAAGAAGTGATCGGCTTGTTTGATCAGCCGGGCAATAGTATGCGTGTGAGATTCCATAAGCAACAGGCAACGTGCGGGCATTATACCAGATGGGTTAGGGCGACTGACGACCGGTGCGGTCACCTGCAATGCACGCGGTTAAGATGCGTTACAATCACGCCATGCCCAAACCCACCAACCTCCGCCAGCAACAAGCTGACCTCGACCGTCAATTGCTGATCGGGTTCTTTGCGATTTTGTTTATCATTGGGGGAGCATTGATCTTTTTTGTATATGGTACGGGCGCGGCGTTTCTCGGCACAGTGTGTTTTGCCTTTGGCGCAGTGTTAGTGGGGGCGGTGATGTTGGTGATGTTGGGATTGCAACGGTTGAGCGATTGGTTGGAAGAACGCGAATAACTCTCTGGCGAGGCTACTCATGGACACCCCTTCTCTCCCTGAAATAACACCCCCCTCCACTGACTCTAATCGCAAATTTATTTTGATCTTAACCGGCTTGGGCATCATGCTCACGGCCTGTGTGTGTATGGTGATCGTCGCCGCGGTAGGTATCTACCAAATGGGTGCTACAACTATGCAAGCCACCGCTGAAGCGGAAGAAACCGAGACGGCGCGCTCCAATGCGCGGGCGACCGCCGTCGCCGCGAGCGCACAAGCTACCGCCGAAGCCAAACTGAATTGGCCGGTGGTCTTTGATGACAATTTCGTGAACGCCGACGATTGGTGCGAGGGCGAAGATAGCGGGCGTTTCGCGGACACCAATCTCTATGTCAGTGGCGGCAAATATCGCTGGTTCGCGCAGGCCAAAGATGGCGTGATCTGGTGGTGTACGCCAGAGGCGGGGATGGTCAGCGATTTTTCCGTCACCGTGGATGCGCGACAGGTGAGCGGCACCGTCAATTCGGATTTTGGCTTGGTGTTGCGCATGGATGCCAACGGCAATTACTACTATTTTGGCGTTAGCGAGACGAGCACTGTTTCTGACCAAGGCAGTTTTTCATTTCAAGTGCGCTACAAGGAAAAATGGGAGACTATTTTGGATTGGACCCCCACAACTGCGGTGCGGTTAGGTGACACTAATCAATTGCAGGCCCTGGTCGAAGGGGAGCACTTTGAACTTTATATCAATGGGGAGTTAGTCGGAACGGCGGAGAGTGACCGTGTGCAGACCGGCGAGGCGGGCGTGGCGATTGAGTTGTACGACAAAGGCGACGTGGCGGCCTTTGAGTTTGATAATTTCGAACTACGTTCGCCGGAAACGCTTAAGAAGCCGTGAACTATAGAACCAATTGCCTACGTCAACTTAGCGAATGCGATGAAGGTGTGGCATATGCTTCTAAAAGTTCAATATGAATTTTTGATGGTCGCTCAAAGATCGCCGATATGAGTTCTTTCATCTCTTCCAGCATACCCCTTGAGGTATGCTCTATCGTCAGGCCTGCGCTATCAACATAGACAACCATTTGCGATAGTTTTGCATCCCAGAAAACTTGAATGTTCCTTAAATGAGGGCGTGCGGTCAGCTCATCTACCAAGTCTTTTTCAGCTTTGTCAGCTTGATCTACAGCGATACCTGCTAAAGCGAATTTTGTTGTGAACCAATTTAACTCCATCACAGCCTGACAGTCCTTTCTAGAAATTGCTCTAGTTTTTACTGATAATCTGCCACACACTCATCTCCCCTTTGCCTTTGACGTTAATAACCCCGCGCGGCTCACAAATGAACTCAGTTTTGATCAACTCATAGGTGGCCTGCGTGATTTGGATCAGGCCTCCTACACCGTGTGCCTCCATGCGGCTCGCGGTGTTTACGGCGTCGCCCCATAAATCATAGATAAATTTTTTGCGCCCGATCACCCCCGCCACGACTGGGCCCGAATTGATCCCGATCCGAAACGCCAGTTTCTGCCCCGTAAATTCGTGCTGACTTACATACGTTTGCATTTCGAGCGCCATCGCCGCTAGGGCTATGGCATGGTCGGCGCGCGGGCGCGGCACGCCACTGGCGACCATATAACAATCGCCAATCGTTTTAATTTTTTCTACGGCATAGCGCTCTGCCAGCAGGTCAAAGTAAGAGAAGACTTCATTGAGCATTTCCACGAGAGCCGTCGGCGTCAGCGTGGCCGAGAGGGGCGTGAAGTTCACCACATCTGCAAATAATACGCTCACGCCTTCATACCGATCCGCGATCAGATGGTTGCCCACTTTCAAGCGAGCGGCGATCTCCGGCGGCAAGATGTTGAGTAACAAATTTTCCGATTTGGCTTGTTCGCCACGCAAGAGTTCTAAAGCCAACGTGCGTTGGCGCACAAAATAGGCGACGATGAAAAACACAAAGGCCGAGACGCCGCTCAGATTGTTGAACAACAAAACCAACCGTAACCAGAATGGCAAATGGGTCGTGCCCTGCCAAGCGGGCGGCCACAACACGATGAGCCCTAGTTCGCCGAGGAAGATCAGAAATAGCGCAAACGCATACCGCGGCCCAATTTGAATAATCGCCCCCGTAATGGGCATGAGCAACCACATCACCAGCCCGCCCGAATTGAAAAAGCCCCCCGCCAAATACGAAATCACTCCGATAATGAGCGCGCCTTCTAGATTCAGCCCGATGAGAATCGGGCGAAAATACTGCGGGCGTTGCCCGAAAATGACTAACGTGAGTAACGTCAAGACGCTATGGCCGATCCCCACGCTCGCCATGACCGGCTCGTGCGACAAAAAAAAGAGCGGGCTCCACAGCAATAAAAACGGCAAACTGGAAAAGAGCACGCTCGTGGTTAAGAGCACTTTGCTGAGGCGCAGGTCCTCGCTGTCGGTGGGGGTAACGCCGAAGTTTAAAATAACCACGCGCAAGCGAGAGAGATTTTCTTTAAGGAGCGTCATGTACCGCAGGCCAGAGCAAATCAACTCAATTTAACGGCTGTGCCATACGCCAAGACTTCGGTGGTGCCGGGGGCAAACTCGGTGGCGTCATAGCGCATCCCGATAATCGCCTCGGCCCCGATCTCTTGGGCATGGCGTACCATCCGCACATACGCTTCCTCCCGGGCATGTTCACAGACTTCCGCATATTCTTCGATATTGCCCCCCACAATTTGTTTCAGGCCTCCGACTAGCCCTTGCGCAATGGTAGGCGAACGTA
>Ga0315912_10005415_pt1 | contig 11764 bp, 9 predicted proteins | sample VfabasoilMG_FD_204469 | JGI IMG/M metagenome (GOLD analysis project Ga0315912, IMG submission 204469) | Garden soil microbial communities collected in Santa Monica, California, United States - V. faba soil | ecosystem: Environmental > Terrestrial > Soil > Garden | place: USA: California...
TGCCCCCCCGCCTCGCGGCGGCTCTGAATGTCCCAGATCTCCAGTCCCCGTCCCGCGGCGACCCGTTCGGCAATCGCCCGAATCCGCTCAAGCGGCTGCATAAACAAAAAAAGTGGGCACGAGCCCACCTTGGAGTCTTCCTCCGCCTAGGTGACCCTCAAGATTATCACGCGACCTCAACCCCCGACAATGCTCGCTCTTCGCGCTTGCGCGCTTCGGCGGAGCCTCGCCGAAGCTAGCGGAGGCGGGGACGGACAACCAGATCGTAGGCCCGATTTCCAACGACTTCGGCCTGGATGAACTGTCCCGGGGTGAGCTCCGAGGGGTCACAGTCGGTCAAATAGACCTGAGGGTCTATCTCCGGTGCCTGCCCCTCCATCCGGCCCCGAAGGACCAGGTCGTGCTCGGCCGACGGGCCGTCTATCAGAACCCGGGCGTGACTGCCGATTCGCGACCTCTGCGCTCGTTCGACGATCCGCCTCTGCAGTCGCATTACCCCCGACTGGCGGCGCTTTTTCACGGCTGCCGGCACATCGTCTGACAGCCCGTGGGCGGAGGTGCCTTCCTCGTGCGAGTAGGTGAAGACGCCCACGTGGTCGAAGCCGACGGACTCGACGAACGACTCCAACTCTGCAAAGTCCGCGTCCGTCTCGCCTGGAAATCCAACGATGAAGGTTGTTCGTAATGTGACGCCCGGAACCCGCGCGCGGATCCGATCGAGCAGTCGCTCGTAGCCGGCTCGCGTGCCGGGCCGCTTCATGCGCTTGAGGACCGAATCCGAGGCGTGCTGCAGCGGCAGGTCCACGTACTTGCAGACCTTGGAGCTCTCTGCCATCGCATCGAGGACGTCATCGGTGATCGTCGTCGGATAGAGATAGAGCATCCGGATCCACTCGAGCCCGTCGATCTGGTTGAGCGCGCGAAGCAGTCGTGCAAGCGCACCACGTTCGCCGCGATCGATGCCGTAGAACGTCGTGTCCTGCGAGATCAACAGCAGCTCTTTGACGCCTTGCGCGGCGAGCCGTTCGGCCTCGGCAACAATCGACTCATGCGAGCGGCTGCGATACTTCCCGCGCAGCGTAGGGATGATGCAGAACGCGCACTTGTAGTCGCAGCCCTCTGCGATCTTCACGTAGGCGTAGTGTCTTGGCGTCGCAAGAAGACGAGGAGTGCTCGCGTCGTAGAGATACGTCGGTAGGTCCTCGGCCTTCGGTCCCCGGTCTCCAGTCCTGACCGGTTCTCCGTTCGCCCGAAGCAGTGGCACGGTTCGAACCCCGGATCCCGAATCCCGAACCCCGATCGCATCGACGATCTGTGGCACTTCGCCCGTTCCGAGAATCGCGTCGATCTCCGGGATCTGCTCGCGCAACTCGTCGCGATAACGCTCCGCCAGGCAGCCGGTCACCACCAGTCGCTTACACGCACCGGTCTTCTTGTGCTCGGCCATCTCGAGGATGGTGTCGATCGACTCCTGCTTGGCCTTGTCGATGAACGCGCAGGTGTTGACGATGAGCACCTCGGCGTCGGCGGCATCGCGCGTGAGCTGATGCCCCTGCTCCTGGGCGAGCCCCAACATGACCTCGGAATCAACGAGGTTCTTGGGGCACCCTAGAGAGACCATTCCAATCTTCACAACCTTCTAAGGATACTAGGGAACCTCTGTCTGGGCGGATAATCCTTCTACTGACATGCCTCACGCCGACTACATCGATGTTGCCTCTGCGCTGAAAGGGAAGGCGGCAACTGGCAGCCGCGCGACAGTTCGTGGCTGGGTTCGCACGCGCCGCGATTCCAAGGCCGGGCTTTCGTTCGTTCACGTGCATGACGGGTCGTGCTTCGATCCGCTGCAGATCGTGGCAGCGGGCACGCTGCCGAACTACGAGAGCGAGATCAAGCACCTCACCTCCGGATGCTCCATCATCGCCACGGGGGTGCTGGCCGCGAGTCAGGGTCAAGGGCAGGCGGTCGAATTGCAGGCCGAGAGCGTAGAGGTCGTAGGCTGGGTGGACGATCCCGAAGGCTATCCAATCCAGCAGAAGAAGACGTCGTTCGAATACCTTCGCGAGGTTGCGCACCTGCGGCCGCGGACGAACACGCTCGGTGCGGTGGCGCGAGTGCGTCACTGCCTCAGCATGGCCATCCATCGCTACTTTCACGAGCACGGCTTCTTCTGGGTGCACACGCCGATCGTGACGGCGAGCGACGCCGAGGGCGCGGGAGAGATGTTCCGCGTCAGCACACTCGATCTCGCCAACCTCGCCGCGATCCCGAGAACGCAGGACGGTCGTACCGATTTCAGCAAGGACTTCTTCAGCAAGGAAGCGTTCCTCACCGTGAGCGGTCAGCTCAACGTGGAGACCTACTGTCTGGCGCTCTCGAAGGTCTACACGTTCGGACCGACGTTCCGCGCGGAGAACAGCAACACCAGTCGCCACCTCGCTGAGTTCTGGATGGTCGAGCCCGAGATCGCGTTCGCCGATCTCGCGGACAACGCTGCCCTCGCGGAGTCGTTCCTGAAATACATCCTGAGTGCGCTGCTGAACGAGCGCGGCGACGACATGAAGTTCTTTGCCGACCGCATCGACAAGGAGTGCGTGAAGCGGGTCGAGGGCTTCGTCACTTCGCCCTTCGAGCGCATCACCTACACAGAGGCCATCGCGGCGCTCGAAAAGAGCGGGAAGTCGTTCGAGTTTCCCATCAAGTGGGGCATGGACATGCAGTCAGAGCACGAGCGCTGGCTGAGCGACGAGCACGTCAAGGCGCCGATCGTCGTCACGAACTACCCGAAGGAGATCAAAGCCTTCTACATGCGCATGAACGACGATGGCCGGACGGTGGCGGCGATGGACGTTCTGGCCCCGGGCATCGGTGAGATCGTCGGCGGCTCGCAGCGTGAGGAGCGACTCGACTATCTCGATCGGCGGCTCGCGGAGATGAACCTCGACCCTAAGAGTTACTGGTGGTATCGCGATCTGCGGCGCTACGGCACAGTGCCGCACTCCGGGTTCGGCCTCGGCCTCGAGCGCACGATCATCTACGCCACGGGGATGGGCAACATCAGGGATGTGATTCCGTTCCCGCGCACGCCTGGACAGGCGGCGTTTTAGGCTCTGGGCTCTAGGCTTCAGGCTCTAGGGCTCTTGGGCTTCGAACGTCACGAACGACTTTTCCAGCCGTTCGCGCGCCTTCGCGCAGCGCTTGAGCACGTCCAAAGGATCGCCGGTGTCGGAGACCTCGAACATCAGCGCGCCGTCGTAACCGATCTTCTGGGTTTCCATCATTGCCGCGTCCCAGTTGATCGTCCCGGCATACGGCGTCAGATGATCGTCGCGCTTGCCGTGGTTGTCATGGACGTGCGTGGTCCACATGTGGCCGGAGAGCTCTTCGATCGCCTCGCAGAGATCACCCATCAGATGCGCATGCCCGTAGTCGAGACACACGCCGACGTCGAGGCCGTCCAACTGTTCTTCCACCAGTGAGGCGAGCCTCGCTGCGTCAGAGAGCGCATTCGGAATCACTTCCACCGCGACGCGAACGTTCGCGCGTGCAGCGGCCTCAGCAATCTCCTCGACACTGCGACGCGCGGCAGACTCGTTGTTGTCGGACGCATTCTGTTGCTCGCTCGATGGCACTCCGACGTGCAGGACGAGATAGCGAAACGGAATCTGTGCGGCAACCGCGATTGCCGCCTGCGCTTCTGCGACGGCCTGCTTTCGGCGGCTCTCGTCCACGGATGCGTTCGAGAACGGACCGACCCAACGGCCTTGCTGCATGCGCTCGACGATCGGCGCGTGAATCGAATGCAAGGTCAGACGCGTGTCAGCCAGCCATTCGGCGACTTCCGCGATCGCTTCCGGGCTCTTGTAGTCGAAGTGTGCTCGCGTGGCGAACAGCTCCACGACCTCGAACCCGTGCGCGGCGATGTGAACCAGGTGTTCGCGGCTGAGCCGCTGTTCGTGGAAGAGATGAGTGGAGATGCCGAACTGATACATGGACAGGCTCGGGCAGACCGATAGATTCATTCTAGTCTGCGCAGATCAACTCCCAACTCCCAATTAACGAAGTTCCTCGACGTGCTTCGACAGGATCTCGCGCAGGCGGGCGAAACGCGGGTCGCGCTCGATGTTGTTGCGCACGTAGGCCAGGGTCCGCGGGATGTACTGGATGTATACCGGGTTGCCGCGGGTAGTGGTCTGGAAGCCGAATGTGCCGAGCGCCTTCAGATTGCGCTGCAGTGCCATCAGGTCGAACCGCCGGCGGAAGACTCCCGACTCCGCACCGGCGTCGCCACGATCGGCGCCGACTCCGCGCAGCGCCATGAAGAACGCGATGAGCTCGTCCACCTCGCGCTCGCTGAAGTCCATGTACGAGTCGCGCAGCAGCGACACGAGGTCGTAGGTGTCGGGCCCCATTCGCGCGTCTTGAAAGTCGATGATGTAGAGCTGGCCACCGTGCAGCATCAGGTTTCGGCTGTGATAGTCGCGATGGCAGAACACCCTCGGCTCGGCGGCCAACTCCTCGGCGATGCGAAGCAGTTCCGCGCTGAGCGCCTCGCGGTCACCGGCGGAGAGGACCGCGCCGCGATATGCCTCGAGGAAATGCTTCACGAAGAACTGCAGCTCCCACGTCAGCTTCTCGACGTCGAACGCAATGCCATACGGCAGGTAGCTGCCGGACTCCAGTTCGCGCCCGCGCTGCTGCATCTTCACGATGAGCGTGACGGCCTGACGATAGAGCGCGGCATGTTCGGCGCGTGTGGCGGCGCCGAGATGCGCCTGCAGCGTGACGTCACCGAGATCCTGCAGCGCAAGGATGCCGAGCTCGTTCGAGTGCCCGAGGATTGCGGGCACCGGCACGGGCATCGCTGCCATCAGGCGTGTGACGTTGGCAAAGGGGAGTTGCTCGACGTCGAACGCCTGCGGATAGACAGCAAGCACCTGTGAAGGTGAGTCACGAAGCAGGATGCGAACGTATCGCCGATCGGAGGCATCACCCGTGAGCGGAACGACCTTCGCGCCGCGCGCGGCGAGGCCGGTCTCGGAAAGGTAGCTGTCGATACGAGGTCGTACGGTGTCGGTCATCTACAGGGAGCCTATTGCCAGTCCATCAATCCTGCGTTCACCAGGTGCAAGGTCGCCCGAGGCGATGCGGATGGTGACTCCATGCCACGAGGTGTCGGCGGGCACTCGCACGCCGTCCGTGACCACGCACTCCTTGAGCATCGCCCCGTCTTCGACAATCACATCGTCCCACAGGACGGTGCGCTCGATGCGAGCGGTTGGACTGATTTCGGCGCCAGCGCTCGTGTCGATGCCTTCTCGAGCCGCCAGCGTCAGTGACGTCTCCAGGTAGTCGGACGGCGTCCCGATGTCCACGAAGCTCGCCTGCGTGCGGAACGCCCGCACCGAACCAGGATGCGCGGCGGCCAGCTCGGGATACAACGTGCGGACTTCCGAAGGCGCGTCCGCAGGAACTGAAGCGAACGCAGTCGGTTCTGCTGCCTGGACACCAATGAAGTGGAACGAAGGCTCCCGCGATCCGCGCGGCACCCAGCCGGTAAATATCCCGTCGGCTCCAACGCCGACGCCGCTGTACTTTTCGGGCGCGGTGTTGGGCACAACGGCCATCGTCACGAGCGCGCCCGAGCGGCGATGGTCGTCGAGCAGCGCAGGGATGCTCAGGTCGGTCAGCGTGTCGCCATTCAGGATGAGAAACGTACCTGGGTTCGACAAGAGAGGCAGTGCGCGCCTCGGGCCGCCCGCCGATCCGAGCACGGGTACTTCCCACGAATAGCGGACTCGCATGCCGAGCGCGCTGCCGTCACCAAGCAGGCTCGTCAATGTATGCGGCAGATGGTGGAGGTTGAGCACGACATCCTGCACGCCCGCTGACGAAAGCGAGCGCAGGATGCGATGCACTAAGGGAGATCCGGCGACCGGGAGTGCGGCCTTCGCGCGGACGAACGACAGCGGACGAAGACGAGTGGCGAGGCCCGCTGTCAGGACGAGTGCTGAGACCATTCGTCGGCGAACATCATATCGGCGCCGGTCAGCCCGAGCCGCTCTCGTCGCTGGAGAAACAAGCCGCGATACGAGTCGAGCACGTAGTCGGACTCGCTGCGCCCAAGCGCGCGCGCCATCAATTCGATCGCGCGCTCACCGCCTTCGATCTCGACGAAGGTTCCGATCGGCGTTTCGTCGAGCGCGATGGTCGCGTCCTCGGCCGCGAACTCCTCGCGAAATTTCTGATAACGAAACCAGACGTGCAGACCCAACGACTCGAGCACGCGCGTCAGGACATCTCCGTCGCTGACGACGGTCTCATGCTCTTCGCGCGTCTTCATTCGGCTCGGTTGTGACGGCCCCTTGTAGGTCAGCAGGCTTCTGCCGGACTCGCTACGGACGCGTAAGGCGCAGCCGTTGCGGCGCAGTGATTCGTCGTTGGTGTCGAAGAGCGCATCTTCCTGGAGTCGCCGGCATTTGAGTGGGGCAGCGCCTGCGGCAAGGATGGCCGTTCGCGCTTCACCGGCGGTCTCGAACTGCAGTTTGATTTCTCGTTCGATCATGGGTGGACTCTCGGCTCTGGACTTTCGACTCTCGGCTCTTGGCTTCGGTTTCCAGGTTCCAGGTTCCGGGTTCCGGTCGAACAAAGGCCCCAGATTATAAGCACGTTCAAAAAAAAGAAAAGCCCCGGAGCGCGTGGTGCGATCCGGGGCCTTCCAGAGCATGGAGCCGGAAGCCTGGAGCCGAAAGCCTAGAGCCAGCTACTCCTTCGTCACTGTCACGAACGTTTCCTGGCCGCCGCGAACGACGCGCAGGAACGCGGTGCCACCGGATGCGATTCGCGCCAGCTCCCGCTGAGCATCCGCAGCCGTCTCGACCGCCTGCCGCCCGACTCGCACGATGACGTCGCCGGGCTGCATGCCGGCGCGAGCCGCGGGGCTTCCTTGCTCGATGTCGGTGACAACCGCACCGCGTCGATTCTCCATGCGCAGCCGGCGCGCGATCTCAGGCGTGATGTTCTGCAGCGTGATGCCGAAGCCGCTGCTCGTCTCCTGCGCCGGATCGTCAGGCTCGCGTCCGTTGGCGCGCGCGGTCTGACTCTCGGCTTCGAGATCGAGCTCGTCCACGGTGACGCTCACCGTCCGCTCCATCCTGTCGCGCATGATGCGAACTGGAACCGTTGTTCCGGGTCTGGTGCTCACGACCATCCGAACGAGCTCGTCGCGCGACGTGACGGGTTTACCGCCCCAGCCGATGATCACGTCACCAGGCTCGAGGCCGCCCTTGCTCGCCGCGCTGTCAGGCGCGACGCTTTGCACAACCGCGCCTTTGCGATCCTTCAAACCGAACTCGTCAACGGCCTCGCGTGCAATCGCACCCACCGAGACGCCGATACGGCCGCGCGTGATCTTGCCCGTGCGCAATTGCGGCAGCAGCTCGCGAACCGTATTACTGGGAATCGCGAAGCCGATGCCGATATTGCCCTGCTGTCTCGCGTCTGTATAGATCGCGGTGTTGATCCCGATGACTTCGCCGCGCAGGTTGAGCAGCGGTCCACCCGAGTTGCCGGGATTGATCGCCGCGTCGGTCTGCAGCACTTGCGCCGAGCGCCCCTCAGCAACGGTGAACGGACGCTCGAGTGCGCTGATGACGCCAACGCTCACCGTGTGGGCGAGACCAAACGGGTTTCCGATCGCCATCACCCAGTCGCCAGGCTGCATCTGCGACGAGTCGCCGAACTTCACTTCAGGCAGCATGTGATCGGGTTTCTGCGTGAGCTCGATCAGCGCGCTGTCGGTGAGCGGGTCGTGTCCGATCACCTTCGCGTCGTACTCCTGATCGTCGTCTTCGCCATAGAGCGACACCTTGATCTTGGTAGCGCCTTCGACGACGTGATTATTGGTGAGGATGAAGCCGGCCTTGTCGATGATGAAGCCGGTGCCGGCAGCTTGCACGACCTGCTCTCGCGGTCGCTGCTGCTGTCCGCCGCCGCCTCGTTCACGCGGCTCCTGCTGACCGAAGAATCGATCGAACAGGTCATTGCCGCCGCCGAAGAACTCGCTCAGATCCTGCGCGCGTTGCCTCGACTCGGTCCGGATGTTGACGACGGCCGGCATCACGGTCTTCGCGACGTCGCGGAATGTGTTGGCCGTCAGGGGACCGGTGATAGGCGCGCTGTTCATCGGCGGCGCCGCGATGGTCTGCGCGGACGATTCCGGCGCCAGGCCGAGTCGCGAAGCGATGACGAGCGCGGCCGCAGCCGAGGTCATCGCGATGAGCAGTGCGTAGAACCAGGTGTTTCTTCGGTTGGACATCAGAGCCTCCAAACCCTCACTCGCTATTGTCGACCTATTGTGGGGTCAACTTCACACCAGTGTCACGACCTCGCTTTGCCGTGGCCCTGTCACAATTGCTTCGCGTTCGCCCCGATAGACGTTAATTTCGGTGCGAACGCCGAACGTTTCGAAGTAAAGCCCCGGTTCTACGGTAAAACCGGTGCCCGGCAGGAGGCGCCGATCGTCATGCGTCTCGAAGTCGTCCATGTGGACGCCATTGCCGTGGACATTCTCACCAAGACTGTGGCCGGTGCGATGCACGATGCGATCGCCGTATCCCTGGCCGTTCAGCACGGCCCGGGCTGCCTCATCCACTTCCCATCCCCGGAGATCCCGGCCATCCCGGGCGGCCTCGACGACGAGGCGGACGGCCGAGTCGCGTGCATCGGCGACGGCTCGAAATGCCCGCGCCACCGCATCGGGCACGTGTGCTGACGTCACCGCGACCCACGTGATATCTGCAAACACTGCGCCCTTGTCCTGCTTCTTTCCCCACAAGTCCAGCAGCAGAACTTCGTTCGGAACCACGGCCCGGCACTGATCAGCCGTCGGTAGATAGTGGGGATCCCCGGCGTTTCCACCAACTGCAACGACAGGAGGGGAGTCGGTGACGAGCCCCTCTTCCTCGAACCACGTCATCATCTCCTGCTGCAACTCGAACTCATTGAGCGCGCGCCCGCGAGCCAGGGCGTCGGACGCCAGAGCGAACGCCCGGTCCTTGATGCGATAGAGCGACTCCGACGCCGCGCGATGTGTGACAAGTTGCTCGTCCGTCCATGCCGCTTCGAACTGTTGGACGAGATCTCCTGACGACACGACGTCAACTCCGCGCGCCCGTACCATTTCAAGCGTGCCGGCGTCGACACGGGAAAGATAGGGAATGGCGCAGAGCGGGGAGTATTCCATCGCCACGGTCTTGAGGCCCGAGAGCAGGTCCGTGAGGCCGGCGTCGAGCTGCTGCCGGCCGGAATACACGGTTCGTTCACCTGGTAGAGCATCGAGGTTATGGCGCTCAATGGCGTGAACGAGACCTCGCGGCTGACCGGTTGCCGGGATCAGGTAGTACCACCGCCGCGTGGTCATGTGCGTGCCGGTCGTCAGCCCCGCCAGCCGTGCTGCGACGGGATTTGACCCGTGAAAGTCGTACAGCAGCCATCCGTCCAGGCCGGCTTTCCGTAGTCGATCCTGAACTGCTGCTATATCCAGCCCCATACCGTGATTCTAAGCCCGACGTAGTTCTTTCGACGTTGACGCCGCCGAGAAAGCCGTTTCGACCTAGAATTCGGAGTGCCAGCCCCTGTATTGCTCCTATGACACAGCGACTTGCGTTTGCTTTGACTCTCGCCGCCCTGAGCGGCGGCCTCCTGGCCGCACAACAGCAGCCAGCACCCCAGACGCCGGCGCCGCCCGCGGACCAGCCTGCGGTTTCCTTCCGAGTGGAAGTGAACTACGTCGAGGTGGACGCGGTCGTCACCGATGCGCAGGGCACGCCGATTTCCAATCTCACGAAGAACGACTTCGAGCTCTACGAGGATGGGAAGAAGCAGGAGGTCTCGACCTTCTCGCTGATCAACATCCCGATCGAGCGTGCGGAGCGTCCGCTGTTCGCATCGGCGCCCGTCGAGGCCGATGTGCAGGGCAACGAGCACGTCGAGGGACGCGTCTACCTGATTGTCCTCGACGACGTGCATACCGATCTCACGCGAACTCCGCGCGTCAAGACCGCAGCCACTCGATTCATCGAGACCAACTTCGGCACCAACGACCTGGCTGCCGTGGTCTACACGGGCCGAACCGGTGATGGCCAGGACTTCACGAACAACCCGCGGCTCCTGATTAACGCGATCAACAAGTTCCAGGGACGCAAGCTGCGCTCGGGCACGCTCAGTCGGATCGAGGGGGCGCGCGTCAATCCGGCGACGGGAGCCCTCGAGCCGGGTGATGACATCGATCAGATGGATCGCGCGTTTCGCGCGCGCAACCTCGCCAACTCGATCCGGAAGCTGTCGGAGTTCATGGCCGGAGTGCGCGGGCGCCGCAAGGCGATGATCCTGATTGGCGAAGGAGTCGATGTCGACATCTACCAGGCCGTTGGCCAGTTGGGATCGACCGCGTCGTCAGTATTGCTGGACACCCACGACGCGATCGCCGCTGCGACACGCGGCAACGTCGCCATCTACGCGGTCGATCCGCGCGGACTCTCGCTTGCCGAGGGCGACCTGATCGAAGTGTCCGGCACGGTCGGCGACGCCGACTCGCGAGCGATTGCCAACGAGATGCGGCTCTCGCAGGACAGTCTCCGTGTGCTGGCCGATGCCACGGGTGGATTTGCCGCCGTCAATCGCAACGATCTCAACGGCGCCTTCGATCGCATCGTGGCCGAGAACAGCAGCTACTACATGCTCGGTTTCTACTCGACCAACGATCGACGCAATGGCCGTTACCGCAAGCTGGAAGTGCGGGTGACGCGCCCGGGTTTGCGCGTGCGCAACCGTGCGGGCTACTACGAGGCGCGCGGCCGCGCGCCGAATCAACCGGCTGCTGCCGCGGGGAACGTCGTCGCACCGGCGCTTTCCGATGCGCTTGCCAGCCCACTGCCTGTCAGTGGCGTGCCGATGAAAGTCTTTGCCGCGCCGTTCAAGGGCACGGCGCCGAATGCGGCCGTCGCGCTCGCGCTCGAGATCGACGTGCGCGATCTGAATTTCGTCGAAGGCAATGGCACGTTCAACGAACAGATCGAAGTGGCATATACCGCGGTGAACAACCAGGGGAAAGTGTTCCCGGGTGAACGGCAGACGGCCACGCTCACGTTGAAGCCCGATACCTACGAGCGCGCAAAGACTCGCGGTTTCCGCGTGCTATCGCAGGCGAACCTGCCGCCAGGGCGATACCAGATGCGCGTCGCTGCTGGAAACAAGGCGGGCAAGGCGGGCAGCGTTATCTACGATCTGGAGGTTCCGGACTTCGGCAAGGACTCACTCATGATGAGCGGAGTTGCCATGACGTCCGCGGCTGCAGCGCAGGCACCAACGATCAAACCGAAGGATCCGCTGGCTGACTTCCTCCCGGGGCCGATTACCGCGATGCGTGAGTTCGAGAAGGGCGACCTGGTGGTGCTCTTCGCCGAGTTCTACGAGAACACGCGCAACAACACGACGCACATGCTCGACTTCAAGGCGGAGCTTCGTGCCGAGGGCGGACGTGTGGTGCAGGCGGTGAACGATGAACGCTCGTCTACCGAACTGCAAGGCAAGAGCGGAGGCTACGGCTTCCAGGCGCGTCTGCCGCTCGATGCCGTGGAAGCCGGGTTGTACGTCATTCACGTCGAAGGACGCTCGCGCGCCAATCCGGACGCCGTCGTCAGTCGCGATGTTCAGATAAAGGTGCGTTGAACGAGCGCTCGTAGTTCGACGCACCAATGCGCCT
>Ga0315912_10005417_pt1 | contig 11762 bp, 11 predicted proteins | sample VfabasoilMG_FD_204469 | JGI IMG/M metagenome (GOLD analysis project Ga0315912, IMG submission 204469) | Garden soil microbial communities collected in Santa Monica, California, United States - V. faba soil | ecosystem: Environmental > Terrestrial > Soil > Garden | place: USA: California...
CACGGGCACGCTGGACTCGAGCACGGTGCGCTCTGCGCGACGTGTGCCGGTGACGATGACCTGCTCCAGGTCCTGCGCGTTGGAGACTTCAACCTCCGCGGCCGTTGCGGTCTCGTGCTGGCCGAGCGCTGCCGCGACGGCGAAGGCCACCACAGCCGCGGAATGCTTGTAAGAATTGCTCACCTTGAACTCCCTGCGCACACGTTGTTGTTGCAGGGAATCTTGCGAGCCGGCCCTTATGCTGAGGAAATGGCCGATTGCAATGTTCTTGCTACCGCGGGTTCTAAGGTCGCTGCACCTGCTCGAGAACTCGCAGCACGTTGCCGCCCCATATATTCTCGATCTGCCGCGGTGTGAGTCCTGCCTTCAGCAGGCTTTCGGTTATACGACTGTAACCGGTTGCGTCTTCAAAGCCCTTCACGCCGCCACCACCGTCAAAGTCGATGCCGATACCCGCGTGCTCCGCACCGGCGATCCCGATCACGTGCAGCAGGTGCGCGAGGAACTGTTCATAGGTCGCCTCGGGCACGGGAAATCGTTCGTCTATCTGCGCCTGTTTCCGTGTGCGTTCCTGCAGCTGCGCCTCGGTGTTGCCACGCGACTGCCGCAGCTCCGCCAGCGCCGCGGTCCGCTCCGGGGTCGCCGTACGCGTGACCATGTAATCAGGATATGCAGAAACCTGAACCACCCCGCCCCTGGCGGCGATGCGCCGCAGATGCTCGTCATCCACGTTGCGCGGATGATTGAACACGGCGCGCGCACCGGAATGCGACAGCACGATGGGTTTGCTGGAGAGCGTCAGCACCTCATCCAGCGCCGCATCGGAGGCATGCGACATGTCGATGATGATTCCCAGCCGGTTCGCCTCGCGCACCCATTCACGGCCCAGCACGGTCAGCCCGGGGAAATCCGTGCGCGCCGCGTCGGTGCTCGAAGTGGCGAGGTCGTTGTTCCGGAAGTGCACCGGGCCGGCCATGCGGATACCGCGTGCATGAAACCCCGCCAGCAGCGCCGGCTGGTCACCCACCGGATAGCCGTTCTCCATGCTGAGCAGCACCACGCGCCGGCCGCTGGCCACCACGGCGCGGGCCTCGTCGGCCGTATGCGCCAGCCCCAGGACATCGGGATGTTTCGCTACCAGCGCAAGGATGGCATCGAGCCGGGTGTTGGCCGCCGCGAATGCCGCAGCGCGTCCCTCCGCTGTCAGCGGACCCTGCGGAATGTAGGTGGCAAAGAAGCCGCCATCCAGGCCACCCTCGATCATGCGCGGCAGATCTATCTGCGAGCCGTCGTCCTCGACGCGGTGACGCTGCATGAAGTCCCAGCCCTGGATCTCGAACAGGGCCGGGGTATCCAGATGTGTATCCAGCGTCAGCACCCGCTCGTGCAGCCGCCCGGGGTTGGTTGCGCAGCCGGCGAGGGCCAGCAACACCAGAAAGCTCCAGCCGGCGGCTGCCCGCAAGTTCATGTCCGACATGGCACCCTTTTTTTGGTGATCCTGCTCATTCTAACGGTCGAATGACCTGGTGCAGGGTGCGAACAGCGGCGAGGGCCAGGGTTGCATGCACATGTCGTTCTGGCATTAGGGGCAGCGACGTGGTGTCGCTAGGCTCCTGACATGGAACGCCGCCATCTTCTCGCAGCATTGCTGCTCGCCATCCCCGTCTCCGCAATTCCCCAGGAGGAACAGGTCATCGAGTGGACCTGGAACGCGGTAGCAAGTACTGACCAGTCGGCCGGCGAGAGGCGCTACGACCTGCACTTCAAGGGCAGTATTGGCTCCGGCTACATCCTGTACGGCTCGGACTTCGAGGTGGACATCGGACCCCGGCCCGTGCGACTGAAGTTCGACGCACCCGAGGTGACCCCACGGGGATCGCTGCAATCCACGGGTACGCGCCGCCGGCTCGACCCGGTGTTCAAGGGCGAATACAGCTATTTCCAGGGCACCGCGCAGCTCTCGCAGCAGATCACGGTGAAGAACGGAGTTTCGCACGTCACGGGCACGATCCGTGGTCAGACCTGCCGTGAGGCGGACGGTACCTGCTCGCTGTTCAGCCGAAAGTTCGACCTGCCGCTGCCCTAGCACGCGATTGCGGGTCAGATGAAGCCGATCACCCGCCCGGCAAGCCCGACACCGAACCACAGCACCAGCGTGGCCGCCACCGAGAAGCGCACCACGGCCGGATGACGGGGACCGGAGGTCGCCACGCGCCGGAACCAGGCGAGCTGGAAGATCGAAGCCACGATGAACAGGCTGATCTTGGTCTGGAAGGCCAGGTTGCCCGCGTACAGTCGCGGCGTCGCAATGAAGATCAGCACGCCGCTGACGAGCGCGAGCGCGAGTCCGATCCAGGAAAGCCTGTGCGCCTCGCGCGCGACGCGCTCCACCGGCACTTCCGTCAGCGCCTTGCCCAGCAGGCGCAGGCTGACCAGCACCAGGGACGATAGCAGCAGCACGAAGCCGATGATGTGCACGATCTGGAGGCTTGCGCCGACCATGTGATCGCTCTTGCTGACAGCACGTGCGATCGCACTTCCTTCGAGCGCAGAGAGGGCTTGCTGCAGATCCACGAGCTCTCCTCAGGTCCAGGCAGGCAGGTACGGAATCAGCCTGCCGAAGACGATGACCAGCGACCACAGCACCAGGGAGGCCAGTCCGGCAGCGCGCGCCGAGCGTGGGAGGGCCAGGTCCTGGCGACCTGCTCCGCTTCGCGCCAGGGTCAGCTCGAAATACAGCGCATTCACGCCGGCCAGCGCGATCAGCAGCAGCTTCAGCGGAAACGCCGGGCTCAGCACCAGCCGACCGGCGGCGGACCAGAACAGCAGGATGCCAGTGACAAAGATCACCGCAAACCCGCCCAGCACCCAGGGCCTCAGGCTGCCGATCACCCGGCGCACCGGTACGTCACGGAGAAACACCCCCAGCACGCGCAGATCGATGACGAAGAGCAGGCCGACCGCGAACGCCAGGCCGATCAGGTGCGCCCCCTCGATCAGCAGGAACGCATAGCGGGACTCCGCGATGGCCACACCCAGGGGCGAGAACTCGATGCGCTCGGCCCAGGCGTGGATCCCGGCCAGCCAGGATGGCACTTCCGGATTCATTCAGTCCCCGAACCTGGAGCGGAAGGTCAGTCCCACGTAGCGCGGCAGCCCGATCGCAGCGCGGCTCAGGCCCGAGTTCGAGAAGTCGCTGACCGAGATCAGGTAGCGCTCGTCGAGCAGGTTCTTCGCCAGCAGCGATATATCGTAGCGGCCGTCCGCGAACTTGACGCCGATGCCGGCGTCGAGCACCGAATATCCGTCCTGGTGACCATAGGCCGACAGCGACGGGCTGACATTCAGGCTGGAGCGGTAGCTGTTGTTGGCGAAGCCGTGCAGCTCCGCACCCCAGATGGCCAGCGGCTGCCGGAAGTCGAAGCCGAAGGCCAGCGTGAAGTCGCTGGAGCCGCCGACACGCTCGCCACTGAGGTCGCAGCCAGCCGGCGCCGTGGCCGGATCCACTTCGACGGCGCAGGATCCATTGGAATAGTCTGAATAGCGCGCCGGGTTGTACGAACCCACCACCGTGAAGTTCAGCCCGCGGGTGACCGCGAAGGCGGTGTCGATCTCCGCTCCCTTGCTGGTCACGCGTTCCGCATTGCCGAAGAAGCTGGCATAGCCGGAGGTGGTGGTGGAATCGGGAACATAGACGGTGGTCTGGAAATCCTTCAGTGTCGTGTGGAAGGCATTCACGTTCAGGCGCAGCCGGCCGTTGAGCAGGCTGGACTTGATGCCGAGTTCGTAGTTGTACACCCGCTCCGGATCGAGAATGTCGACCTCGGTGCTGGACTTCAGGAACTGCACGGCGCTCGACTTTTCGCCGTAGGACCCGATCGCATACAGCAGCACATCCTCCGAGACGCGCCAGCTGGGGTTCACCAGCCAGGCGATGGAGTCATCTTCGGTTTCACCGCTGATGAACGCCGTGGTGCGCGCATTGGCGGTGCGGATCGAGGTGGCCAGCTGCCGCTCCAGCGCGGTCGATCCCGGGAAGTTCGCCGCGGACAGCGCCACGCCGCCGTCGTTCCAGCTGGAGGTGCTGTTGGTGCGCTTTTCGTTGGTGAAGCGCAGTCCCGCGGTCAGCGTGAAGTCATCGGTCACGTGCCAGTTGGCCTGGCCGTAGGTCGCAATACTTTCGGACTTCGGCTCGGTCAGCGAGTCGTAATAGATGTCGTTCAGCGATGCGGACATCAGCGCCTGTCCTGCCGCGGTCTTGTTCAGCTCCGTGAAGATGTCGTAGGTACGGCCGGAAATGCGCGCACTGGTCGCCTGGAATGCGCCGGAGTCCGGCCCGTAGTGCGTCTCCGGGCGGTTGCCGCTGGCAGTCTCCACGTCGAGGTAATAGACACCGGCCTGGTAGTCGAGCTTTGGGCCCAGCGGCGAGGTGATGCGCAGCTCCTGGGACAGCTGCGAGGTTTCCACGTGGCCGCCCGAGAAGCCCGTGTCGAGCACGTCGTAATCGTTCTTGGCACGGAACACGTAGTCACGCGCGGCCGAGATCGAAGTCAGCGTCCAGCCGCCGGCGAATCCCCAGTCCACCTGCAGCGATCCGCCGCGTGATTTGCTGAGCAGCCGGCCCATCTCGTTCGACGCATACGTGTCGTCAGAGTTGTAGATCGTATTGATGCGACCGGGGAAGCGCGCCTCGCGTACGGTGTAGTTGTAGTTGAAGGTGCCGGTGGTGGCACCACCGCTCGGCGGAATGACGCCGCGGACATTGCCGTTGGTGTAGGCCGGCAGGTCGTCCAGGTTCACATACCAGGCACCGTTGAATTCCTCCGACTGCGAGTAGTCGAAGCTGGCGCGCGCGGTGAGGCTGTCGAATGGCCGGGCCAGAAGCTGCACGCGTCCGGTGTAGCGGTTCAGGTCATTCAGGGTCTCGCCTGGCTTGTAGAGATTGTCCACCGGACCATCGCCCTTCTCGATGCCGCCCGAGAGCCGGTACGCGAGCCAGTCACCTGCCAGGGCGCCGGTCACGTACCCCGCGGTGCGTACGGTCTCGCGGCTGCCGTAGTCGACCTCCGCACCCGCGGAGGTGTCGAACGAAGGCAGACGCGTCGCGACATTCACCACACCCATGGTGGTGTTCTTTCCGAGCAGCGTCCCCTGCGGTCCGCGCGCCACCTCGATCCGGTCCAGATCGAAGAAATTGCCCCAGCTCGAGCCGGGATGCACGGTGTAGACATTGTCGATGATCACACCGACGCTGCCCTCATAGGCTTCCTGGTTCTGGTTCTTGCCGATGCCGCGGATGGCGAAGCTCGACTGACGCGGCTGGTTCTGGATGACGGAGACGCTTGGCAGCTTGCGCGAGAAGTCGGTGGCCGTGCTGGCATTGTCCCGGAGCAACTCGGCAGCGCCGACCACGGAGGTCGGCAGCGGCACATCCTGGTTGGCTTCCTGGCGGTTGCGCGCCGTGCTCACGACCACCTCGTCGAGCTCTGCAGTCTCCTGTGCCTGCGCCAGCGGCGCCACGGCGGCAACGAACAACAGGGATGCGGGAATATTCAGTCGCGACATGTTCTTTCTTTTCCTGGATTCTCAGCGCTGGATGATGGCGTCGGTGCGGGGCACGCCCACCGCGCCGCCCCCGAAACCGGCGTTGTTCTCCACGCAGGTCTGCTCGTACTTCTCGTCGATTTCCGGCCGGCCATTGGCCGGCACCACTTCGTAGTGCCAGTTGTGGATGGGATCCTTCTCGGTCCAGTGCTTCATCGGGATGGTGGCCGTCCACGGCCGTGTGAAGACCTCCGGATCAGTGACCCTGGCCACGTAGTTGAAGCGCTTGCCGTCGTTGGCGAACACGTAGCGCTCCTCGATCACGGCGTTCTCGCTGATGAAGTCCCCCGTGCGGCCCAGCAGCGCCTTGCCATTGTTGTTGCGCACGTCCACGACCAGCGTGTTGCCTTCCCAGTGGCCGCGCGAATCGGCGTTCCACAGCTTGATGTTGTCCGCCAGGTGCGGCTTGCCATCGAGATGGATCAGTCGGCTGCCCGAACCGAACAGCAGGAAGACGTAGCCGGGATACTGGCGGATCTCGTAACCATGCCAGGTGAAGGACTTCGGCACGCCCGCCGGAGCGCAACGCGCCAGCGGCTCGATGAACCGCGGTTCGGTGGGATTGGCGAAGTGCGCGGCGAACTCCTGCTGCTTCGCGCGGGCCCAGGGCTGGTACGGGAGCTGTCCGTCAGCGGGATCGGTGACGCGGCTCGGCGCACGGCTCTCGCGCGGACCCAGTTCGCGCGGATTGTCGCCCGGCGCGCCGCCCTGCGGATCGGTCCAGTTGTTGTGGTTGGCGATGGTGTTGGACCAGTGCCCCTCGATGTCCGGCTGTCCGTCGGCACGGCGCTTGCCGGTCCATTTGCCTTCCGCGATGGCCGGATACGACGTCTCGTTCTTCCACGACGAACGCGGCGGCCGCGTGGGCGTGGTTTCGGCGACGGCACTGCCCACGACCAGCAAGGTGCCCAGCAGGGCTCCCGTAGTGGAGATTGAAATGCGCATGTTCAGTTCTTCCTCGGCGGGTAGTGCTGGTCGTAGTCCAGCGTGAAGCAGTAGTCCTCGATGATCTGGGCGTTCTTGTCGCGATTGCGGTGCAGGTTCACCGTCAGCGACCAGGGACGCGTGAACACCTGCGGATCCTCGAGCGTCGCCCGATATTCGATGGTGTTGGCATCCAGGTACTTCCAGCGCTCCACGACGTGCAGGTCCACGCTGTGGAAGTTGCCGGCGCGGTCCAGCCAGGTCTCGTCATGGAAGTCCGCCACGTCGACCACCAGCGTGTCGCCTTCCCACTTGCCGCGGGAGTCGCCCAGCCAGAATTCCTGGCCCTTTTCCACGGGATGCTGCGTGCCATTGGTATGGATGGTGCGTACCTGGTGGCCGAACTGATGCAGCAGCGTGAGGTCACGCTCCCGCTGCAGGATCTGGAAGGGCTCCGGGTAGTACACGCTGCGCGGCACACCCAGCGTCCAGCACTTCAGGCGCGGATCGTTGGTGGTGCGCACACTGAAGTTCTGCTTGCGGCGTTCCAGCGCCTCGGGCTTGTAAGGGATCGACTTGCCGTCGATCACGCCGGCCCCCGGGGGCGCATCCCTGCGCGGCCCATGTGGCTCCAGGTCATAGTCGGCGGGGCTCGTGGTCTGCCAGATGCCGGAAAAGTCGGGCTTGCCATTGGCCAGTCGCGGGATGCCCGTGCCGGTTTCGGCGTTTCCGACCGCGGTCAACAGCATCAGGACCAATGCAGCCGACAGGCGATGTGGAGTACTGATCATTGCGCGGCCGCCGTTGCCGGTGAATCCTGCGCACCGCCGGTCTGGAACGTGCGACCGTCTTTCAGCGTCAGTGTGACCGAGTAGCCGAAGGGACCGCCGTTCTTCGATCGGTAGCCCTTGATATGGACCTCCGTGCCCGGCTTCACGTCTTCCTTGGTGAGCCCCTTGTTGGCCAGCGCATTGGGCGTCCCGAACTCGACACCCCAGTTGGTCACCGTGCCATCGGCGCCCTTCACGTCGAAGTACAGCCAGCTGTGCGGATTCACCCAACGCGATTTGGTGACCACCCCAGTCAGGTCGAGGGGCTTTGCCGCATCGAATTCGGCAGCAAAGGCGTGGTGCGCCGATGCGGTATGCACAGGCAGGGTGATGGCTGCAGCCGTCAGCAGCGCGGTAATCAGCGGTCGGATCATCGTGGCACTCCTGGAATATCTGATCGCACGGGAACTGGCGGCCACGCCATGGCCCCGGCGAATGAAGGCTAGGCATCACCAGTCATGCCGTGAAATTCTGAAAGGGGATATCCAGGAGCCACGCGGCTATGTAGGCCACGTTGGTGCACGAATCGCGCGTCTGTGGTCACAAGGTGGTTTGAAGTCGGTCGCCATCGCGCCGTCGCAGCTGCATCGCGGTAACAACCCGCGCACAGACAGATTGGCTCTGAGCAATTGTGAAATACAGATCAGCGGCTGGCCGCGGCAAGAGACCTGCGAGTCAGCGCTGCAAAAGAGTACGGCCCGGAGATCCGGGCCGTTGCTGGAGCGGGATCGAACCTCCCAGAAGGCTTCAGGGTGCCGGATTCTTTGGCGGAGGTGCGACGATCCGGACCAGCTTGCCGCCGTCCTTTTCGTAGAACTCGGCGCCAACCGCACCTGCAACCCTGAAGCCACGGCTGGCAAGCAGGTCCGCCGCCTTCCCCGAACGGCCGGCGTGGTTTGAAACGGTGATGATCTGCCGATCACGCGGGATATAGGCCAGATATTTTTCCAGATCTGCGGCCTGGACGCTCAGAAACACCGGGAATGCGCCCTTGCCGGCATGCTCATCCGGCCGGCGCAGATCGATCACCACGATCTGCTCCGGCGTAGCCAGCAGCGCATCGACCTGGGTGCGGGTGAGCAGCGGCGACTTGAAGCCGTGATCCGTGGATTCCTGCGTCGGTGCATCGGCAGCAGCAGCCGCCAACGAAAGAGTGGTGACGATCAGCGCGGTGGCCAGTGATCGAAGGGATGTAGTCAGATTCATGATGAAGCTCGGATTGGATTGCGGGAGCACAATCCAATCCGATTCCACCCGGGCGGGGAAATGGCAGTTCGTTGCGTGCTCATGCCGGACCCGATGCCCACAGCGGCAAAGGACGCGGGCCTGGACCCGCGCCCCCGCAACCCTCAGCGCTTGTTGATCTGGTCGAACACACCGCCGTCGCTGAAGTGCTCGGCCTGCAGCTTCGTCCAGCCGCCCAGATCCTGGACAGTGACCAGCGAGATCTTCGGAAACTGCTTCTCGTACTTCGCCGCCACCTGCGCATCGCGCGGGCGATAGAAATTGCGGGCGATGATCTCCTGGCCTTCCTTCGAGTACAGGTACTTCAGGTACTCCTCCGCGAGGGCCTTGGTGCCACGCTTCAGCACCACCTTGTCGACCACCGCGACGGAAGGCTCCGCCAGCACGCTCACAGAAGGATTCACCACATCGAATTTGTCGGCGCCGAATTCCTTCAGCGCGAGATAGGCTTCGTTCTCCCAGGAGATCAGCACATCACCCACGCCGCGCTGCGCGAAGGTGGTGAGCGAGGCGCGTGCGCCGGTATCCAGCACCGGTACATTGCGGTACAGCTTGCCGAGGTAGGCCTTGGCCGTGGCATCGCTGCCGCCGGGCTGCTTGTGCGCCCAGCCCCAGGCCGCCAGATAGTTCCATCGCGCGCCGCCCGAGGTCTTGGGGTTCGGTGTTACCACCGACACGCCGGTCTTGACCAGGTCCGCCCAGTCCTTCACGCCCTTGGGATTGCCCTTGCGCACAAGGAAAACCACGGTGGAAGTGTAAGGAGCACTGTGATTCGGCAGACGCGCCTCCCAGTCGGGAGCCAGCAGCTTGCCGCGCGTGACCAGGGCATCCACGTCCGCCGCCAGCGCCAGCGTGACCACATCGGCCTGCAGGCCATCGATCACCGCGCGCGCCTGCTTGCCCGAGCCGCCATGCGACTGGTTGATTTTCACATCCTGGCCACCGCTCTTCGTCTTCCAGTACTTCGCGAATGCCGCGTTGTATTCCTCGTACAGCTCGCGTGTCGGGTCGTACGATGCATTGAGCAGCGTGGCCGGAGGCTGCGCAGCCGGTACTGCAGTCGCTGCCGTGGCTGCGAGGGCAGCCATGCCGAGCACCAAGAGGCTGCGGCGATTGAAGCGTGCGGTGGTCATGAATCTTCTCCTGTCCCGTATCTGTTCGAGGCGTGCATTGCGCCGTTGTTCCCGGGCCCTAGAAGGACCAGGTCAAGGCCAATGCTCCATAGAGCGGATTACCGTGCGGTGACGCATTGGGCGCATCGCGCAGCAGTTCGCCGCGATCCACCCAGACCATGTCGACCTGGGCGCGCAGTTTCTTCGGCAGGATCCAGTAGCGTGCGCGCGCCTGAAACTGCGTGCCGGCGAAACTGCCGGAATTTCCGCTGGGATCGCCAATGCCGCTGGTGGAAAAGGTGTCGTGCCGGTCGGCTGCCCACAATCCGAATATGGTGGCGTATCCATCCAGCCTCGCCGTGGGAGCCACTTCCAGGCGGAAACCGGCCAGATCGATATTGGTTCGTCCAACCATGCCGTAGATGCCCGAGGGCGCGAAATCGGCACTGCGCGACCCGAACAGGGTATCGAAACGGTGGTACTTCCCGCCGGCTTCATCGCCGGTGGCGCGGTTCAGCTGCAGCGACAGGCGCGGCTTCCAGCTGGCATTGAAGCTGTAGCCGATGGCCACGTGCAGCAGGTAGGCGTCCACATCCAGCCGCGCGGCGGTTGCGCTGCTGCCACTGCTCACGCTGCCCGTCTGGTAGATGCCCTCCAGATCGAAGTCGTAACGTCCGGTGGCCGGCACACGCAGCGCACGCACACCGAAGTTGTGCAGATCGCGATCGCGCGTCGCGTGCGAGCCATGATCCTTCTCGCGGAAGCCCACGTACTCGAACTCGGTCTGCGCCCCGGGCAGCAGGCCAGGCGTCGAAAAGAAGGTGCCCCAAAGTTGCTGGTCCCACCCCTCGCGATCCAGCTGCACCTCGTTGTCGAGCAGCGAATCGAAGTCGCTGGGAAGGCGCTGCTGCGGCAGCACGTAGAACAGCGACCACTGCGCGCGGTTGCTGAACTGCATCTGGGTGAACACGCCGGTGGAGCCCTGCGGCGTATTGCGGTAGTCATCGGAGGAGATCAGCCGGCGGGATCCGAGGTTGAGCGTGAAGCGGCCGAGCATCACGCTGGCGGAACTGCCCTCGCCGAAGGGCGCGGCAAAACGACGCTGCACATTCAGTTGCACGGGCTCCAGCGCATTGACTTCGTTGACCGTGAGGTAGCTGCCCTCCCCGGTCTCGTAGGCACGGCTGTCCGAGATCATCGCCGCGAGGGTCCAGTCTCCGTGTTTCCACTGCGCGAGAACGTCGCTGCGCATGGCCAGCATCTGGTCCTCGGCGTCGTATCCGGGCCGGTACTGGCCATCCAGGTACTCCTGGCGGATCCGCACGTTGCCGGACAGGGTGAGTTCATTGTCCGCAGCGCGCACGCGCGGTGCCAGCGCCAGGCCCAGGGTCAGCGCTCCCAGCGCGGCGGCACTGCCGATCTGCAACCGTCCGTGCCGCTTTCTTATGCCTTCTCGATCCACTGACACCCGCCGCTCATGACCGGAAATGCCGGACCGCGGATCATACGCCCTGGCCGCCGCAGCGCACATCAGCGGCGGCCCCGAACAGGGACGGCGCCGCACGTGCCGCTCAGCGAGACGGCAGGTCGATGTCGGCAAATACAGCATCGGTCTCCGCCTGGCTGAGCGTGGTGCGGGCGCGATCCACCACCCGGCGCGTGAGATGCGGCGCCAGCAGCCCGATGAAGTCATACATGTACCTGCGCAGCAGAGCCGAACGGTCGAAGCCCACCCACGTGGTATGCGTAGGGAACAGATGCGCGGCATCCAGCACCACCAGGTCCGCATCCTCCACCGGATCGATGGCCATGTTGGCGATGATGCCGACGCCGATGCCCAGCCGCACATAGGTCTTGATGACATCCGCATCGCGCGCCGCCAGCGCGATGTTCGGGCGCAGGTTGCGTGCCAGGAAAGCATCGGTCAGCGATGAAGGCCCGGTGAAGCTGAACACATAGCTCACGATGGGATGCGCGCCGAGTTCCTCCAGAGTCAGCTCCTTCACGCTGGCCAGCGGATGACCCTGCGGCACGATCACCTGCCGAT
>Ga0315912_10005418_pt1 | contig 11760 bp, 11 predicted proteins | sample VfabasoilMG_FD_204469 | JGI IMG/M metagenome (GOLD analysis project Ga0315912, IMG submission 204469) | Garden soil microbial communities collected in Santa Monica, California, United States - V. faba soil | ecosystem: Environmental > Terrestrial > Soil > Garden | place: USA: California...
GCCCGTCGCGATAGCGTGCCCCGAGTCCCCGGTTCCGGGGACGTGCCCTTTCGGACGACATGCACGATCTTGACGAAGTTTTCGGACCGCACGGTCCGCTCAAGCGCTCACTGCCGGGGTTCACGCCACGGCGTTCGCAGCTCGCCATGGCCCTGCGGGTGGCGCGTGCGCTCGAGAACCGTGCGCCGCTGGTGGTGGAAGCCGGTACTGGAACCGGCAAGACTTTCGCCTACCTGGTACCGGCGCTGCTGTCGGGGCAACGCGTGCTGGTCTCCACCGGAACCCGCACCCTGCAGGACCAGCTCTTCAACAAGGACCTGCCGCTGGTGGCCGGCGCCATCGGCCGCCCGGCGAGCGTCGCGCTGCTCAAGGGGCGCTCTAACTACCTTTGCACCTACCGCATGAACCAGCTGGGCGGACAGCGCAGTCTTCCGGGGACGCGCGACCGCATGCTGGCGCGCGTGCAACGCTGGGCCGGCAGCACGCGCAGCGGCGATCTCGCCGAGGTTGCAGATCTGGGCGATGCGCATCCGCTGTGGCCGCAGATCACGTCCACGCGCGACAACTGTCTCGGCGCCAAGTGCGCCGACATCGGCCGCTGTCACGTGGTCGAGGCGCGTCGCAAGGCCATCGGGGCGGACATCGTCATCGTCAACCACCACCTGCTGCTGGCGGACATGGCGCTCAAGGAGGAAGGCTTCGGCGACCTGCTCGGGGCCGCCGACGCGGTCATCATCGACGAGGCCCACCAGATACCGGATCTTGCGACGCAGTTCTTCGGCGCGCGTTTTGGCAGCCGGCAGGTCGAGCTGTTGCTGCGCGACGCACGGCAGGAGCTGGTACAGGCGCGCGCCGCACCAACCGCACTGGCCGAAGAATTCGGCGCCATCGAGAAAGGCCTGGCGGCGCTCGCCGAGATCCTGCGGAGCACGCTACGCCCCGACTGGCTGACCGCGGACACGCCGCTTGCCGATGCCGCGCAGGCTGTCGTGCAGTCGCTGCGCGCACTGGCAGCGGCGCTCGCGGAGCAGGGGCGGGAGCCCGGCATTGCGCAGTCCGCGTCACGCGCCACCGAGCTGGCGGCGCGCCTGGAAGAAATCACGCAGGCCGAGGAACACGAAGGCGCGCGCAGCGTCGAGCTCACGCAGCGCGGCTTTTCGCTGAGCCTTTTGCCCTTCGACGTGGCGGAGCGATTCTCCAGGTTCACCACGGGTACACGTGCCTCGTGGGTATTCACGTCGGCCACGCTCTCGGTGGGCGAGGACTTCGCCCATTTCACCTCGCGGCTCGGGCTGAATGAAGCCGAGACCCTGGCGATCGCCAGTCCGTTCGATTTCGAATCGCAGGCGCTGCTCTATCTACCGCCGCGCATGCCCGATCCGTCCTCGCAGGAGCACACGCCGGCGGTCATCGACACCGCCGTGCCACTCATCGAGGCCTCGGCGGGCGGTTGCTTCGTGTTGTTCACCAGCCACCGCGCGCTGCAGCGCGCGGCCGCGCTGCTGCGGGCGCGCTGGGCCACGCTCAGCGACTTCCCCCTGCTGGTGCAGGGCGAGGCGCCGCGCGAACAGCTGCTGCGCATGTTCCGCGAATCGGGCAACGCGGTGTTGCTGGGCACGGCCAGTTTCTGGGAAGGCGTGGACGTCAAGGGCGATGCGCTGCGTCTCGTGATCATCGAGAAACTGCCGTTTGCCTCACCGGATGACGCGCTGACGCGTGCGCGCATCGAACACCTGAAGGCGGCGGGTGGCAATCCCTTCCGCGAGTACCAGCTGCCCGAAGCGGCCCTGGCGCTCAAGCAGGGTGTGGGCCGGCTGATTCGCAGTGAAACGGATCGCGGCGTGATCGTCATCTGCGATCCGCGCATCGTCGACAAACCCTACGGCCGGGTTTTTCGATCCAGCCTGCCGCCGATGCCGGTGACACGCGTGGCACAGGATGCCGAAAGCTTCTTGCGCCGTATCGCCGGTGTGGCGACGGCGCTGGCCCCGCCGCTGACGCGAGTGCCGTTCGACCAGGAGCCCGCATGAAAATCCTGGCCCTCGACACCGCGACCGAAGCCTGTTCGGTGGTGCTCGGCATGGGCGACCGGGCCATCGGTCGATACCTCGAGTTCGAACGCGGTCACGCCGAAAAGCTGTTGCCCATGGTGGACGAGTTGCTCGCCGAAGGCGGCATCACCCTGGGTGCGCTCGATGCCATCGCGTTCGGACGCGGGCCGGGCGGTTTCACCGGCGTGCGTCTCGCGGCCAGCGTGGCGCAGGGCCTGGCCTTTGGCGCCAATATTGGAGTCGTGCCCATCTCTGATCTCGCCGCAGTGGCTCAGCGGGTGGTGGGTTTGCATCCCGGTGTGCGCCGGGTCCTGGTGGTGAACGACGCGCGCATGCGGGAAGTCTATTGGGCCCGGTTTGCGGCCGATGGCGGGTTGCAACCCGCCAGCGAAGAACACGTCGGTCCGGCGGCTGACGTTCAGCTGCCCGACCCGGCCGGTGGCCCCTGGGCGGCGGCCGGGCGAGGACTGGGTGTCGCGCCCGCACTGGCCGAACGCTGCCGTCAGGCGGGAGCGTCCCTGTACGCGGACCTCCTGCCCAGGGCCGATGAAATCCTCACGCTCGCGCGACCGCTGGTAGCTGCCGGACAAATCCTGCCCCCTGAACAGGCGGTACCAGTTTATGTCCGGGATCACGTAGTTACAGCCGCTTTGTAATCAAATTGCAATAGACTCCCGTTGTAATCCGCACGCCACAAAACCGTCACTTGGGCGCGTGTAAGGAAACATGTCCGCAAAACAGATTCTGGTTGTCGAGGATGAGCGCCCGATTCGCGAAATGATTGCCTTCGGGCTGCGCCGCGCGGGATTCGAAGTTCGCGAAGCCGCCGACGCCCGTTCCGGCCGTGCCGAAGTCGCCAACAAACGGCCCGACCTGCTGCTGGTCGACTGGATGCTTCCGGACACCAGCGGCCTGGAATTCACCCGCGGCCTGAAGCGCGATCGTGAAACCCGCGAACTGCCCGTGATCCTGTTGACGGCTCGCGCCGAAGAGGGCGACAAGATCGCCGGCCTCGAAGGCGGTGCCGACGACTACATCACCAAGCCGTTTTCGCCGCGCGAGCTGCTGGCGCGCATCAACGCCGTGCTCCGGCGCGCCATGCCGGCCGAAGGCACCGAACGCGTCGAGATCGAAGGGCTGGTGCTCGACCAGAGCAGCCAGCGCGTGAGCGCCGGGGAACGTACCGTGGCGCTCGGGCCCACCGAGTACCGCATGCTGGCGTTCTTCATGACGCATCCGGAGCGCGTGTACACGCGCGAGCAGCTGCTGGATCGGGTCTGGGGCGGCAACGTGTACGTCGAGGAACGTACCATCGACGTCCATATCCGCCGGCTGCGCAAGGCGCTCGAAGAATTCGACTACGACCGGCTGATCCAGACTGTGCGCGGTTCGGGATACCGCTTCTCATCTCGTCCCCTCTGACATGAATCCACTCTGAGATGAACTCAGACTCCACCGCCTTCATCTACGTTGCGCTGCGCGTCCTCGTGACGATGGCGCTGGGCGCGGCGGCAGGCTGGTTCGCCGGCTCGGTGTGGGCTGGAATCAGTGGCGCGCTGTTGCTGTATCTCGGCTGGAACCTCTGGCAACTGCGCGCCCTGGCCATCTGGCTGCAGAATCGCAGCGTCGCGGATCCGCCGCATACCATGGGCCTGTGGGGCGACGTAGTGGCGCAGGTGGTGCGGCTGCATCGGCGCAAACGCTTCCACAAGGAACGCCTCACGCGCCTGTTCCGCGAGCTGCGCCGTTCCACTGCCGCAATGCCGGATGGCGTCATCATGCTCGACCCACAGGGTGAGATCGTCTGGTTCAATCGCAAGGCCGGCGAGCTGCTCGCCCTGTCGCGGCGCGCCGATCTCGGGCTGCGTATCGACAACCTGGTGCGTCATCCGGATTTCGTGCGCTACCTGCGCGGTGGCCAGTATTCATTGCCCCTCATCGTGCGCATCGACGCGCCGAACGAACGACACCTGGCCTTCCAGCTCATTTCCTATGGTGAAGACCAGCGCCTGCTGATGTTGCGCGATGTCACGCGCGAAGTGCGACTCGAACAGATGCGCAAGGATTTCGTGGCCAATGCCTCGCACGAGCTGCGCTCGCCGCTGACGGTGGTCGCTGGCTACCTGGAGACCTTCGGTGGCGATCCGAATCTCGGCGAGCTCGCCGCGCCCATCGCAGAAATGCGTCGCCAGACCGATCGCATGACGCACATCGTCGAGGACCTGCTGGCGCTGTCTCGCTTCGAAGCCAACGATGCGCCCATCAGGGGGCAGCCCATCGACGTCGCCGCCATGGCGGCGCTGCTGCGCAAGGATGTGCTGGCGCGGCCCACGCATCCGCGCATCGTGGAGACGTCGATCGACTCGAATGCCTGCCTGGTCGGCGACGAGGCCATGGTGCAGTCCGCGTTCTCGAACCTGGTGGACAATGCCGCCAAGTACACACCGCCCGAAGGCAGCATGCTGATTCGCTGGTGGACGGACGAAGCGGGCGCCCACTTTTCGGTGCGCGACACCGGGCCGGGCATTCCCGCCGAGCACATTCCACGGCTCACCGAGCGTTTCTACCGCGTCGACCCGGGCCGCTCGCGCGAGACCGGTGGATCGGGACTCGGCCTGGCCATCGTCAAGCATGCCTTGCACCGCCATGGCGGCAACCTGGACATCGAGAGCATCGCGGGCCGCGGCAGCACCTTCACCTGCCACTTCCCGCCGGATCGCATCCTCGAGCGGCGCGTGGCGGCGAGCGCCTAGGGGCGCTGCCCCGGCCTGTCATGTGTACGTCACTGGTCACTAACAAACTGCACTTCGGCGCCGTGCGCCGCATAGCCTGAGGTTGCCATGGAAACCGCCGATCTTTCGCACCACATCTCGCGCCGCTTCAACGAGGATCTCGAGCGGGTGCGCAACAAGGTGCTGACCATGGGAGGCATGGTCGAGCAACAGCTCGCCAATGCCGTCACCGCGCTCATCGAGGGCGACAGCAGTCTCGGCGTTTCGGTGGGGCGCGACGATTTCAAGGTCAACGGCATGGAGGTGTCCATCGACGAGGAGTGCTCGCGCATCCTCGCGACGCGCTCGCCGGCGGCGGGCGACCTGCGCGTGATCGTCGCCATCATCAAGACCATCACCGACCTGGAGCGCATCGGCGACGAGGGCGAAAAGATCGGCTACATCGCCTCGCGCCTGGCCACCATGGAACGGCCCGCCGACAAGTATCGCGAGATCAAGCATCTCGGCCGCATCGTCTCGGAGATGGTGCACCAGGCGCTCGATGCCTTCGCTCGCATGGATCCGGAAGCGGCGCTGCGCGTGGCGCGCCAGGACCGCGTGGTCGACGAGGAATACGAATCCATCCAGCGCCAGTGCATCACGTTCATGATGGAAGATCCGCGCAGCATCCGCCGGGCGCTCGATGTCATGTGGATCGTGCGCGCCCTCGAGCGCATCGGTGACCACGCCAAGAACATCTGCGAATACGTGGTCTACATGGTGCATGGCAAGGACATCCGCCACACGCGGCTCGAGGATGTCGAGCGCACCTTGCGGGGGTAAGACGGTGCCGGGCCGGCATTCCGGCATTACGGCGTGGCACCTGATACTTCGCAGCAACTCAGACGTAATGCCGGAATGCCGGCCCGGCACCGTCTAACCCCGCGCCAGTGAAATCAACAGCGCGATCAGCAGCAGGGACGACACAATCTGCCAGAAGCGGGTCGGATTCCGCTCGTACAGTGACTGGCGCATCACCGATCGTGGAATGGCGCGCATCGAACCGTGCTCGAGCTCGAATGCCAGCTCGATGGTGTCGGCGAAGCGTGCGTTGCGGTCGGCGGCGATGGCGCGCGCCAGCGTGTGGTCCAGCCAGGCGGGCAGCTCCGGGCGGTGCTTGCTGAGCGGCGCGGGCCGGCCGAGCCGCGGTTGCGAAAAGGCCTCGATTTCGCCGTAGGGATAGGCACCGCCCGAGAACACGCGGTAGATAGTCACGCCCAGCGCGAACAGGTCGGTGGCCTCGTCGGCCTGCGCGCCGGCAAACAGCTCCGGCGCCATGTAGCTCGGCGTGCCGGGCGAGCTCGACAACTCCGTGTCCTCGATCTGCGGCAGCCGCGCGACGCCGAGGTCGATGAGCTTGAGGCCACCGTCGGGTTGCAGGATCACGTTTTCCGGCTTGATGTCGCGGTGGACGATGCCGGCCCGATGCAACGCCGCCACGCCCTTGGCGAGCTTGATGGCGAAGTCGAGCCCCGTCGGCACGCTGAGCGACGGACGGCGCAGCAGCCGCGCTTCGAGCGTCTCGCCCTCGTAGCAGGGCAACACGCCATACACGCAGCTGCGTCGTTCGGCCGGCGGCTCGATGGCTTCGGTGACGAAGGGGCTGCGCACCTGGCTGGCGATCCAGGCCTCGCGCAGCAGGGCGGTACGCTGGATCTCCTCGAGGCCTGGACGCGGTTTCGGGAATTTCAGGATGACGCTGCGGCCATCGAGCTGGTCAGTGGCGCGAAACACCCGTGTGTACGGTCCATCACCCAGCTGCTCGCCGAGCAGGTAGTCATCGATCACTGCGCCGCTTGCCGGGGGTGAGCGCAGTGGCCGATCACCGAGAGCGTGCTCCAGGTCGGCGTATTGCGTCGCCGGAAGCGCCAGCACATCGATGACGATGGCCGTGCAATTGTCCGCGTCGGGTGCAACCGCGGCTTCATCGACCAGCTGCCGCGCGGTTTCCTGCGGCGCGGCGCGTTTGCAGAGCGCGGCGTAAATCCTCTGCTGCGAAAGCGCGCCATGTACGCCGTCGCTGCACAGCAGGTAGCGGTCATGGACGCGCGCGGCGTCGGCGACGTGATCGGCGCGCAGGATGTCCTGCGCACCGACGGCGCGCGTCAGGGCATGGCTGGTACCGGGTGCGCCCAGCGTGTGGTCACGAGTCAACTGGGTGAGTTTGTCGTCGCGCAGTCTGTAGGCGCGGGAGTCGCCCACGTGCACCACATGGGCGCGGCGGCCGGTGAGCACCAGCGCACTAAGAGTGCAGGCCATCCCATTGAGTGCACCATCTGTGCGCCCCAGGGTGTGCACCCAGCGATTTACCGAGTCGACCGCCCGGGCGCCGATTCGCGCAATTCCGAGGGTTGCCGCCTGTCCCAGGCAGGCGTCGATGAAGCCGCGCACGGTGACTTCCGCGGCGGTACGGCCGCCTTTCGCGCCTCCCATGCCATCGGAAAGGGCTGCGATTACACCGGTAGATAGCCGTTCGGCCGCGGTGCCGACATAACACGCGGCGAAGTCCTCGTTGTGTACCCGGCCACCGCGCTGGCTGGCCTGGCCCACTTCGACGAGCAATCCTGGCGGAGCGGGCGCCGGATCAGTGGCCACGGCCTGCTCCGGGAGAAGACAACTCGGGGCTGGTCTGCAATTTGCAAAGGGTCTCCCTCGACACTGGCTTGTCGAGGGGTTTCTGAGTGATCAATCGCGAGTTTCTCAGGGCGGGGCACCTGCCCACGCTGTTGTCGGCCTTCTTCTACTTTGACATGAGCTTCATGGTTTGGGTGATGCTCGGCCCACTCGCGGTGCAAATCTCCCAGGATCTCCATCTCAACGCGGCCCAGAAGGGGTTCATGGTGGCGTTGCCGGTGCTGGCCGGCGCCCTGCTGCGGGTGGTGAACGGCATCCTGGTCGATCACCTCAAGCCGCGGCGTGCCGGTCTCATCGGCCAGGTGGTCGTCATCGTGGGCCTGGTTGCGGCCTGGCTGGTGGGGATCACCACTTACACGGGCACCTTGTGGCTGGGAGTCATCCTGGGTGTCGCCGGTGCTTCCTTCGCCGTGGCACTGCCGCTGGCGTCGCGCTGGTATCCGCCGCAGTTCCAGGGCACGGCGCTGGGTATCGCGGGTGCCGGCAACTCGGGCACGGTATTCGCGGCGCTGCTGGCGCCGGGCCTCGCGGCCTGGATCGGCTGGCAGAATGTCATTGGCCTGGCCGCGATTCCGCTCGTCGTCGCCTTCGTGGTCTATCTACTTGCCGCCAGGGACAGTCCCAGCGCACCACCGCCCAAGACCTGGAAGGAATACCTGGACGTGCTGAGGGTGAGCGACGCCTGGTGGTTCATGTTCTTCTATGCCGTGACCTTCGGCGGCTTCGTCGGCCTCGCATCGTCGCTGAGCATTTATTTCAATACCGAGTACGGCCTCAATGCCGTGCACGCCGGCTATTTCACCGCGGGCTGCGTGTTCGCCGGATCGCTGGTGCGTCCGATCGGCGGCGCGCTGGCGGATCGCATTGGCGGCATTCGCGCCCTGTCCATCATGTACGGCATCGTGGCCGTGGTGCTCATCACTGTCAGTTTCCGGCCCGAAAGCGCCGGCGCCGCGCTCGCACTCATGGTCATCGCCATGCTGGCCTTCGGCATGGGCAACGGTTCGGTCTTCCAGCTCGTGCCGCAGCGTTTCCGGCACGAGATCGGCGTGATGACCGGCCTCGTCGGAATGACGGGTGGCATCGGTGGTTTTTATCTCGCCTCGAGCCTGGGACTTTCCAAGCAGCAGACCGGCAGTTACCAGGCCGGCCTTCTGCTGTTCGCGTCACTGGCCGTCGTGGCGCTGATCGGCCTGACAAGCATCAAGCATCGCTGGCGCACCACCTGGGGCGCGATCGGTGTAACCGCCGCGCGGATTTGAGGCTCTTCCTATAAAGTACGGACGCCGCCGCTTCGGCGGCGCTTTCCGTCGTGGCGCGTGAGCGCCTGACAAAACCATGTTTGACCGACGCCAGAAGATCAATCTCGCGGCCGCGCTGCTGTGCTTCAGCATGGTTGCATGGGCCATTTTCTACGCCCAGGGAGTGCTCGGCCTCGAGCCCTGTCCGCTGTGCATGTTCCAGCGCGTGTGTATCGGCGCGTTGTGTATCGTCTTCCTGATCGCCGCACTGCATCCGGCGCGGCGCACCGGCTCCATCGTTTACGGCGTGCTCATCTTTCTCGTGGCAGGCGCCACCACCTGGGTGGCCGGCCGCCACGTGTGGATCCAGAGCCAGCCGTACGGCTCCGTGCCGTCCTGCGGCGCGCCGCTCGACAGCCTGCTGGAAATGTTTCCGCTGCTCGAGGTCGTGCGACGCGTCATGACCGGCGGCGGTGAATGCGGCGTGGTCGACTGGACTTTCCTCGGCATCTCGATGCCTGGCTGGGTTCTCATCATGGCGGTTGCGCTGGGACTGGTCGGCGTCGTCAACAACATCATCTACCCCACACGGCGGGCCTGAACGTGGCCGACCTCGACAGTTTTGCCATCACGCGCCGCTGGCCGGCGAAACATCCGGATCGCATCCAGCTCTATTCGCAGCCCACGCCGAATGGCGTGAAGGTGTCGATCATGCTGGAAGAGACCGGCTTGCCCTACGAACCGCACCTGGTGGACTTCGATAACAACGACCAGACTTCGCCCGAATTCCTGTCGCTCAACCCTAACAACAAGATCCCGGCCATCATCGATCCGAACGGACCCGAACGCGCGCCCCTGCCGCTGTTCGAATCGGGCGCCATCCTGCTGTACCTCGCGGAGAAATCCGCAATGCTGCTGCCGCGCGCTCCCGCCGCACGCTACCAGTGTCTGCAATGGGTGTTTTTCCAGGTGGGTGGCATCGGTCCGATGTTCGGGCAGCTCGGCTTCTTCCATAAATTCGCCGGGCGCGAATGGGAAGACAAGCGTCCGCGGGATCGCTACGTGGCGGAGTCGCGCCGCCTGCTCAAGGTGGTGGACCAGCACCTCGCGACGCGTGAATGGATGATGGGCAACGAGTACAGCATTGCGGACATCGCAATCTTCCCGATGGTGCGCAACCTGGTGGGTTACTACGGCGCGGGTGAACTCGTGGGGTTCAGCGAATTCCCGAACGTGCAGCGGGCGCTCGACGGGTTTCTGGCGCGCCCGGCGGTGTCGCGCGGACTGCAGATTCCGAAACGCGCCTGAGGCCTATTGGACGATACCGGCCAGCCACCAGGCCAGTGCGGAAATTCCGGCCGAGGCCGGAATGGTGAGTACCCACGCGATCACTATGTTTCCGGCCACGCCCCAGCGCACTGCCGAGGAACGCTGCGCGGCGCCGACGCCCACGATGGAGCCGGTGATGGTGTGGGTGGTCGATACCGGAATACCAAGGAAGGTAGCGAGGCCCACCGACAACGCGCCGCCGGTTTCCGCGGCAAATCCGCCCACCGGCTTCAGCTTGGTGATGCGCTGGCCCATGGTCTTCACGATTCGCCAGCCGCCGAAAAGAGTACCGAGGCCGATCGCGAGGAAACAGCTCGCGACCACCCAGATCGGCAGGTGATCCTTCGTCGTGACGCCCGCGGCGATCAGCAGCAGCCAGATGATACCCATTGTCTTCTGCGCGTCATTGCCCCCGTGCCCCAGGGAAAAGGCGGCGGACGAAACCAGCTGCAGTCGCCGGAACCACCGGTCCACGCGCCGCGGAGTCTGGCGGAAACACAGCCAGGAAACGCCCAGCATCAGCAGCGAGCCCAACAACATGCCGAGCAGGGGCGAGATGACGATGAAGGCCGCGGTCTTGAGGATGCCGGGCCAGAGCAATGGCGCCGTGCCGGCCTTGACCAGCGCGGCGCCGATCATGCCGCCGATGAGCGCGTGTGATGAGCTCGACGGAATTCCGTAGTACCAGGTGATGAGGTTCCAGCTGATCGCGCCGATCAGCGCGCCAAAGATCACCTGGTTGTCGACGAAGGACGGATCGATGATGCCCTTGCCGATGGTCGCGGCCACGGAGAGGTGGAACACACCCCACGCGAGCACGTTGAACGTGGAGGCCCACAGCACAGCCTGCCACGGCTTCAACACGCCGGTGGAAACCACGGAGGCGAAGGAATTCGCCGCATCGTGGAAACCATTCATGAAGTCGAACGCCAGTGCCAGCAGCACGAGCAGCACCAGCGTCAGGGAAATGGTTCCTGCATCCATTAATTCAGTGCCCGATGCTGCTCAGGAGTTTTCGAGGACGACGCTTTCGATGACGTTTGCCACGTCCTGGCACTTGTCAGTGGCGGACTCCAGTGACTCGTAGACCGCCTTCAGCTTGATGACCTGGATAGCATTGGTCTCGTGGCGGAACAGCTCCGAGATTGCGGAACGCATGACCTTGTCGGCATCGGATTCGAGCCGGTCGATTTCCTGGCAGATCTTGAGGATGGCCGGCGCGTCCGCCATCGAGGCCATCAGGCCAACCGCTGATTGAACGCGCTCCGCGCAGCGCAGCACCAACTCGGCGAGCTGGGTGGCTGCGGGCGTGACTTTCTGAATGTCGTACAGCACCAGCGATTCACCGGTGTCCTGGATGAGGTCGAGCACGTCGTCCATGCGCGAAATCAGTCGATGGATGTCGTCGCGATCAAACGGAGTGACGAAGGTGGTGTGCAGCAACTGCACGGTCTCGTGCGTGATTCGATCCGCCGCATGTTCGGCGTCTTCGATGGTCTTGATCCCGACTTCACGATCCTTCTGGATATCGTAGTGCTTGAGCACGTCGGCCAGGGCGATGGCGCCATCCACGATCAGTTTCGCGTGGTTGTCGAAAAGACTGAAAAATCGCCCCTCACGAGGCATGAGCCTGGAGATGAAGTTCATTGTTTTCCGTCGACCAGATTTTGGACGCGGAGTGTAATGGGGCGGGGCGGCGCTGTCACAGTAACGTCACAACCGGCCGCGCAAGGG
>Ga0315912_10005419_pt1 | contig 11760 bp, 9 predicted proteins | sample VfabasoilMG_FD_204469 | JGI IMG/M metagenome (GOLD analysis project Ga0315912, IMG submission 204469) | Garden soil microbial communities collected in Santa Monica, California, United States - V. faba soil | ecosystem: Environmental > Terrestrial > Soil > Garden | place: USA: California...
TTCTATCTTCTATCTTCTATCTTCTATCTTCTATCTTCTATCTTCTATCTTCTATCTTCTATCTTCTATCTTCTATCTTCTATCTTCTATCTTCTGTCCTCTATGTGGTCTTCCTGTAATTAATAATCGCCCATGCATTCAATACTACGGCAAATATGCAGATTGTCAAAAACTGGTGACTGATATCATGAAAGCCGCTTCCTTTCAGCACGACCATGCGCATTACTTCAATAAAATATTTTAACGGGTTCAAAGCCGTAAGTGTCCGAGCCCATTCCGGCATGCTTTCAATGGGTGTATACAGCCCGCTGAGCAGGTTAAAGATCATGATAAAGAAAAAGGAAAGCGACATGGCCTGTTGCTGGGTATTGGAAAAGGTAGAGATGAGCAATCCCAATCCCAATACAGCCATCAGGTAAACCGACAGAAAAGCATATAAGACGCCGACATTTCCAGCGGGTATAATGCCATAGGCAAAGCGGGCAATCAGCAGTCCCAGCGTAAATACAAAGGTGCCCATGATCCAGAATGGAAGCAGCTTGCCCAGGATGAAATGATACTTCTTGATCGGCGTCACGTTGATTTGCTCGATGGTGCCGATTTCTTTTTCCCGCACAATGTTCAGTGAGCACATCATTCCCCCGATCATGGTTACGAGGAAGGCCAGGATGCCGGGAACCATAAACATCTTATAACTAAGCAAGGGGTTGAACCAGTTGGAAGATGTAATTTCAATGGAAGGAGCCGTAGGCATGCGGCCGGGCTGATGCCATTCCATGCGGATCTCGCTGTTGTAATCGTTCACAATACTGGCCAGGTATCCCGATCCTACCAGTGCCTTCACCCCGTTAATCGCATTGACGGCCAGGAAAATCTTTTGCTCATTTTCTTTCACCAGGTTTTTTTCGAAGTTCGCCGGGATTTCAATGATAATATCCGCCTGGTCGTGTTCGATAAGTTGAAAGGCTTCTTTGTAGGAAGGGCTGTAGCCATTCAGCCTGAAGTAACCCGATGAAATGACTTTCGTAACCAGTTGCCGCGAGTAGGTAGAGCGGTCGTGATCGACAACGGAAAGATTGATATTTTTTACTTCGTAATTCGCCGCCCAGGGGAAAATCATCAGTTGGATTAAGGGCGCCAATAGCATCTGGCGCAGCAGGTTCTTGTCGCGGAAAATCTGGCGAAACTCTTTCTGCAATAAAAACCGGATCGTCCTCATGCCAGCCGTATTTTAAATTTTTTCAAACTGACGAGGAGGAAAAAAGCGGTCATGCCCGCCAGGATCAGTGTTTCTTTCCATATGGATGCAAAGCCTTCACCCTTAATCATGATGGACTTGACGATAATAAAAAACCATTTCGAAGGCACGATGTTCGAGATTACCTGCAGCGGCAGGGGCATGTTTTCAATCGGGAACATAAACCCGCTCAGCAGGAGGGTAGGCAACATGGTGGCCATCAGGGAGCCAAACATGGCTGTCTGCTGCGACTGCGCATTGATGGAAATCAGCAGGCCAATGGACAGCGCTGTGACGATAAAGAGAAGACTCTCTGCATAAAGGAGAAACAGGCTGCCCTGTACCGGCAGGTGGAGCGCATAGACACTCAGGAGCAGAATGGAGGTCACGTTGAACAGGGAAATGATCAGGTAAGGGATGAACTTTGACAAAATAACCAGGATGGGTTTGAACGGTGAAACAAGAAGTATTTCCATCGTCCCCAATTCTTTTTCACGCACAATGGAAATGGATGTCATCATGACGCAAACCAGGAGCATGATCATAGCCATGATGCCGGGAATAAACGTATGCTCGCCTTTTAATTCAGGATTATACAGCATCCGGATTTCCGGGAGGATTTGCAGGGGAATGGTGGCGTCCCTTGCCAGCTGGCGCTGGTAATCCAGCACGATGGCTGATAAGTAATTGGTAAGCGTCGTCGCCGTATTGATGTCGGAAGCGTCAGCAATCACCTGTATCTGCGCTTTATTCAGGTGCAGCAGGTCCTGGTTAAAGTTTTCCGGGAAAAGTACGGCCAGCTTTATTTTTCCTTCCTTGAATTTATTTTCAAGGTCCAGGTGGGTTACTGATTTTTCAACCTCAAAATACCGGCTGGCTTCAATTTTGTCGATCAGCTGGCGGCTGGCCACATCTTTGGAATTGTCGATGACGACAATGCGCGCATTCTTAATTTCATTGGTAAGGGCAAAGCCAAAAAGGGTTATCTGAACAACAGGCAATCCAAAAAGCATAAGCAGCGTCTTCCGGTCACGGAATACGTGGTGGAATTCTTTTTTGACGAATGTAAATAACTGCTTCATTTACTTTGCCGGACTTTGCGCTTTAGCGTCTTTGCGGTAATTTCTTTTCACCGCAAAGGCGCAAAAACGCAGAGTTTGATAGCTGTTAACCCTTCAACTGCACCCAGGGCAAGCTCTTAACTTTTAACTTTTGACTTTTGACTTAACAGTTACTTATTTTTTTAATTGGCTAATTGGCTAATTGGCTAATTGGCTAATTATCTCATTAGCTAATTAACTCAATCATCCTTCCTCTTAGCCTCCCTCGCCAGCCCATGGAAAACCTCATCCATGGAAGCTGCATTGAAATGACTTTTCAAATTGCCCGGCGTATCCAATGCACGGATCACACCGTCGACCATGATGGACACCCGGCTGCAATACTCCGATTCATCCATGTAATGAGTCGTGACAAAGACGGTAATGCCTTTGTCCGCCGCTGCATAAATCAGGTCCCAGAATTGCCTCCGTGTAACCGGGTCGACGCCGCTGGTGGGTTCGTCAAGAAAGATAATCTTCGGCATGTGGACGAGGGCTACGGAGAACGATAATTTCTGTTTCCAGCCCAGCGGCAATTCACTAACCAGTTTATTTGCGGATTGCTGTAATTGCAGCTGTTCGATTAGTTCTTCGCTCTTTTCCCGGATCTCTTTATTTGTTAATCCATAAATCCCTCCGTAAAAACGGATGTTTTCTGTGACCGTCAGATCTTCGTACAGGGAAAATTTCTGGCTCATGTAGCCGATGTTGTTCTTAATCTTGTCGGCTTGTTTGTAGACATCGAAGCCTGCCACCATGGCGCTTCCTGAAGTGGGAGCCAGCAGGCCGCAGAGCATCCGCATGGCTGTTGTTTTGCCGGCTCCGTTGGCGCCAAGAAACCCGAAGATCTCGCCTTTGTAGACTTCGAAAGACAGCTCATTGGCCGCCACGAAGTCGCCGAAGCGCTTGGTTAATTTTTCGGTCTTAATGACAGTGGATCTCATGCAGCAGTCGTTCCGGTCAGTTTAATAAAGCAATCCTCTACGGTAGGAGTGGTGACTTTCAATTCTACATTCGTTTGCCCTTTTCCGGCAAGGTACTGAAGGAGTTTTTGTTCCTGTCCCGGGCCGGCCGACTTAAACGAAAGGTGCAGGTAATCTCCGAACGTGAAACAATGGTCGGTGTCTTCGAACATGCGCAGGTCATTTAACAGTTTGTACATGGAATCGGACCTGACGGCATACAACGTTGTTGGATAGTTCGCCACCAGTTGGCCGGGCGTGTCGATGGAAAGCAACTTTCCTTCCTGGATCAGTGCGATCCGGTCGCAAAGGGTGGCTTCATCCATATACGGAGTAGAAACCAGGATGGTAATCCCTTTTTGTTTCAAGCGCCGCAGCATCTCCCAGAATTCTTTGCGGGAAACAGCATCGACGCCTGTAGTAGGCTCGTCGAGGAACAGCACGGAAGGTTTGTGAATGAGGGCACAGGACAAGGCCAGCTTTTGTTTCATCCCGCCCGACAGTTTTCCTGCTCTTCTGTCTTTAAAAGGTTCGATCTGAACATAGATGTCTTTGATCAGTTCGTAATTTTCTTCAATGGTCGTGTCAAACACGGTAGCAAAGAAATTCAGGTTTTCTTCGACGGTAAGGTCCTGGTATAGCGAAAATTTACCCGGCATATAGCCGATACGTCCCCGGATCGTTTTATAATCTTTCACGACATCGTAACCGTCAACAGTGGCCGTGCCGGCATCCGGAAGGAGGAGGGTGGTGAGGATCCTGAAAATGCTGGACTTGCCGGCCCCGTCGGGCCCAATGAGTCCAAACAGTTCGCCTTGTTCCACGGAAAAGGAAACGTCGTCGACTGCCAGGACTTTGCCCTCGTCGTATTTTTTTGCGATGTTTTGAAGCGTTACCGATGCCATTGAAAAATCAATTAAAAGCAGGTTGTCCGTGATAACCGGATCTGCGGAATCCCCGACTGTTATAATTTCACTTCGCCGTACATGCCGATTTTCAGGGAGCTGTCGTTGGTGACTTTGATTTTAATGGCATACACCAGGCTGGCACGTTCGTCTTTTGTCTGGATGGTTTTCGGAGTGAATTCTGCTTTCGCGCTGATCCATGAAATCACACCCGGGTATTCCCTGTACTTATCGGGACCATCGTCGACCAGCACTTTCACTTGTTGCCCAAGTTTAACCTGCGACAGTTGCGTTCCTGAAATGAAAGCACGCAGGTAAAGCATGGAAAGGTCGGCGATTTTGTAAATCGGCTTGCCGGCGGCGGTGACTTCGCTGACCTCGGCGAACTTTGTGAGCACGGTGCCGTTTACAGGATTGACGATTCGGCATTTGGATAACTGGTCGTCGACTTCCTGCATCTGTACGACCAGGGGAGCCGTTTGTTTGTCAATGTTCACCGTGGCAATGGAAAGCGCCGATCGTTGCGCCGCGATCTGGCGCTTCAGCACTTCAATTTGTGTTTCAATGTCATCGAGCTGTTTCTGCGTGCCGGCACCTTCTTTGAGGAGGTTGGTATATCGCTGATGTTCACGTTCTGCCGATCGCAACTGCTCTTTCAGGGCTGCGGTCTGCGCATCGATGTCCGGCCTGCTGCTGAGGATGGCGTTGATTTGTTCGCGCAGTTGCTTTTTCTTCAGCACCAACTGGGTGCTGTCGATGGCGCCTACTACCTGTCCGGATTTTAAGGACATCCCTTCCGAAATGTCGAGCTGTTTAATCACACCGGTCACTTCTGAGGAAATCACCGTTTCATCCGTTTCGAAAGATCCGGAAGCGTCGAATTTGTTAGGATCGTCAGAACAGGAAACCAGGAATAAGGATGCCGCAAAAAGGTTGAGAAAATTCGACTTCATAGTTAAGTGGTTTGTAAATTTCCCTTCCCGATCATGCCGAGGTGAGTGTGATGAAAATTGTCCTTATATTTTAATCCGTAGCCAAAGATCCGGTCGAAAGAAGAGTGAGCGAATAGGAGGAGACCTGCAAATTGCAAGGATGGCAAGGCCCCGTAGAATCCGGCAAGATAAACCAGGACGGCAAGGGCTTTATGATGAACCAGGTTATAGGTGAAGGCGCCTGTTTTTGTTCCTGCCAGGTATCCCAGCATGCCCAAATCCGGTGCGAGGAACAACACGGCAAACCATCCCCAGGAGAATCCATGCTGCTGGAAGAGCAGGAGGGAGGCGATGAACATCGCGGCTTCTTCCAGTTTCAGTGTAGTCTTCATCTTTTTCGTTTTAGGTTTCTTGCCTGGCCCATCCTGCAACCCGGAAATCAAATGTTGGCGGTTAATAATTGTGGAACCGGTTTTGGAAGGACACCGGTATCCAGCGGCAGTCCGCGCCATTTCCGTACCCTGTTCCGGATGCGTTCCGTAAGCAGGTACATGACAGGAACCATGATCAGTGTCAGGAAGGTGGCAAATCCAAGTCCGAAGATCATCGTCCAGCTTAGCGGTCCCCAGAAAGCCGTCATGTCACCGCCGAAATAAAGATGCGGATTGAATTCTGTGAAGAGTTTCGCAAAGTCAATATTCAACCCGATGGCGAGCGGAATCAATCCCAACATGGTAGCAGTGGCTGTAAGGATTACCGGTGTCATCCGGATCCTGCCCGCTTCGACGATGGCATCAAATACGGGAAGTCCGCGCTGGCGCAATTCATCCGTGAATTCCACGAGGAGAATTCCGTTGCGGACCACAATACCGGCCAGGGCGATAATCCCCACCATGCACATGATCTGGGAGATTTCCATCTTGAAGATGGAAAACCCGATCAGGAAGCCGATGAGACTGAATAATATCTCAGAAAGAATGATGAGCGGTTTAGAGAATGAGTTAAACTGGAAAACCAGGATCAGTACGATCAGCAGGATGCTGGCGCCGAAAGCCCAATTGAGAAATCCGAGATCTTCCGCCGTTTCCGCCTGCGCTCCCGTGAGGTTAATCGACACGCCATTCGGAGGCGTGTAGTTGTTCAGGGCGGTACGCACTTCTTCGATGGTCTCGAATTCCTTATTCCTGTCATTCGTGTTGGATGAAATGGTAACCAACCTTTTCTGGTTTTTTCGTTTGATAACTCCGTAGGTATCTTCGTATTTAATATCGGCAAATGAGGAAAGCGGAACATTCCTTACCATGCCGCCCATGGACATGTCGCGATACAGGATTTTGAGGTTCCGTAACATATCGACATTGTACCGCTGATCATCCTGGTAACGTACCATGATTTTGTAATCGTCATCCAGGTCACGGTACTTGGAAGCTTCCCACCCAAGGACTCCGGCCTGGAGTTCACGTCCGACCTGCGTGGTGGATATTCCCTCGCGGTTGGCACGCTCCCGGTCAATGTTAAAGGTAATCTGGGGTTTGCTGTCCTGCAGGTCGCTGCGAAGCTCTTCGATGTTATCGATCTTGAGCGAATCCAAATATCGTTTCAGGTCTTTGCTGGTCGTCGCCAGGTCTTCATAATTGTCGCCGGTAATTTCTATGCTGATTGCTTTTAACTGCGGCGGGCCTCCCTGTTCCTGGGAGACGGTAATCTCAGCCCCGGGAACAGCGCCCCGGACGGCGTCACGGATTTTTTGAATATATCCTGCCGTGGACTGGCCATTGCGTTTGCCATATTCTATAAATGCAACCTGCACTTTACTTTTATTCGGGTAGGAGCTCTGGTCTTCGTCCTGGGGATCGGTCACGCCAACGGTCACGTTTGTAATGACAGATTTCACCAGGTTGTTCGGCCAGTCAATGGCCTTATAGACTTTCGTTTCAATAATTTTTGTCACCGAATCGGTATAAGCCTGGTCGGTTCCGATCGGAAGCGAAGTGAAAACGAAAATGAAATTCGGATCAGCCTGCGGGAAATCTTTGATGGGTCCGTGTCGTACGACAATCATCCCGATCGACAGGAAGAATAAGGCGACAATACCTCCCATCATCCATATGGGACGGTGAAGACACCAGACCAGGAACGTCTTGTACCGGTTCTGCACTTTTGGCCAGGTGACGTTCGTGAATTTATTAAGCCGCTTCTTCAGCCAGAAACGGTTGAGAAGATTGAGCAGCAGCATGAGGACGGCGAAATTTCCTACGCCGAAATTTCCGCTGAGGTAACTCAGTAGGATGACGATGCCAAAGAGTATGAGCGACATTTTTAATCCCTTGGCAGGGGACTCACCGCCCTCGGCATGCGGCTTCATAAACCGTACGGCAAAGGCGGGATTGATGATGTAGGCAACCAGCAGGGATGCGAAAAGCGTGATGATGAGCGTAACGGGGAGGAAGAACATGAACTTGCCCATCACACTGCTCCAGAACAGCAGCGGGAAGAACGGGGCGATGGTTGTCAGGGTACCGCTCAGTACAGGCAGGAATACTTCCCCGGCAGCCATTTTTGCCGCTTCCGCAATCGGCCGTTTTCCGTTCGCGAAAATGCGATGGGTGTTTTCGATGACAACGATGGCATCGTCCACCACAATACCCAGGGCCATCAGGAAGGAAAAGAGCACGATCATATTCAGTGTGAACCCAACCATGGGCAGCACCATAAATGCCAGGCACATGGAAAGGGGAACCGACATGGCAACAAAAAACGCATTGGCTGTTCCCATGAAGAACATCAGCACGATGAATACCAGGATAAACCCGATAATGATGGTGTTGATCAGGTCATGCAGCATGGTGCGCGTCATCTCGCTCTGGTCGCCGGTGAGGGTAACCTGGAGATCATTGGGCCAGTGGTCGGCTTTGAGTCCGTCAATAAGACTCACAATCTTATCGGAGGCGTTGATCAGGTTTTCGCCTTTACGCTTGACAATGCTGAGCGTGATTACTTTTTTGTGATCCAGGCGCGCATAGCTTTCCTGTTCTTTGTGCGAATCCACCACTTCGGCAATGTCTTTCAGGTACACAGGCTTGCCGTCGATGGAGTTGATGACGATGTTCCGGATCTGGTCCATGGACTTGAATTCTCCGGTTACGTTGAGGGATCGCCGTACTCCGTCCATGTTGACGGTACCGCCGGGAATGGTAGCGTTCTCGCTCTTCACGGCATTGTAGATGTCATACATGGTAATGCCGGATGCCTGCATCCTGAGCATATCCACGTTCACCTGGATTTCTCTTTCCAACGCACCGATCAGGTCGACCTGCTTCACCTCGCGCAGGGCTTCCAGTTTTTCTTTGGCCTCGTCGGCATATTTCTTCAGCTTGGCCAGATCATAATCCCCTGAGATGTTGACGTACATGACAGGGAGGTCGGCGAAGTTGATGTCAATGATTTGCGGATCGTTGGGCAGGTCCTGGGGAAGTTCGCTCTTGGCGCGGTCCACGGCGTCCTTCACCTTGGCCTTGGCTTCGTCGATCTTCACGTTACTCTGGAATTCAACGACCACGTTACAGTAGTCTTGCAACGAGTTGCTTTTAATCTTTTTTACTCCGGCAATGCTTTTGCACTCTTTTTCGATGGGGCGCACGACCAGGTTTTCCATATCCTTCGGGGAAGTACCGGGGTAGAGCACACTCACGTAGATGTTGGGCAGTGAAATGTCAGGGAAGCTCTCCTTCGGCAGCGACTGGTAGGTCTGTACGCCGGCAAAAATCAGCAGTATGGTCAGGATAAATACGGCCGTGCGGTTATTGATGGCCCAGGTACTGGGCTTGAATTCTTTTTGATGGTTATTTTCCATAATGGGAATGGCTATTCGATTATGTAATCAGTGTGCTTTTCCTGCCTTTCCTCTTTGTGGTGAAAAGGTGAACCGCAAAGAGGCTTCAAGCAGGGAATTAAATGCGGATGATGTCTCCTTCCACCACGTTTTGGAAGCCTGTTGTAATCACTTTATCACCTTCCTTCAATCCGTCGGTGATTTCGGTGAGGCCGTTGTAGATTTTACCTGAAGTCACGATTTTCCGCCTGGCTACGTACATGGATTTTTCGAGTGTGGCAACATACACAAACTCGCCTTCGGTCGATTTTTGTACGGCTTCCACGGGAACAACAAAGACATTAGGCGCCGTGTAATCCGCAATTTTCATAACGGCAACCTGGTTGGGATGGAAAATTCCGTCTTTGGGTTCCAACCGTACCTCGACGTTAAAGGTCCGGTTAAGCGGGTTGATAGCCAGGCCGGAATAGTCAAGTTTGGATTTGATTTCTTTTTTCTCATCCGGGAAAAAGATGATTACCTCATTTCCATGTTTCACCGAGCTGATGTAGGAGTCGGCGATTTCGCCGCGCACTTTCAGCTCCGATAAATTCACGACACGGAAGGCGGGGATGCCCGGCGACAGCGTTTGGCCTTCCTTGATACGCACGTCATCCACGGTTCCGTTGATCGGGGATTTGATGCGTGTCAGTTCCCATTGTTCACGAACGGTAGACATGCGTTTCTCAAGGGATTCCTTTTGTGTCTTGGCATTCAGGTATTGTATTTCGCTGCCGATTTGCTGGTCCCACAGGTTTTTTTGTCTCTTGTACATGGTTCGGGCCAGTTCCAGCTGGGACTCTACTTCCGACATGTTCTGGCGAATGATCCGGTCGTCGATGGTGGCAAGTACCTGTCCTTTGGTGACCTTATCGCCGGATTTAACCAGCACGGAAGTGACATTGCCGGCGGTCTCCGCACTTAGCACGACATCCTGGTCGCCTTCCACCTTGGCCTGGATCTCTATATAATGGTAGAAGGTGTCGGGGAAAGCCGGTGTTACCGAAACCACCTTGATCTTGTCTTTCGCCGTCGTGTCGAAAACAGCAAGTTCTTTTTCAAGGCCCCTGATTTTTTCAGCCAGCTCTTTTTGCTGCTGCTTCAGCATGATGAGCTCCGCTTTTTTATCGGTTGCTCCCGGCTGCGAACAGGCGGCCAGTGCGAGAAGGAAGATGAACAGTGGAAAATGTTTCATAAGCGTGTTTGGTATGTAGTTTAGGATTAGTAATTGAGGTTGCCCATGGATTTGTCGAGGTTCACCTTTGCAATCAGCGCATCGAAGATGGCATTGTAATAATTGGCCTGCGCTTCTTTCAGGGAAGTTTCTGCATCCAGGATTTCAAGGTTCGAGCCCACTCCCTGGTCGTATTTTACTTTGGTGGTACGTGAAACTTCCGTGGCCAGTTGAAGGTTTTTTTCCTGGTTGGTAAACGTGGAAACGGCATTCAGCAGGTCGTTCCGGCTGTTCTGAATTTCTATCGTCGCCGCGTTTTCAAAATTCACTACCTGGTTATCGATCTTCTGCAGTTCAAATTGCGTTTGCTTCACGCGCGCATGCCTGGAAAAGCCGTCAAAAATCGGAAAGCTCAAAGTCGCCCCGATGAGACCCGTGGGATACCATCGTTCGTCGGGGTCGAGCAGGTTAAATTCGTCGCGGTAACCGCTCGTGCTTACGCTTCCGTAGAGGTACAGCTTCGGAATGCCTGCCTGCTTGTAGCGCTTCACATTGTAGGTTCCGAATTTCTGCTGTGTTTTGAGGAGGTTGTATTCCACCCGCTTGTTGATATCAAAATTCTCTGTTGCCGCTGACAGGTTTTTGATGTCTGCAGTATTTAGGGAGTCGGTCAGGATGAGGGTAGAGGATGTCTTCATTCCCATCTGGAATTTGAGCATGGCATTGGCCATTTCAATTCTTCGTGCGAATTTTTCCTGTTCCGTCAACACATTGTTGTAAATCACTTCCAGCCGGTCCAGGTCTATTTTTTCTACAAAACCGTTTGTATACATGGCCTTCGTGTCGTCGCGCAGTTTTTTAACCCGGACCACATTCGCGTCCACCACAGGCTTTGAGGCCTGGAGGACGAGCAGGTAGTAATAGGCCTTGGTAACCTGTACGGCGGTTTCAATCCGTGTCCGGGTATAATTTTTTTCGGAAATTTCCCGGTAGGTCTTGCTGGCTTTCACGCCAAGCAGGTAGCTGGGGTCAAACAACAATTGCTGTGCACTGACACCTGCCGTGGCCTGGTAACGGGTTCCGAATTTAACCGGGAAAAACGTTCCGGGCTCGCCGCCGTCGCCTGCAAACTCGGCGGGGATCAGCGTGGTCGGGATTTCAATAAAATCCTTGAAGTCGACACTGGTGCTGATCTGTGGCAGTCCCATTCCCACGACTTCTTTCACCTTGTAATGTGAAATGTTGGTCTCCAGCTGGGCATTGACCACATCCTGCTGGTTGGTCAGTGCATAATCAATGGCCTGCTTGAGCGAGTAATTGTATTCGGTTTGTGCCTGCACCGCCAGGGTCAGTAAGGCGAAAAAGAAGAGGGTTATTTTTTTCATAGACAGCGATTAAAAAATAATTTATAGTGGGTATGACGATTGAGACGGCCCGATATTGTAGCCGCCGGAGTTTATTCTTCTTCGGTAATGTGTTTGTATTTATTAATAAGTTTATGTCCTTTCAGCGTGGTAATGCCGTGCAGGAAATGATCGATGAGTTCGAGCTGCACTTCCCGGAAATTAAACTGGTCGGG
>Ga0315912_10005420_pt1 | contig 11758 bp, 9 predicted proteins | sample VfabasoilMG_FD_204469 | JGI IMG/M metagenome (GOLD analysis project Ga0315912, IMG submission 204469) | Garden soil microbial communities collected in Santa Monica, California, United States - V. faba soil | ecosystem: Environmental > Terrestrial > Soil > Garden | place: USA: California...
TAGGCTTCGCACCGTTCTCACAGGACGCGGGGACTATTCCGCGGACTTGGCGGTGCCATACGAAGAGCCGATCGACGCTGCCACGGTCGTCTTCACGCTCGAGCCGCGTCGCGGCGAATTCGCGTTGACCCTGACGGCTCGTGCGTCCGGAGAGTAGAGTCCGGCCACGACGCGGAACCGAAACTACGCAACGTCGAGCCTTTCGCCGCTCGGCAGACTTTGACGATCGACGGTGCTGCGTTCACGCTTGCCGTTGCCGTCGCTGCCGTGAACAACGGCGGCGAATATCTGCCAGAGCGACGCCTGTCCGGCATTGGGAGCTGGCTGCACGCTGTGATTTGCGTGTTTCGAGGCAATCTACGACAGTGCTGAAATAGCGGACCGAAATAGCGCGGGGCTGCCTCTTACGGTGCATGAGCGCTCGACTCCCGCACTTCCCGCCTTTGGTTCCTGCCATTTCCTGCCTTTTGGCGGTCAGTTGCGGCTCCACCACGGACGATACGCCGCAGGGAAACGGAAACGCGGGGGCCAGCACGGCCGGCGCCGTCAACGGCTCTGGTGGCGCTTCACCCGTCAATGGCGGCGCGCCGTCCAGTTCGGGTGGCGTAACGGCTGCCGGCGGAAGCACCCAAGCCGGTGGTTCGAGCGGTGAGGGGACAAGCGGCCGAAACACGGGCGGATCTGGGTCTCGCGCTGGTGCCACGGGGGCGGCTGGCGCTGCCACGGGCACGGGCGGCAGCGGAGGCGGCGCGCTGGTCCCGCCGCTGGATTGCGGCGACCTCGGTTGGGCGGTGGAAAATCACGGGCCGCCCGCGAACCGCGTGAACTACGCGATCATGGGAGACGGCTATTTGCAGGCGGACTTGGTGACGGGGGGTGTGTTCGAGCAGCACATCAACAAAGCCATGGCCAAGCGCTTTTCGAGCCCCATCGGCGAGGTGTATGGGCGCTATCGAAAGTTCGTCAACATCTGCGCGGTCAAGCTGCCGAGCACGGGCGCGATTTGCGGCGCGAGCGCGCTCGAATGTTGCGGGACCGACGAGAGCCGCTTGGCAGAGTGCAACGATAAGACCGTGCAAGCCATGTTCAAGCAACACCTGCCGGCGACGTTCATGAAAGACTGGAACGCCGTCGTACTGAACGGCAACCGTTGGTGGAACACGGGCGCTCCGTTGATGTTATGGACCGGCGCTCACGCGGAAGCGGCCGGAGCCGCGTTGCATGAAGGCGGCCACGGCTTCCACCAGTTGGATGACGAGTATTGCGACGCTGGTTCGGGCACGGTGTGCGGCACGATGAACGGTGGACCGGACTCGGGGGACGGCAATCGCTGGTTGAATATGACCAACAACGGGACGACCACGGGCGACCGCTGGCCCAAATGGCTCGGCTACATGCAGACGGGCGCAACGGGGCTGCAAGGGACGTACAGCAATGGCTCGCCGCCCTATCGTCCTTCGCCCAACTCGATGATGAACAGCTTGTTCGGCAACAACGTGAACACCAGCTTCAACGCTGTTTCGCGCGAGAAGATGATCATGGATATCTGGCGCTTCGTGGTACCGATTGACTCGACCGAGCCGCCTGCGGGAGCCGTCAGCAATCCCGGGACGCTCAAGGTAAACGTGATCGATCCGGCCGTGATCAACGTCGATTGGACGGTGGACGGAATGGTCAAGGCCAACGCTGGGACTAGCCTCAGCTTGGCCGGGCTTTCGTCGGGCACTCACACCATTTCGGCCAAGGCTTACGACAATGCCGGCGAAGATCTGGTGCGCCACGTGCCGGGTACCACTTGGGGCCGCCAGAATTGGACTCGCTCGGTGCAGACCGTCACTTGGACGGTGACGCTGCCATGAGCGCGCGGGTACCGGAGCCAGGGCAGCCCGCGCGGCCGATCGCGAAGCTCGCTTGGCTGTTGTCGATCGGCGCGGCGCTCGTGCTGTGGTCGTTCTTGGCACGCGACCGAGTGAACCGCAGTGACGTGGCCGAGCGTCGGAAGCTCGCTGACACTGAGTCAGCAGCGGCTGCGCCGCCACGAGAGCAGATGCCAGCGCCGAAGGCCTTGCCGAGGCCCGTCGAGACTCACGCGCCGAGTGAAAAGCCCGCGCTTGCATTGGTCAGTGTAGCGACGGATGGCTTGCCTTACATGCCCGCGTCGCCCACGGCGAACGCTCCTACGGGGCCGGTTCACCCGCATCCCATCACGCCCGAGCATGCGCGCATCTTCCGCGAGAACGCTACGATTCAGGCCTTGAACGACGCGATGGACGTGAAGGACGCGAAAACCCTGCGAAGGTTCTTGACCCGCTACCGTAGCGAATATCCCGAGGACGCCCAGCAGCTTCAGCAAGGCTATGAGTTGATTGCGGATTGTCTCGAAGGGCGCGCGGGCTCGCGCGCTGCGGCTCAACGCTACTTCGACGAGGAAACTGCCTCTTCACTGCGTCGCTTCGTTTTGCGACACTGTCTCGGTGGACCGTAGATCCATGCCGCCATTTCGCAGCCCCGCGCCCAGTGGGCAGTCTTCGTCGGCAAGCCACGGTTCGTCGGCTGCGAGCGAGAACATCGACGCCCTGGTGCGCACTCACTCGCAATACGTGGCGGGGCTCGCGTATCGCCTGCTCGGCCGCGATGCGGACGTCGACGACGTCGTTCAGGACGTGTTCGTCGCGCTACTGCGTTTTCAGGCCACGATTCGTGAGCTGCCCGCGCTACGCGGTTGGCTCGCGACCACGACCGTTCGGCTAGCCAAGAAGCGACTTCGCAGGCGCGCGCTGCGCGAGCTTCTGGGCTTCGACGATCTCGAAGGCGTGGAATCGACCGCGCGCGGCGCGACCCAAGACGAGCACTTGGCGCTGCTGCGCATTCACCGGGCGCTGTCTCGGGTTCCCGCCAGTGCGCGGGTCGTTTGGCTGCTGCGCTACGTCGAGCAAGAGCGCATGGAGGAAGTCGCGCGGCTCTGCGGCTGTTCGCTCTCTACCGCCAAGCGCCGCCTCGAACGGGCGCAAGTCGCCGTCAAAAGGGCGCTGGGCCATGACTGATTTGCTCGAAGAACAGCTGAAGCTCGCGCGCCGCGCGGCTCCGCCCTTTGGCCTCGCACGCCAGCAAAAGGTCATTTGGGGCGTACGTCGCAAGGCGCAACCGTGGCGGCCCAGCGCCAGGGATTGGGGGCTCGCCGCGGCGGTTTTGGCGTGTTTCGCCCTTTCGCTCTCGGGCGGCTATGCCTGGCTGCGATCGGCGAAGACCGAGGCCACGCTCGCGACTCGAAACGGAGCCGACGAGCGCTGGCAGCTCCGTGATGGTTCGCGCATCGTACTCGAAACTGCCGCCACGGTGATCAGTAAGCTTCATGAGTCACCCTCGGACGTGCTGTTCGAGCTATCAGCCGGCAGTGCGCGCTTCGACGTCGCGCACCGACCCGAGCGAGCCTTTCAAGTTCAAACAGGTCCGGTTCGAGTCGAGGTGATCGGAACCGAGTTTCGCATCGAGCGGCGTGGCGAACGCGCCGTCGTGTCGGTGCTGCGTGGCCGAGTGCGCGTTTCGTGGTCCTCTGGATCGCGCGTGCTCTCGGCCGGCGAAAGTGACCTCTTTCCGCCGCTGATCGCGACAGCCACTGCGCCCGAAAGTGCGCCCCCGCCGAACGCAGCTCCGCCGAGCACAGCTCCGCCGAACGCGCCCGCAGCCGTTCGTACGACGGCCGAGACGCTGTTTGCCACGGCGGACAGTGCGCGCAAAGCGGGGCACCCGCTCGACGCGGTGAGCGCCTTGCAGCAGTTGACGGAGCGCTTTCCGCGCGATCCACGGGCCCCGTTGGCCGCGTTCACTCGCGGCCGTATCTTGCTCGAGAGCCTGGCACGCCCGGCGGAAGCCGCGCGCAGCTTCGCCGAAGCCCGGGCGCTCGCAGGCGCTCGCAGTGCGCTCGGTGAAGACGCGCTGGCACGCGAGGTCGAAGCGCTGCGCGCCTCTGGCAATTCGGCTCGCGCCGCCGAGCGGGCAGAGCTCTATCGCAAGCTCTATCCGCACGGGCTGCGCCTTCAGTCCGTCTTGCGTGCCGGAGGGCTCGCGCCCGATCCATGAGTGCCGCGCTCGACGCGCTGCTGCTCGGCATTTCTTTGTTGGGCGCGCCCAGCGTGGCAGCCGCGGATGTGGGACTCGAAGTCGAGCCCTGCCTTGGCCTGCCGGAGGCGGAGGTGCGGCGCCTCACCGAACTCGAGCTCGCAACGCGCGTGGTGCCGGCAAATGCGAGTGCCGAGCTCGCTGCCACCGTGCACGTGGGGTGTCTCGACGATCAGGCTCTGATCTTCGTCACGGATTCGAGCGGCAAGAAGGTGCTCGAACGCACGCTCGAGTTCACGAGCCCCGCGCTCGACGTGCGCGCTCGCGCGCTCGCGCTCGCCAGTGCGGAGTTGCTGCATGCACATTGGACGGAGCTGACGCAGCCCGTGCCGCAAAAGGAGGCTCCCCAAGCGGCTCCAACGGTGGCGCCGACGCCACCCGCGCCGCCGAACGCAGTAGCCCAGGTCGCAGATGAGCGCGTCCAGCATCATTCCTCCGCACGTTTGGATTATCTGCTCGCCTTCGCACAGGCATCGAGCACTTTCGGATTTTCGGGCGTGGGCTGGGGCGGCGGGGCTCGACTCGGCTGGATCTCGGGGCTCCGCTGGTTGGGAGCCGATTTCGAGCTGTCAGCGGCGAGCGCCAAACGCAGCACGCCCCTCGGAGTCGTGCACACCACCACCTGGAGTGTCGCTGCGCGACCCACCCTGCGCCTCGCGCAGCGCCCGCTCTTCGTCGGGGTCGGCTTGGGAGCTCGCTTTGGCTTTGCTCGCGTCGAAGGCACGCCGGCCGATCCCGAGCAAGTTCGCGGTCGCGTGGTTGCGGGGAGCTGGGGCGGGCCGCTCGGTCATGCCGAGCTCGGGTTCGCGGCGAACCACTTCTTCGCCTGCGCGGGCTTCGAAGCGGGCTACGCTTTGAAGACCGTGAAGGGCAGCGTCGATAGCAAGACCGAAGCGGGAGTGAGCGGAAGCTTCGGCAGCGTCACACTTGGCCTTGGGTGGAGCTTTTGATGGCTTGCGCACGGCGACACTCGGCACTCGTGTGGGCGGCGAGCCTCGCGTTCTTGGCTTGTGAGAACAATGCCGGTCCCGTGCTCGAGCGCATCGCGCCGTCCGTCTCGTCGGAGTTCACTCAGCGTGTCGATGTGTTCCTGGTCACGGACGTGTCCAGTTGCGCCGTGGGCCGCGTGTGCGCGAGCCAAGATCCCGATCGCTGCTTTTACGTGCGCAAACCCGGCGCTGTCGACGTGCTGTTCGAACCCGTTGGCCTCGATTTTCTAGCGCCGGGCGACCCGCGCATTGCCGGCGCCGAACAATCCGCGTGTTTTCGCTTGCTGTTCGACCCGCCTGCGCGCGAATCCTCGCGCCAAGCCTTTGCTGATTTGCGCGCTCGCATCTTCGCGGCCAGTGAGGGCAAGGTCGAGCTCGAGCTGCGCTTTCACGAGCTCGGCCCGATCACGGCCGGTTTCAAACGTTGGGAGCGCGGCAGCTCGCTCTTTCTGCAACCCAGCGCGCTCGAGGCGCAGGGCCTCCCGCTGGCCAGCGCGAAGACCGACTACAGCTTTGCGGTCACGGGCGAGAGCGTGCCCGAACTCGGCTCGCTCCCGAAAATCGATATCTGCGGCGGCACCAATTGGCAGGCACAGGGCGGTTTTGCTGGCACCGCGTACACGTGGCTTTCCAGCGGCTGCGCTAGTGGCTCTTTCCTGCTTTGGCACTTCATGACCCAAAGCTACTTTGCCTTGCGCGACGTGACCGGCTTCGCTGACCTGTACCCGAACGGCTATCCCGATTGCGGCCACGGCGTCAGTACCACGCGCTCGTGGTTTCCCATGCCCAGCGATTGCGCGCGCGATCCCGACGCTGCGAGCTGCGGCAGCTCCAATTGCTCCGACGCCGCGTTCGCTGCGCACGTATTCGCCGCTCATTGGCCCAGCGCGCCGGGCCTCACGGGCAACCATTGCCGCAATCAGCGCCTGGATGAAGACGAGACCGCGCCCGATTCGGGCGGAGTCTGTGATCGCCTAGGACAATGAATCGACGCGATGAATGCGGGCTACTTGACAGTGAACGTGATCTGGTTCGATGAGCTCGACATGCTGTAGAACTGGCCGGTCACGCCCTGACCCGTGATGTTATTGCTGGTGGTTAGCCCATTGCTGGAGATCGCGCCGCTGAAGCCGAGCACGCTCGCCGTGTAAGTGCCGGGCGCTAGATCGGAATCGGTCATGACCGCGCTCTTGACCAAAAATTCTCGTTCGGTACCCACGTAGATGGCCGCGTCAGAACCGTCCGTCGCAGAGAACACCGCTTGGTAGACGGGCGCGTAGCTTGCGCCGCCCGCGTCACTGCCGCTATCGGACCAGCTGGCGGTGAATTTGGCCGCGGACACCGTGTCGCCATCAGTGGGATTGGTCCATTCGACGGCACCGAGCGCGAATGCGGTCCCCGTGCCGTCGATGCTGCCGTTGCCGTCGCCATCGATCGATACGGAGTAGAGCTTGCCGGGTGTGATCGCAGCGCCGGTGAGCGAGGCGTAATAGCCGCTACCCGCTGCCAGTTCGCCCAAGGAGAGCGCCGCAGCGCTGCTGCCCACCTCGTTGAACCAGACTTTGGCGCCGCTGGTCGGCTGCGGATCCTCAATCGAGCCGTCCTCACCGGGGATCCCTTCCTCGACAATCACGGTGATCTGTCCGGGAGTCGAGCCGTCGCCGGCGGTGAGGATTGCCGAGGCCTGGTACAGTACGCCTGTCACGCGCCCGACCTTCAGCGTGAGCGGGGAATTTTGAGAACCGCGCACGTTCTTTTGACCCGGTGTCGGGCCGAGATCACCGGTGCACGGCTTCGTCACGAGGCCCACCAAGTCTTCGTCGACTTTGCCAAACTCGATGTATTTGGCGCCTTTGATGCCCGTGAGTGAGCCGTCGACATCCAGGCCGGTTTGGTAGGCCACGTAGCTCGTGGTCGTGCCGCCGACGGCCGAGCGCACCAGGGCATTGCCGTCGGCATCCGTGTAGGCGCTCGTGCCGGGGCTGGCTTCGACGCGCGCGTTGCCGAGCGGAGTGCCATCGACTGCGCTCACGACCTTCACGTACACGTCCACGCAGTTGTTGCCTTGTGGCGCGCCGCCGTACCACGAGAAGTGCCGTACCGAGGCGGCCAACACGGGGCTAGTGCCGTCCACGCTCGAGAGCTGCACGGTACCTTCCACGAAGTCTTCCCACTTGCCGGTCTCGGGATCGTACGCGTAGCAATGGATCTTGGTATCGAGCGGATAGTCCGCGCGCAGCTGTGGCGGGATGGGCAGCTCGACCTGTGCCGAAGCCGAAGCCTTCAAATTGACGCGCTTGCCACTCGAATCGAGGATGCTGAATTCGGCGAAGGTGACCGGGACCAACAGCGAAGGCGTCTTTCCACCGGCGAGCAATAGGCCCGGCAGCGCCTCGCGCTCTTTCGTCGGATCGAGGGGAGTGATCGAGACCGTGAGGTCGGTGTCGTCGGTGTCCAAGCTGTTGGGCTCGAAGATCACCGCGTACGGCCCGGCTTCGGTCTTTTCCGACAAGGTTTGCGCGCTACTTGCGTCGTAGGACTGCGGCGAACCCTGCTTCTTCATGCGCGCGAGCACTGGCTGTGTCTTTTCGCCGACCAAGGCCGACGCAAAAGCTGGCGCATAGCCTTCCACGCTGATGGCCAAGGTCAGCTCGCCGGAATCGAGGCCCTCGAGCGAGAACGTCCCTTTGGCGTCCGTTTTGGTGCTTTGCCCGCCGCCGGTCACCTCTGCACCGGCGACCGCGGCGCCCGTGCCGATGTCCGTGACGATGCCGTACACGGTGCCCGGCTCAGCGGGTTGGACCAGCGGCGGTTCCGAGCCGACTTTGCCGCCGCGTCCGCCATCGTTCTGGCTGGGGGCACCACCGCTGCCGCCGTTCGAGGCCTTGCTGCCTTCACTTCCACAACCCGCGAGGGTGCAGCATGAAAGAAGGACCGCGACGGACAGCTCGAGCTTGGTTCTCATGTGATGGGCTCCTGGACGAGAAAGGACCAGCTTTACTGGGAAATACTAGGCACTACCGCGACGCCAAACGAAAGTCCATCGATCGCAACATCGCGCACGATCTTGCGCGAGGCGAGGTTCAGCTCGAGCAAGTGACCGTCAGTGCCGCTCGAGACGAGCCACGCGCACTGCCCGTCCGAGGCCAGGGCTCCGTTGGTCGGGTTCGCGTAGGGCAGGCCATCGTGCTCGAGCGGCAGGGTCTGTGCGCTCTGGCTGTCGAGATCGAGGAACGAAACTGCGTTGGAATAGTAGTCGAGCGAGAGCACGCTGTTTTGGTCGAGCCGGAGCAGCCCAAGTGGCCCGGGTGCGGCTTCGAACTCGAATGGATCCCCGCTGCCGGTGCTGCCCGCGTCGTGCATCGTGACCGTGTTGCTCGCAAAATTCGAGACCAAGATGCTGCCGCGCTCCGGCAATGCCAAGAGCGCGCCTGAATCCGCGCCAGCCGGGACATCCGCGATCGCTTCCAAGGTATCGGCATTCAAGCGCCGCAGGGCACCGGGCGCGGTCGAAGGTTGGGGGGCGCGCAGGGCAACCCAGATCTCGTCATTCAGGCGGTCGATCGCGACGACCTCGGTTGCTTTGCCTGCCGGCGCGAGAGACGCAGTACTTTCGATCTGACCCGTATCGAGATCCAACACGGTGAGGCGAGAAGCGCGCAGGTGGGTGACGAACAGGCGCCGGCCATCCGGCGAAAGCAACAAACCGAACGGACGATCGCCGGCGTACTTTGGCTCCGCGCCACCGGTGTGGTGACAACTGAAACAGCTGCTGGCCGCGAACGCATCTTGCTCGTAGTGCGCTTGAATCAGGCTGCCATCGGCGCGCCGTTCCGGAACGGGAGCCGTGAGCAACGTGCGGCGCAAGCTGAGCGTCGCCGTATCGATCTCTGCGATCGCCTGTGAGCCGACCAGCGCTGCATAGAGCGTGCGTCGATCTGGCGAGACGACGAGATTGTGAGGCAACATCCCGACCTCGATCCGCGCCGCAGCCTGACCCGATGCCGCGCCGACGACGAGCAAGGTGCTCGAGCCTGCCTGGCTGACGAACACCCGGTCTTCGCTGCTTGCGCCGCTCCCGGTTTGAGCCTTTGATGCGCACGCTATTAGCCACGCGCACAACCATGTCAGGCGCGCGAGGCGCAGCACGGGGCTTTCGTTCTGCGAGTGCCGCTGGGGGCTGATCATACGCCATCTAAGTTAACTGAATCGCTGGGCCCGAGTGGAGGAAAGTCGTGCGAACCGCGCTGACAGCGCGGCGAGCGTTCCCGAGCGGTCTTGCCAGTCTGGCAGCTTCTGGCGTGCAAAAAGCTGAACATCGCTCGCGAGATACCGAAGATTCGCAGGTGCGTAGGGCGGGCATCGAAGTTGCAGAGGTCGCAATCGATGTCGCTCATCTTCTGGAGACGCCTATTTCGTCGCTGGTTCGTCGAATACAACCCGCTCTACCTGCTCAGTGCGTGCTGCGTGCTCGTGGGGGTGAACGAGCTGTCGCAAGGGCTCTCGCATCGCCCATATGCCGCCTTCGCGGTTGCTGCAGTGGCTGAGCTCTACGCCTGGGCTCTGGTCGGGAGCGCTGCATTTCTCATGCGCGCCGAGCTACGCCGGCCCGCCGTGATGCTGGCGTTGCTGATTGCGATCTACCAATGCGATCCAACCTTGCATACCGAGACTTGCGCCTATTTGGGCGGCGTCGGAGCGCTAGCGGGTGCCGCTTGGCTCGCGAGCTTCGTCGCGAAGATCTCGCTGCTCGGGCGGGCGCTGCGCTTGCGGCTCTCGCGCTCAGCGCTGCTCGTGCCAACGTTCGGCGCGCTCGGTGTTCTGCTCTTTCCGCCGCTCTTGCGGCAGACGAACACACTCACCATGAGCTCGCTGGTGGCGCTGTGGCTGTTTGCTTTGTTCGCTTCTGGTTTGTGGAGCTCGCCTCGAATTACGAGCTCGCTCCCGCTCGATGCCTGGGGCAGCACGGTGCTGAAGCGCGCCGTGCGTGCCACGTGGGCGCTTTGGGCGACACTCACGCTCGCGCACGTGTGGTTTTGGAGTAGCGAATTCGAGCTCAGACGCGGGTTGTTCGTGCCCGTTGCTCTGCTGCTGTCGACGCGCTTCATGCCGCGTGAGTCGAGCGTGTATCTAGCCGTCGCGGGCGCGTTGCTGTGTGGCATCCTGATGCCGCCGTTCCTGTTCACGATTGCGCTCCTGGCGGCGGTCACGCTTGCGCTGCGTGCCGCGCGCAAACCGAGCGAGTCGCCCACGGAGGGGGGCTTCGGTCCGCCCCCGCGGTCAGAGCGGATGCGCTTGCTGGTGGGCTCGGCGTCGCTCAGCTATCTTTCGCTCTGGACTGTGGGGTGGCCGGGAGGCGCAATGCCGCCACATGCATTCTGGCTCGACGCGCTACTGACCGCGGCCCTGCTGGGCATGGTTTGGGGCCTTCGGGCGTACGTGGCGCTCATTCCGCTCGCTCTGAGCTATCTTCATCTCGGGGTGCAAACGGGCACGCTTTCATTGCCGCGCAGCAGAGCTCAGTGGGGGCTGGCCGAAGTCGGTTTGGGCTTCGCTTTGCTGGCCACCGCGCTGCTGACCAGCTGGCAAGCCAAGAAAGAACGCGCGCCAGAGCCCGACGAACTAGAGCCGCCGCCGTGATCGACGGACTCAGCCGGCCGGGTCGGCTTGCGTTGCAGGCTCCGATTCCGCTTTCTGAACCGGCTCCAGGTCACTCGACGCCGGGCCGGTGATGACCTTGCCCCGGCAATCGAAGCGCGAGCCATGGCACGGACAATCCCAAGATTTTTCGACGGTATTCCAAGCCACCACGCCGCCGAGGTGCGGACAGGTCGCAGACAGCTCGTGCTTCGCGCCCGCTTCATCGACATAAACTGCGACGCGCCGTAGGCCGCGGCGCACCACGGCTCCTTCACCGCGCGCGATCTCGTCCGCGCTCGACGCATCCGCCGGGCCGAGCCAGTCTGCATATTGAGCGACCGTGTTCAGGTTTTCTTGCACGTAGCTGGCGATGGCGCTGCTGGATTTTGGTTTGCGTTTGGGGTTGTACAGCGCCGAAAACGGGTGCTTCACGCCGCTGATCGAGTCGGCGATGAGCTCGGCAGAGAGCCCGCTGTAGGTCATGCCGTTGCCCGAGAAGCCGGTCAAAATCAGCACTCGCTCTTGATCCGGATTCTGGCCGATGAAGGCCAAGCCATCGCTCGGCTCGAACACCTGTCCGGACCACTGGCATACGATATTTCCCGCGGTCGGAAAGCGTTCGCGCGCCCACGTCTCCAGGCGCGGGAAGTTTTTGTCGGTCTCTAGATCTTGACCGACGCGATGATCCTCTCCGCCGATGATCAACACCGTGCGCTTGGTCTCGGCATCCAGCGCCAGCCGTGCGTAGTGATAAGGCTCCTCCATGTCCCACGAAAGCGTGGGCGGCATCTCGCGCGCTTCTAAGGCGATGACATAAGTCCGGTAGGCCGCCTGTTTGGTATGGACGACGGCGACGTCGTTGATCGGGCTATGGGTCGCGACCACCACGTGACCGGCCACAATGCGCTTTCCCTGTGCGGTGCCGAGTTTGACGCTGCCCGAGGCGCTCGTGTCGAATTCATTCACGGTGACCGGCGCGTAGATCAATACCCCTTTCTTCTTCAATGCCG
>Ga0315912_10005421_pt1 | contig 11757 bp, 7 predicted proteins | sample VfabasoilMG_FD_204469 | JGI IMG/M metagenome (GOLD analysis project Ga0315912, IMG submission 204469) | Garden soil microbial communities collected in Santa Monica, California, United States - V. faba soil | ecosystem: Environmental > Terrestrial > Soil > Garden | place: USA: California...
GGGCCGGCTGGGGGCCGCGCGGCCCCCTGCGCCGAGCTACCGCCGCCCCCCGCACCGCCGGGGCGCGCGGGGCGGCCCCCGCCCCCCGCGGGGCCCCCCGCCGCGCGCGCCCGGCATGGGGCTCATGGAGCCGTGAGCTTGGTCCAGGGAAAGCCGTCGCAGCCGGTGTCGGGATCGTCCGCGTCGACGGCGGTCGAGCTCGCAGCCGCTTCTTCCGCGGTGTCGAGCCCGTGATCGGGAGTGCAGTAGTAGAAGCTGTCGCCGTCGATCTCCGTCCACACCGTGCGGTCGAACTTGTCGGGGTCGAACGCCGCGTCGTGGGGCGCCTTTCGGATCGCGTAGTTTTCGCTGTTGGAGAACTCGACGATGGCGCTCACGGTGGGGCCCGTTCCAAAGTCCTGCGACCACGAGTCCGCGTCGATCACGTCGGTCTCGCCGAAGGCCTCGTTCTGCCAAGTTCCCGCGATCTCGAGCGGCCCGTCGACGCCTTCGCCGGCGCTTCCCGCTGCGTTCGATTCGCCCGAGGCGCCGCCGGTTCCGCCCTTGCCGCCGCTCGACCCGCCGCCCTTGCCGGCGCTCCCTCCGCCCTTACCGGCGCTCGGAGCGCCAGCGCCACCCGTGCCCGAGTCGTCGTCGTCAGCTCCGCAGGCGCTCGGAACGAGCGCCAATCCTAGCAACAATCCAAGCCAGCCAGCATGCTTCGTCATGGTCTCTCTGCTCCGGCCGGTCTGCCGCCGGCTCTCCAACCCGAGGACGAAGACGCTAGGTGGGCACGCCGATCGTGCCACCACGCCCCATCGCCGTGGGGTTCTGTGGGCTCGGGCGGAGCAGATATCCTGGCTCTCGGACTCGGCGACTCCGTTCGGCCTTCCCCGGTCTTCCCGAGTGGCCTGGCCGGTGCGTGATGCACGAGCCTCGAACTTCGTCTCGTCCGATGACAGTGGCGGGACCGCGCCGGATTCACACCGGCTTCCCTGCTTCCGTCCGAATTCTCTGAACTAGGGTTTTCCCTACACGCGCACACGACCGCGCGTCAAGCGCTTCGCTCGCACGCGTCGCTCGAGCGCCCCGTTTCAACCGAGATGCAGCGCTTCGTCAGCCGAGACCGAGTGCTTCGAGGTCGTCTTCGTCGAGACCGAAGTAGTGACCGATCTCGTGGCGCAGCGTGACCTCCACTTCGTGCCTGAGCTCCTCCGCATCTTGCGGATCGGCGAAAGCGGCGAGGTTCGCGGCGTAGAGGACGATGCGCGTCGGCACGGGAACGACGTCGAGACCGCCTCGGTCCGCGTGCGTCGGTCCCGAGAACAGGCCGAGGCTCCGCGGATCGAACCCTTCACGCACGAGATCCTCGCTCGGGCGCTCCTCCACCAAGATCGGGACCGTGGCCAGGAGCTTCTTGAAACGCTCCGGCAATCCGCGCAGGACCTGCTCGGCCGTCGTCGTGATCGGACCCTCGGCTACCGTCAGATCGAAGCCCTCCGCGCGGTCGGCAGCCTCATCGAGCTTCCTCACGGCCAGGAGCTCGCGCACGGCTCGATCGTGCTCGCCGAGCTCCTCGAGCACCAACGCGAGCACGTGGCGCGCTTCGGCGAACTCCGGCTCTTCCGCCACCAGGTGCTCCAGCAAGGGGCGCGAGCTCGCAGCCCCTTTCGCGGCCACGAGCGCGCGCGCCCGCGCGAGTCGGACCTCTGGATGGACCGCGGATTCCGGCGGCGCATGCTCGGCGATGTCCAACGCTGCGAGCGGGTTGCTCTCCAGCTGTTCCTCGACCTCCAGGACCAAGTCGAGCGCGCGATCGTCGAGCTCGTCGGAGGATACGGGCATCCTTCTCTCACCTATCTCACGAGAGCGTGTCTGCGTCGAGATTTTTCGCGGAAACGCGCCGCGAAAGGCCGTGATCACGTCGAGAATCTCTCGCGAAAACGCGCCACGAAATTCGGCTCACCTCGGAAGCGTACATGCACTCCGTCCTCTTCATACGCTTCTTTTTCGACCCGGCAAGACTCGTACAGTTCGCTCAGCGAGCCCTGGCTTTTGTAGGGAATCACGATTTCCACTGTGACGAAACTGCGTTCGAAGAACGTCACGATTCCTTCTCGCAATCGCGCGACGTCGGAAGGATCGTGAGCGGAGATGAACCAGGCTTCGGGATTGGCGCGCTCGAGCGCGGCTCGCTCGCCCTCGCTCAGGCGATCGATCTTGTTCATCACGACTCTGCTCGGCGTGTCCTCGGCGCCGATGTCGCGAATCACCTCACGCGCTATGGCAAGTTGCCCCTCCCAGCTCGGGTCGGCCGCGTCCACGACGAAGAGCAACAGCGATGCCTCGAGTGCCTCGTCGAGCGTCGATTTGAAGCTCGCGACCAGATCGTGCGGCAGCTTTCGGATGAATCCCACGGTGTCGCTCACGAGCACGCGCGGTTTCACTTCCGGCTTCAGGGCGCGCACGGTCGTGTCGAGCGTCTTGAAGAGGCGGTCTTCCACCTCGACAGCGCTGTCCGTCAGCGCGCGCATGAGTGAAGACTTGCCGGCGTTCGTGTAGCCCACGAGCGCCACGCGACGGAACTGCCGCCGCTGGGCGCGCCGGACGCTCTGCTCACGCTGCACCTCCATGAGCTGCTCGCGGAGCTCCGCCAGGCGGTCGCGAATGCGCCGCCGGTCGAGCTCGATGGCTGCCTCGCCCGCGCCGCGCCCGGCCTGGCGTTCCTTGCCGGACGGCGACTCGCGCACGCGCGGAGCGAGGTACGACAGGCGCGCCATCTCCACCTGCAAGCGGGCTTCGCGGGTGTGCGCGTGGCGCGAGAAGATCTCGATGATCACACCCGCGCGATCGAGCACCTGCGTCCCCACCGCGCGCTCGAGATTGCGCAGCTGGCTCGGCGAGAGCTCCTGATCGACCGCCACGAGGGCAACGCGCGGCGAAGCCGCTGCCGGGTCGGGATCTTCCGCTGGCTCGTCGGCGTCGTCTTCCTTGGCCCAGCGTTCCTGGGCCTTCGAGCGCTTGCGCGGCACGGGCCGCGCGGCGCGTCCGGTGCCGCCGGTGAGCACCGCCAGCTCCTTCAGCTTGCCGTCGCCGAGCATGGCAGCCGGAGAGAGGTGCTCGCGCAGCTGCGTCACGCGCCCGACGGGCCGGTAGCCGAGCGTCTTGACCAGGCGCTCGAGCTCATCGAGGCCGGCCTCGAAGTCGGCCAGATCCGTGCCGGGCAGCCTCACGCCGACGATGACGGCGGTGGGTAGACCGCCCTCGCCTGGAGGCGTGGCGTCCTGCCGAGCACCGGCGTCGGCTCCCGATGATCCCGTTGTCGTCGTCATCGCTTCAGCACCACCTCGTCGATGCGAGCACCATCCACGTTGACGAACGTCAGGCGCAGCTCGTGGAGCGTCGCCTCGGCGAGCTGCGCGCCGTGCTTCTCGTTGTAACGAAACTCGCTCCCCTCGATCGGCTGCTTGAAGTCGTACTCGTGGGCTCCGCCGAGGCCGTTCACGAGGTAGGTGACGCCGCCGATGCGTGCGCGTTCGTAGGTGTGGTCGTGACCGGCGAGGACGAGATCGACGCCCCACTCGGCGTACGGCCACTCCGTCTCGCTGGTCGACCCGTGAGGGCCCGACGAATAGGGCGGGTGGTGCATGTAGGCGATTTGCCAGGGCGAGCGCGACGCCTGGGCGCGCTCCTTCAGCCACGCCGCCTGGCGGCCCGTCGGCAAGATGCCGTCCGGCTCGTGTTGATCGCTATCGAGCGCGAAGAACTCCACGGGGCCGCGCGTGAACGAGTAGTAGCGCTCGTTGCCCGGCAAGGTGAAGTAGTCGAGGTACGCCCGCGCGGCGTCCGTGTACCAGTCGTGGTTGCCGAGCGAGGGAAAGAAGCGGTTCTCGGTCGCGCCCGTGCCGTACTTGCCGCGGTACGAGCCGATGAACTCGGCATAGAACTGCCCGATGTTGGCGTCGATGGTCTCGCTCGAGCCACGCGGGTAGTTGTTGTCGCCCGTCGTGATGACGATCTCGGGTGCGTAGCCCTTCACGAGCTCGGCGACTCGCCGCTCGAGGTCGCCTGCCATTCCGTAGTCGCCGATCACGGCGAAGCGCAGGCGGTCCGAAGCCGGTAGCGCCGGTTCGTTGCCGGCCGGAGCGAACGGTCGAAGCGGTGCGCCGGACGACTTGCCCGCAGGCACTCCGGCCTCACGTTGCGCGAGGAGCGCGCTTTCGGAAGCGCGCGGCTCCTCGACGCGCCGGTGGCAACCGGCAAGCGCGAGGCCGGCGACGAGGAGACTCGCCACCCGACGCATTTCGAGCCGTGCTCCTGGGTGATTTCTGGCGGGCGGCACCGGACGCGCACCCTACACCGCCTTGACAGACGGGGGCGCGTCTTCCACTGTGATCCGCGGGTGTTCGTGGTGAAAAGCGACCTTCGTCGTGCGCGCGCCAGCGTGCTCGGCTTCGCGCTTTACCTCGCCTCCCCGCGCGCTCACGCCGACGAGCCCCCCGCAGGCGTTCCTGCGGCCCCCGCTGCGAGCGCGGCGGCACCGGCGGCTGCACCCGCGGCTGCCGAGGTCACTCCCGAGACCGCGCCTCCCCCTCCCACCGAAGCCGTGGCGGCTCCGACGCCGTTGCCAGCAGAGAACGACGGCGTGACCGCGGCGCCACCCGCGCAGAAGAAGCACAAGAAGAAGTCCGGCTGGATGGGGGCGCTCGGCAAGCCCAAGGCGCACGCGGATGCGGGCAGCTCGTGGTTCGGACGGCTCGAGCCCACGGGACGGATCTTCGCGCGCCTCGCGGCGTCTAGCCACCACACGACCGTCGTCGATCCGGCGGGGGCGACCCGCGACGAGCGCATCGAGTCGCTCGACTTCTCGATTCCGAGCGCGCGTATCGGTCTTCGCTACGACGCGCCCGTGCGCTGGCTCAGCGCGAACGTCGAGGTCGAGCTCGCGGGCAAGCCCGAGCTGAAGGACGCATGGCTGCGTGGCAAGTGGCGGTACCTGGGCGCACAGGCGGGACAATTCAAGCTGCCGTTCTCGGCGATCGAGATGGAATCCATCTGGACGCTGCCGCTCGCCGACCGCGGCCTCTTGCACACGGCCCTGGTGAAGGAGCTCCAGGTTGCGGGTCGTCGTCCTGGCTTTGCGCTCGAGGCGCGCGGCCGCGGCAAGGTTCGGCCGTCGCTCACGGTCGGCGCGTTCCAGGGGTCGGTGCTCACGGACGACGACCCCGACCAGCGAAAAGTCGAGCTCCTGTCGGAGCAGGGGCTGAGCTCTCAGAGCTTCGTTGCCCGCGCCGAGCTCAAGCTGCGCGATCTCGTGCTCGCCGCGGAGTACGAGAGCCGTCTCGGCACCCCCGCGCTCCTCACCACCAAGTACTACCAGACCGGGGGCGCCGACCTCACGCTCGACACCCAGGTCGGAGCGGCGGGGCTGCGCGTGTGGCTCGAGGGCATCCTGGGGTCGAGCTGGCTCGAGAATTGGTACAAGCCGCCGGACGGCCGCGACACTCTGTTCGTCGCCGGGCGGCTCGTGACGGCGGTGCGCCTCCTCGGGCGCCACAAGGGCGACCTGTACGTCGAGCCCTACGGCATGTTCGGGCTGCTCGATCCGGACAACGAGGTTTCGCAGGACCTCCTCTCGGAGGAAGTGCTCGGCGTCAACGTGGGCTTATGGAAGCTGGTGCGCGTGGGCCTCGAGGCGGAGCTCCAGCGCGTGGAGCGAAACTTTCCCCAAACCTACTACCTCGGGGACGATCCCGATCGCGTCGCGCTGGTGCTGCAGGCGGGCGCACAGTTCTAGATGCCCGGCCTCGACTTACAGCATGCGCTCGGTGCCGAGGTGGCGATGCCGCACCTGTGGGAGCTCGTGCTGCGCGTCGGGCTCGCCGCGCTGCTCGGCGCGATTGTCGCATTTCGCCCCTGGCGTCGCTTCATGGGGCGCGCGCGCCCCCCGTCGGCTCAGGCCGCACAAAGCCAGACGTTGATCGCGGCGTCGGGCGCGATGATGGTGATCGTCATCGGCGAGAGCATCGCGCGCGCGTTCGGTCTCGTCGGCCTCGGCGCGTTCATCCGGTTCCGCTCCGGGATTCGCGACCCGCGTGACGCCGCGCTCCTGTTCGTGATGATCGGCATCGGCATGGCGTGCGGCCTCGGCTTGCCCGTGATGGCCGCGGGCGGCGCGAGCCTCGTCATTGCGCTTCTGCTCCTGTTCGACGCTGCTGCTCGAAGCCGCGTGGTCGTCACGGTCGATGCCCACGACCCGCCACAGGTCCTTGCGTCCCTCGGTCGGCTCTTCCCGACGGTGCGCACCCTCGAGCTCGAGCGAAGCGCCACCGCCGGTGAGCCCGGCCGACTCGTGGTCGAGCTCGACCTGAGCCAGGGCACCGACGCTTCCAAGCTGAGCGCCATGCTGGAAAAAGACGGCGTCACGGGAGTCACGCGCGTGAAGCTCGAAGATTGACGCTTGCATAACGCAGCGCAGTTGGAATTCGGCACCGTCGTGGGCGCCCGCGCACCGCAAACTCTGGCATCGACAACCGCGGTGTCGGACTCCGGAGTCAGGTGCCTCGGGGACCGGTTCCAGAAACGCAGTCTCGGCGCGAGGAAAACGACAGTGTGGGCGGCCGTCGTTCCGCGACATCCACAGGTCACGAAGGTGCGAGATACACCCCGGTTTGGACCTGGTTGCTCGAAAGCCATCTGTTAGAATGTGTGTGTGTCGCGGGCCCTGAACGCGCACATCTCGAGGTGCCATCATGTCGCGCGCTTGGATTCCTTCTCTCTTCATCATTCCGATTGCGATGGCGGCAGCCGCCGCCGGTTGCGGAGTCGGCGGAACCACCGCGCAGGGGCTTCCGGAGGACAGCGGCGGCAGCTACGGCTCGGGGGCCACGCCGGGAACGTCCGGCGGCAACAACGGCAAGGGTGGGAGCGGTGGCACGTCGATCGTGAACATCGACGGCGGCCTCGTCGACCCTTGCGTGAACGCAGGCCTGGAGCCGGGGTGCGAGACCATCGTACCTCCGGCGTGCGGCGACGGCATGATGAATCAAGACCCGGAGGAGTGCGACGACGGCAACACACTGCCGGGCGATTGCTGCTCCGGCGCCTGCAAGGTCGAAGCGTACTGCGTTTGCCCACCCGAGGGCGGCCCCTGTAGCTCGACGATCGTGTGCGGGGACAGCATGCGCGGGCCGGGCGAGGCCTGCGACGACGGCAACACCACCGACGGCGACGGCTGCTCGGGCAACTGCCACCTGGTCGAGCTCGGCTACTCTTGCCCGACGCCCGGCGCCCCCTGCATCCACCACTACACGTGCGGCGACGGCACCCCCGATCCGAACGAGGGCTGCGACGACATGAACGCCGTGGCCGGCGACGGCTGCAGCGAGCACTGCCGCATCGAGCAGGGCTTCAAGTGCGAAGGCTCACCGAGCACGTGCTCGCCCACCAAGTGCGGCGACAACGTGAAGGAAGGCGCGGAGAGCTGCGACGACGGCAACACCGTCGCGTTCGACGGCTGCTCACCCGAATGCCGCGCGGAGCCGACCTGCCCCACGGGCATGGCCTGCTCCTCGAGCTGCGGCGACGGAATCGTCTTCGGCAACGAGGTGTGCGACGACGGCAACTCGCGCGACGGCGACGGCTGCTCGAGCACCTGCCAGCAAGAAGAGGGGTACGTCTGCAGCAACGACGTCCCCTGCCAGACGAAGATGGGGTTCGACGTCACGACGGGCGCGATGGGAGACGTCTGCACGCTCACCGTGCCGGCCGTGTTCCGCGACTTCAACGCGAATAGCGCGAGCGGTGGACATCCCGACTTCCAGCCCGGATTCAACTCCGACGGGGCCGTGCAAGGTCTCGTCCAAGACCTGCTCGACCAAGACGGCAAGCCCGTCCAGAACACCGCCAAGGCGACGACCGCCGCCGCGGGCGGATTCATGCATGGGCAACCGGCCTTTGCTCAGTGGTACCGAAACGATCCGCCCGCGAGCAAGCCCATCTCGGGCAGTCTCGTGCTCTGGGACAACGGCAACGGCGGCTTCGTGAATCGTTGGGGCGCGAACGGCGAACAATGGGCCGGAAAAGTCCAGCAAGCGGACTACGGGCCCATCACTGCGGGGCTGCAGGCGGGGCTCGGCTGCTTCAGCGACGACCCGATGTACGCGAATCAGGGCTGCATGCCGACGGCGGATCAGGTCTGCTACGACCCCTGCACCCCGTGGGGGACGGGTAGCGGCCAGGCCTGCTGCGCCGGCGTGGCAATGCCCAAAGGCTACGACGGCAACCCGCTCTTCTTCCCCATCGACAGCGCCACGGGCGTGCTCACCGAGACCCGTACCGAAGGCAAGGTGCCGGCCCAGTACGGCTGGTCGGGTTGGCCCATCGAGACCGAGGTCGCGACGCAGCTCGGCATCACGATGCCCATCCCGACCGCAACGGCGAACTTCCCTTCGACCAAGCACAACTACAGCTTCACGACGGAGGTGAAGTACTGGTTCACGTACACCGCCGACATGAACGCGTCGTTCGACTTCACGGGCGACGATGACGTGTGGGTGTTCTTGAATGGGCACCTCGCCGTCGACATGGGCGGCTGGCACGTGCCGACGAACGGCAGGCTCACGATCAACGGCGCCACGATCAACGTGACGGCCGAGCTCAACGCGGACGACACCGGCAAGGCCACCAAGACCGCCCCCGCGAAGAACGGTACCGCGACCACCTACGGCCTGATGCCGGGCAACGTGTACCAGATCCAGGTCTTCCACGCCGAACGCCAGGTCGAGGGCTCGTCGTTCAGGCTGACGCTCGCGGGCTTCAATCAGGCGCCGAGCGACTGCGTCACCGACTGCGGCGACGGCATGGTCGGCCCGGGTGAAGAGTGCGACGACGGCATGAACCTCGGCGGCTACAACCAGTGCGGCTCGGGTTGCGTGGTGGGGCCGCGCTGCGGCGACGGCGTCAAGCAGGACGAGTGGGAGACGTGCGACGACGGCGTCAACGACGGCTCGTACGGCGGCTGCAGCCCCGATTGCCAGCCCGGCCCGCGCTGCGGCGACGGCATCGTCAACGGTGACGAAGCCTGCGACGACGGTGCCGCTGCGGGCGCCTACGGCGGCTGCGACATGAACTGCCAGATCGGACCGCACTGCGGCGACGGCCTCGTCGCCGTGTCGCTCGATCCGGTGACGATGTTCCCGTACGAGCAGTGCGACGACGGCAACGACGCGACGCACGACGGCTGCTCGAACTGCAAGGTCGATGTCATTCCGACGCGCTGATGCGGCGCGCGCCGGGCGCTTCAGCGCACATCGGCACACAAGGGAGCCGCTAGTAACCTGCCGAGTGCATTGGCAGGCAGCTTGAACGAGTGGCGGACTTTTTCCGAGGAAGCTCGAAAACAATTCGCCATTTGCAGGCATTGATCAGCTAGAAATGAGAGGTCGTGCGTGGCACGATCCGAATAGCCGCGTTGGTTTTCTGCGGCTGCCGTCGGCCTCGTCCCGCGGCGATCACTGGCGCTACCGGTGCCGCTCTTTTTCGGAGCAGAGCGGAGGATGGAACAATCATGAAGTCGATGCGCAGAGGAAGTCTCGCGGCGCTCGCCGGCCTGCTGCTGGCCTGCAGCGGGCACATCTCCGGCAACGGCGGAGCCAACGGGACCACGCCGTCGGGCTCGGGCGGCTCTTCCGGCTCGAGTGGCTCTTCCGGCTCGAGCGGCTCCTCCGGCTCGAGTGGCTCTTCCGGCTCGAGTGGCTCCTCCGGTTCGGGCGCCTCGGGTGGCGCGACGGGCAGCGGCGGGGACGGCAGCACCACCGGCGGCAGCAACGGCACCGCGGGCTCGGCCGGCATCACCAGCGAGAATCCGACGGGCGAGACGGTGGACGAGATGGAGCCCGTCGACGTGCGCGCGTCGCTCCGCAAGGTGAAGGGCATCCTCACGGGCCTCGCTCCCACCGAGGCCGAGGTCCAGCAAGTCACGACGGCGCCGGATCCCAAGCAGGCCATCAAGGACCTGATCGACGTCTGGACGAGCCCCGATAGCGCGGACCTCTATCCGTTCTTCCAGGACAAGTTCATCACCTTCTTCACGAACACCTTCGAGCAGATCGGCTTCGCGCCGACCGAAGACTTCAAGGGCCAGCTGCTCGAGTACGGCGGCTTCGACCTGAACCCGCTCTACATCTACGGCGACGACGCGTTCCCGAAGCTCGTGCAGAACCTGCAGGATAGCTTCGCGCGCACCGCGTTCCACATCATGGAGCAGGGGCAGCCGTTCACCCACGTGCTCACGACGCGCACCCACATGATGACGACGGCGCTCATGAGCCTCTACATCCAGATCGAAAACCCGAACGACGCGCCGCTCGGTCCGGGCGCGTTCGGCAACGACGAGCTCTGGAACTGGCAGATCGACATGACGGGCGTCGGCTCGGGCGGTCTCAACACCGACGCCGATCGCGCGGCCGTGGAGCATCCGATCGAGCAGGCGGTGCAGGATCTGATCTTCGACGATCGGCCGCCCGTCATGGCGTCGTCGAGCTTCGGCAACTTTGGCGGCACCTGCGCGCCCGAGATCAAGAACGAGCCCGGCTACGCGATCCTGTTCCAGCGCCTGTTCGGCTTCACGCCACGCACACCGGTGTCGGCGAACATTCAGTGCATCGAGCACATGTCGCTCCCGTACTACACCGCCTCCGACCTCAGCGACTGGCGCCCGGTCACGCTTGCGGACGGCAAGAACGCCCCGGAGATGTACGATCTGCCGGCGCTGCGCCAGGCGACCACGATCGGCCTCGCGCTGCCGCGCGTGAGCTTCTTCACGACGCCGGCGTTCATGGCCACGTTCGGCACGAACGACAGCAACAAGCACCGCGTGACGGCGAACCAGACGCTGCTCATCGCGCTCGGTCAGGCGCTCACGAGCGAGAACGAGATCACGCCCGTCAGCACGGTGGGGCTCGAGCCCGAGCACTCGCCGGATTCGAACCCGGAGTGCTACGGCTGCCACAAGATCCTCGATCCGATGAAGCAGTTCTGGGAGAGCTACTACGACTTCACGGATCGCAACGATTTTCCGACGGCGCGCTTCGGCAGCACCATGGTGAAGCCGAACCGAACGAACGGCGGCACGCTGTCGTTCGGCAGCGTGAACCAGGCGGGCGTGACGCTCGACGACCTCGGCGGGTTGCTGGCCCAGGTGACGGACACGTCGAACGACCCCGATGCGCCCGCGCTCGACGCGTCGCTCGTGACCTTGAACCGGTTCGCGCTCGCGATGGCGCAGAAGCTCTGCTACTACGCCGATTCCGCGTCGTGCGTGGAGTCGGACCCGGAATTCCGACGCGTCATCAAGGCGTTCCAGGACGCGAACTATGACTACCGGGTGCTGCTCCGCGAGCTCCTGTCGTCGGACCTCGTGACCGGGCTCGGCCAGACCTACACGTTCACGCGCCGTAACGTCGTCGTGAGCGTGGCGCGCAAGGATCAGTTCTGCCAGTCGCTGTCGAATCGGCTGAAGATCCCCGACGTGTGCGGGCTGCACGTCGCGTTCCCGTATTCGAACGGATTTTCGCAATCGAACTCGAGCTACACGACGGCGCGCGCCATGAGCCGACTCGCCGGGGCCATGCCGGCCGACGGCTTCAGCCGCGGCTCGGAGGTCCCGGTGGCACTCGCCGACCCGACGCTCTTCTACCGTGCGGCGAGCGAGCTCATCTGCGAGAGCATCGCGCCCACGGTCGTTGACGCGACCAACTCACGGTACTCGAGCACGAA
>Ga0315912_10005422_pt1 | contig 11756 bp, 7 predicted proteins | sample VfabasoilMG_FD_204469 | JGI IMG/M metagenome (GOLD analysis project Ga0315912, IMG submission 204469) | Garden soil microbial communities collected in Santa Monica, California, United States - V. faba soil | ecosystem: Environmental > Terrestrial > Soil > Garden | place: USA: California...
CCGGTGCCGTGGTCATGGCCACGGGCGGTCCGGGGCTGATGTTCGGGCGCACGACCAACTCGCTCATCAACTCGGGTTCCGCCGCCGCCGCCGCGTACATGGACGGGGCCGCTTACGGCAACGGCGAATTCATCCAGATCCACCCCACCGCGATCCCCGGCATGGACAAGCTGCGGCTGATGAGCGAATCGGCGCGCGGCGAAGGCGGCCGCGTCTGGGTGCCGAAGCAGAAGGGCGACGCCCGGCCGGCCGGCACCATCCCCGAGGCCGAGCGCTGGTACTTCCTCGAGGAGCGCTACCCCAAGTACAAGAACCTGGTGCCGCGCGATGTCGCGAGCCGCGAGATCCACAATGTCTGCGTGGACATGGGGCTCGGCATCGGCGGCAGCATGGCGGTCTACCTGGACCTCACGCACGTGCCGCGTGAGCGGCTCAAGCGCAAGCTCGAGGGCATCCTCGAGATCTACGAGAAGTTCACGGGCGAGGATCCGTGCGAGCACCCGATGAAGATCTACCCGGCCGTCCACTACTCCATGGGCGGACTGTGGGTGGACTACGAGCGCACGAGCGACGGGTTCCTCGAGCCCGCGAGCCCGAAGAACCAGCAGACGAGCGTGCCGGGCCTGTTCGCGGTCGGCGAGTGCGACTACCAGTACCACGGTGCGAACCGGCTGGGTGCCAACTCGCTGTTGTCGTGCGTGTACGCCGGACAGGTCGCGGGCCCGGCGGTCATGGCCTACCTCGCCGGCCGCAAGGGCGCGGAGGACGCACCCGCGTCGCTCCATGCCGCGGCCACGAAGCGCTGGACGGACCGCTTCGCCGAGCTCTCCCGGCGAGACGGTGCCGAGAACCCGTACCAGCTCGCGGACGAACTCGGGAAGGTCATGCTCGAGAACGTCACCATCGTGCGGCACAATGCCAAGCTGCGCGAGACCGACGCGAAGATCCAGGAGCTGACCGAGCGCTGGGAGAAGGCAGGCGTTCTCGACCACGGCACGTGGGCGAACGCGCCGCTGTCGTTCCTGAACCAGCTGTGGAACATGCTGCACCTGGCCCGTGTGGTCACGCTCGGCGCGCTCGCGCGCGACGAGAGCCGCGGGGCGCACTACAAGCCGGAGTTCCCCAAGCGTGACGACGCGAACTGGCTGAAGACCACCGTGGCCACATTCGCCCCCGATGCCCCCCGCTTCCGCTACGACCCCGTGGACGTGTCCCTGTGCGCGCCGGTCGAGCGCAAGTACGACTAGGAACCCCCATGGCACGCGAGACGATCGAGCTTCGCATCAAGCGGCAGGACACGCCGACCAGCCGCTCCCGCTGGGAGGAGTTCTCGCTGCCCTGGCAGCCCAACATGAACGTGATCTCCTGCCTCATGGAGATCCGCAAGCGCCCGGTCACGAAGCAGGGCCAGGTCACCACACCCGTGCACTGGGAGGCGTCCTGCCTCGAGGAGGTGTGCGGCTCGTGCACCATGCTCGTCAACGGCAAACCGCGGCAGTCGTGCGCCGCACTCATCGACGGCCTGGACGACAGTCACGTCACGCTGGAGCCGCTCACCAAGTTCCCGGTGATCCGCGACCTCCAGGTGGACCGCACGCCGATGTTCGACGCGTTGAAGCGCGTGAAGGCATGGATCCCGATCGATGGTTCGTACGACCTGGGCCCGGGCCCGCGCCGGTCGGCCGCCGAGCAGGAGATCAGCTACGCGTTCTCGCGCTGCATGACCTGCGGTTGCTGCATGGAGGCGTGCCCGCAGTACAACGACCAGTCCGAGTTCATGGGCCCGGCGCCGCTGGCGCAGGTGCGGCTGTTCAACGCCCACCCGACGGGCCAGATGAACGCGCACGAGCGGCTCGACGCCATCATGGGGCGCGGCGGGCTCGTGGACTGCGGCAACGCCCAGGCCTGTGTCGAAGCCTGTCCGAAAGACATCCCGCTCACCGAGGCGTTCGGTGAACTGGGCCGCCAGACGACACTGCGCTGGCTCCAGCAGTTGTTCGGTAAGTGACGACTCTGCGCGCACGGCGCCGCGCGTTGCGGCGTAATCCGGCCGGAGGCCGGAAGCTTCCATGCTAGCCGACCGCACCGGCGGTTCGGGCGGTGTGGCGCGCACGCTGCTCGACGACCTCGAGCGCTGGTCGCTCACCGACCGCAGCCCCGACGTCCGCGCGCTGCGTGCGGCGTTGCTCGCGTGGCTGCGCGAGGCCCAGGCCGAACAGCCGAGCATGGCACTCGTCCACCAGTTCGCCGCGCGCGCGCTGGCCATCGCCGACTCCAGTGTGGTGCGCGGCGACGTCCCCGAGGACCTGCGCCGGAACCTGGTCGCGAGCTGTGACGCCGAGCGCGAGGACCTGGCGCGCGCCGTCACCGACGCCGCCAAAGTGGCCGCACAGCTCGTGAGCGATCGCGAGCCGTGGATCGCGACGCTGTCCGCGAGCGAGGGCGTCCTGGCAGCACTGCTCGAGCTGGCCAAGGGCGGGCGCAAGGTCCGGGTCCTCGTGGCCGAGAGCCGGCCGCTGTTCGAGGGCCGTGAGACCGCACGCGCGCTGGCCGCGGCCGGGATCGAGCCCTGGCTCGTCACCGACGCGGCACTGCCGATGCTGGTCTCGCAGGCCAGCGCGGTGTGGATCGGAGCCGACGCCGTGACGGACCTCGGCGTGCTCAACAAGGCGGGTTCCTACACGCTCGCATTGGCGGCGCGCGAGCACGGCGTGCCGGTGTGGGCGATCGCCGCACGGCGCAAGTTCCTGCCCGCGGCCACCGCCTCGCTGCGCATCCGCGAGATGCCGCCCGCCGAGGTCTGGGACCACCCCGCGCCCGGCGTGAAGCCGCGCAACGTCTACTTCGAGATGGTGCCGCTGGCTCTCCTGCGCGGCGTGGTCGTGGAGGACAGCGTGCTGGGGCTCACCGAATGCGCCGTCTCGGCCAAGGACCGGGAGCTGCCCGGGGAACTCGCCGCGGCGCTGCCCGAGTGAGCGGCGGTGTGAACGGCATGTCGTTCTCGATCGGCCCGATGGCCGCCGGCGATGCCGCGGACGTGATCCGCATCTATGCCGAAGGCATCGCCTCGGGCAACGCCACATTCCAGGACGAGCCGCCGTCGTGGGCGGAGTGGGATGCGGGCCACCTGGCCTCGCCGCGGCTCGTGGCCCGCGAGGCCGGCGGGCGGGTGCTCGGCTGGTGCGCGCTCTCTCCTTACTCCAAGCGCGCGGTCTACGCGGGCGTGGCGGAGGAACAGGTCTACGTCGCGGCCGACGCGCGCGGCCACGGCGTGGGCCGCGCGCTGCTCGAGGCGATGGTGCGCGAGTCCGAGGCCGCGGGCCTGTGGACGATGCAGGCCGGCATCTTCCCCGAGAACGCCGCCAGCCTGGCGCTGCACGAGTCGTGCGGATTCCGCGTCGTGGGCGAGCGCGAACGCATCGGGAAACACCACGGCGTTTGGCGCGACGTGGTGCTCATGGAACGCCGGAGCAAGGTGGCGGGCCGGGATTGACCTCGGGCCCCGCGCGCCGCGCCGGGTTCAGTCCACACGGCCGAAGAATCGGCCCACCAGTGACGTCACCGCCATGGCCGCCGCGCCCCAGAACATCATGCGCAGCGCTCCACGCGCCAGCGGCGCTCCCCCCAGCTTCGCGGCCGCCCCGCCCAGCACACCGAGCAGTACGACGGACGACGCGCCGAGCACGCTGTTCATCCGGCCGAGCGGCAGGAACGCCGCCATGAGCACGGATGGCGCGGCGCCCATCGCGAACGCGGCCGCGGAGCTGACGGCGGCCTGGAACGGCCGGGCCCGCGTCCGCTCGTGGATGCCCAGCTCCTCGCGTGCGTGCGCGGTGAGCGCGTCCTTCTCGGTGAGCTGCTTCGCCACTTGCAGCGCCAAGTCCGCGCTGAGTCCGCGCTTCTGGTAGATCCCGGCCAGCTCCTCGAGTTCGGCCTCGGGCTGAGTGGCCAACTCCTCGCGCTCACGCGCCAGATCGGCCGTCTCGGTGTCGGATTGCGAGCTCACCGACACGTACTCGCCGGCCGCCATGGACAGCGCACCCGCGGCCGTGCCGGCCAGTGCGGCGAGCAGCACCGCCGGCCGCTCGGCTCCGGCGGTGGCCACGCCGACCACGAGGCTGCTGGTCGAGAGCAGTCCGTCATTGGCACCGAGCACGGCAGCGCGCAGCCAGCCGATGCTGTCCGTACGATGCCGCTCGCCGTGCCGCATGTTCCGCCTCCCCTGCGATGCGGGGCCGTGGGGGCCGGGCCTCCATGAGCAGCTTACGCCTCACCGCAAGTGCATGCGGCTGGTCCTTTGGGTGCAGCCGCGAGTAGACGACGGGTCCGCGACTCAGCGCGGCCGCGCCGGTCCCAGCGCTTCGTTGCGCACACGCTCGAGCAGTGTGCGCGCGCCCGAATCGCCCGGATAGCGCAGCAACTGCTCCACGAGCAGCGTCTCGGCCTCGGCGTAGCGCCGCGCGGCGAGTCGGCGCTCGGCGAGCGTGTAGCGTGAGTCCGGGTTCTCGGGCCACCAGGCGAGAGCCCGCGTCGCCAGCGCCTCGGCCCGTTCGGGCTCGCCCAGCGCGGAGTGACACACCGCCTGCTTGGCGAGGACCGCGCCGAGGAAGAGTCTCGCCGTGGTGTCGCGCTGGAGTGTCTCCGCCTGCTCGAAGCGAGCCAGGGCCTCGGGCCAGCGCGCGGCGCGGACCTGCTCGCTGCCCGCGACCATCGCCGCCATCGCCTCGCCCTCGAGCCAGACGAACTCATGCGGTTCACCCGGCTGGAACGCCACGAATCCCGCCACCGCGCGAGGTGCCAGCCGGTACTGCTCGAACGTCACCCACGAGAGCGTGCGGTCCCGGTACCACGACCGGAGCGAGGCGTCGCCCCCGAGCGTGTGCCGGCTCATGAGCGGCACTTGATACTGCCCGACGACGGTGCCCGCGGCCGGGTGCGGCAACTTCTCGCGCAGCACGTCGCGCGTATGCCGCGTGATCCACTGGAGCCTCGCGAAGTGGCGGTAGTCGAACTCGTGCCCGGCTTCCGGCGGAGCGGCCGGAATGAGCGACGTGGCCCCCGGGCTCAGCGCGAACGTGGCCAGGCGCAATGCGACGAGCGGCACCAGCAGCGCGGCGTTCGCAGGCGCCAGGAGCGCGGTGAGCGCGATGCCGGCACCGGCACTGGCGTAGACGACTCGCTGGGCACTCCACGACGGATGCACCTCGGCCAGAGGCGCGGCCGCCGCGACGAACCACGCTACGCCCCACAGGATCCTGGCGCGCGAGCCGGCCAACCGCTCGCGAGCCTCGCGCTGCGTGAAGTACACGGCCGCGGCGGCGAGCAGCAGCGCGCCGAGCCCGAGGGCGACTGGCAGGTCCAGCCGGCCGGGCTGCTCGGGGAGGCTGAAGATCGAGCGCAGCGAGCGAGACAATGCCCACAGCACGCGGGCCGGCAGCGGACTCGCCGTGGCGGCCTCGGCCTGGGGACCGTACTGGTGCGCGAACGTCACCCCCGCGCGCGCGATCACCCACGCATAGAGCGCAGCCCACGCGGCCACCATCCCGGCCAGTGCCGCGGTCGCACGCCACCGCCAGGCGCGAGTCGGGCCGGGGCCCGGCCACCACGGCAGGAGGAACAGCGTGAGCGTGCCCACCTCCTTGCAGAGCAGCGAAGCGAGTGCGGCAGGGAGCAGCGTGGCGAGCCGCCCTCGCGAGGCCTCGTGCAAGGCCAGCGACGCAAAGAACAACGCGCCCACGTCCTGGAAGTGGCTCGGCCAGCCGATCAGCATGCGCGCCGATTCCACGAGCAGCGGGAATGAGGCCGCGACGGCGGCAGGTGCCGGGTCCATGCCGGAGCGACGGAGCGCGCGGTGGAAGAGCCAGGCGCTGGCGCCCAGGAGCGCGGCGTGCAGGAGGGCGACCACGAGCGGCCACGACAGCATCCACCCGCCTAGCAGCTGGTAGTAGGCCTGCCGGCCAAGAGGCCTCCAATAAAGCGGTGAACCGCCGCCGTCGAGCCAGGTGTAAGGCCCGCCCAAGCGGACGCGCTCGAGGAACAGGAAGTCGTCCGCGAACGGCTCGCCGAGCGGCGTGCCGCGTGCGTGCCACAGCAGTGCGGCGAGGCAGCCGACGATGAGCAGCGCCCACGGCGCTCGCGAGGCGGACGCCTCCGGCTTCACGCGGCCTCCCGGGCGATCAGCCGCCGAAGCGGTCGCGGTAGTCCTGCATGGCGGCACGCACCACGGCGACCGCGTGACGGCGGCCGTAGACCTTGTGCACGAGCGCGGGCGACTTCATCCGCGGCCGCGACTTGTAGGCGAGGAAGTAGTGCTCGAGCCGCTCGATCATCGCCGGTGGCAGGTCCTCGATGCGCCGGACATCCCCGAACACGTCGTCGTTCGAGAGCACGGCCACGATCTTGTCGTCGGCCTCGCCGTGATCCACCATCTGCAGCCCGCCCACGACGCGCGAGCGGATCAGGATCTCGGCGCGGCCGATCGGCCGCTCGGAGAGCACACAGATGTCGAGCGGGTCACCGTCGCCCTGCGTGCCGCGTGCCACCAGTGCTCCCACGTGCGCGCCGCAGTACGTGCGCGGAATAAACCCATAAAGCGCCGGCACGTTCGACGACAATCGCTGCGGGCGGTCCACGCGGACATAGCCCGAGGCCTTGTCCACCTCGTACTTCATGAGGTCGAACGGCGTCATCTCGATGAACGCGTCCACCACCTCGGGCGCTTCGCGGCCCGGGTCGAGCCCGTGCCAGGGATGCGGCCGGAAGTGGCTGCGGGCTTCGGTCAGCTTGGTTTCGGGGCGTTTCGTCGTCCGCTTCATGCGGCTCTCCTGCACTCGGGTGGCCGTCCCGCCGCGTCGGCGGTCCCGCGGGCGCGGTGGCCGCCGCACGCGCACGGTGGCGAGACGCTAACCGCAGCCCGCGTGGCGGTCCATCGAGGCGGGCACGCCTCGCCGCGATGCACGGACGCGCTCGTGCGGATCATCGCGCGCGGCTCTTCTCGCGGCTCGTCGAGCGTCGCGCGCGCGCCGGGGCACTCGCGCGGCGTGCGGGGACTTCCCGGGCCGCGAGGACGGCCACGTGCTCGCTCACGCCCGCCGCGCGCAGGAACCTCCCCGTGTGCGACGAGGTGTTCGCGGCGATCGCCTCGGGCGGGCCCTCGGCCACGAGCCGGCCACCGCCGTCGCCGCCATCGGGTCCCAGGTCCACGACCCAGTCGCTGCAACGGATGACATCCGTGTTGTGCTCCACCAGCACCACCGTGTCGCCGCGCTGGGTGAGGTCCTCCAGCACGTCCAGCAGCCGCTGCACGTCGGCCCAGTGGAGCCCCACGGTGGGCTCGTCCAGCACGTAGAGCGTCGGGCCGGTGCCGCGTTCGGCCAGCTCGCGAGCGATCTTCAGCCGCTGCGCCTCGCCGCCCGAGAGCTGGTTGGCGGGCTGGCCCAAGCGCAGGTAGCCCAAGCCCACCTGGCGCAGCACGTGCAGCGGGCGCGTGAACTTGTTCTCCTTCGCGAAGTGCTCGAACGCGGTGTCCACCGTCATGTCGAGCGCTTGCTTGATGTTCACGCCGCGCACGTGCACATCCAGCACCTCGGGCTTGAACCGCGTGCCGGCGCACACCTCGCACGGCACCAGCAGGTCGGCGAGGAAGTACATCTCGACCTGCACCCAGCCGGCGCCTTCGCAGTGCTCGCAGCGTCCGCCCGCGGCGTTGAACGAGAACGCGCCGTCCTTCAACCCGCGCGCCATCGCGGCCGGCGTGCGCGCGAACGCCTCGCGCAACGCGGCGTAGGCCCCCATGTACGTGACCGGGCAACTGCGCGGCGTGCGGCCGATCGGCGACTGGTCCACGAGTGCCACGCGGTTCAAGTGCTCGAGGCCCCGGATGGCACGGTGTGCGCCCACGAGTTCGTCCTCGCGGCCCTCGAAGTGCCGGAGCGCGGCGCGGTAGAGCACGTCCTCGACGAGGCTGCTCTTGCCCGAGCCCGAAACACCCGTCACCGACGTGAGCCGCCCGAGCGGGAAGCGCGCGGTCACGTCCTTCAGGTTGTGCTGGCTGGCACCCTCCACCACCAGGTACCCGTCGGGTTCGCTCGTCGCCCGCGCGCGCGTGATGCGCTGCTCACCCGAGAGGTAGGCCGCGGTGAGCGAGCCCGGTGCCTTCGCGATACCCGCGGCAGGGCCGGCGTAGAGCAGCTGCCCGCCTAGTTCACCAGCACCAGGCCCGAGGTCGGCCAGCACCTCGGCGGCGCCGATCACGAGCGGGTCGTGCTCCACCACCACCACCGTGTTCGAGCGAGAGGTGAGTTCGCGCAGGATGGCGATCAGCCGCTCGGTGTCGCGCGGGTGGAGCCCGGCGGTGGGCTCGTCCAGCACGTAGAGCGTGTCGGCCAGGTTGGCGCCCAGCGCGTTGGCCAGCTCGATACGCTGCGCCTCGCCCCCCGAGAGCGTGCGTGTGGGCCGGTCGAGCGTGAGGTAGCCGAGGTCCACGCGCAGCAGGAAGCGCAGCCGCGACTTCACCTCGGCCAGCGGCACGGCGGCGATGACGCGGCCGCGCTCGTCCAGCTCCAGCGCGTCCGCGAACCTCGCCAGCTCCGCGACGGGTCGTGCGCACAACTCGGCGATGTTGAGCCCGCCGAGCGTGACCGCGAGGGCTTCGGGCCGGAGCCTGGCACCCTTGCAGTCCGCGCACGGGCGAGGCTGCTGGTAGCGCTTGACGATGAAGCGATTGCCCGCCTTGTAGGACTTCTGCTGCAGGCGTTCCAGGAACGGGATCACGCCGCGGAACGTCTTCCCGCCGGCGATCAGCAGTTCTCGGTGTGGGGCGGACAGTTCGCGCCACGGTGTATCCAGCGGCACGCCCATCTCCTGCGAGAGCTTCTGGAGGCGCGGCCACGCCACCGACCGCCACGAGCCCGCCCACGGGGCGAGTGCCCCCTGCCGGAGCGTCTTGGTGGTGTCGGGCACGATCAGCTCCGGCGAGAACGTGAGCACGTCCCCGAATCCCCGGCAGGTGGGGCACACTCCGAGCGGGCTGTTGAACGAGAACAGCGCCGGCTCGGGCTCCTGGGCGGGCGTGCCGCAGTTGGAGCACGCCCACTTCTCGGAGCGCGCCTCCGGCGCGCCGCCGTCTCGCACCAGCTCGAGTTGCCGCTCGCCGCGGCGGAACGCGTGCTCGCAAGCCTCGACCAAGCGCTCGCGCTCGTCGGCCCGCCAGCGGAACCGGTCCACGACCACGCTCACCGCTCGGGCGCCGCGCGGCAGCCTGGGCACCGGGTCCAGCGGCACCACGTCGCCGCCCAGCCAGGCGCGCGTGTAGCCCGCGCGCAGCAGGTGCGCGGCCTGCTCGTCCCAGGACAGCCGCTCGGAGAGCGCGACCGGCGCCAGGATCACGACGGGCGTGTCGTCGGCCCACGCGACCGCCTCGCGGGCGATGGTCTGGGCGGAGTCCGCCTGCACCGGCCGTCCGCACTTCACGCAATGGACCTTCCCCAGGCGGGCGAAGAGCAGCCGGAGGTGGTCGTGCAGCTCGGTCGCCGTGCCCACCGTGGAGCGCGCACTCCGGGCCGGCGCGCTCTGCTGGATGCTCACCGCGGGCGTGAGCCCGGTGATCTGGTCCACATCGGGTCGCGGCAGCCGATCCAAGAATTGCTTGGCGTACGTACTCACGGACTCGACGTAACGCCGCTGCCCCTCAGCGTAAAGCGTGTCGAACGCCAGCGAGGACTTGCCCGAACCCGAGACCCCGGTGATCACGGACAGCGCCCCGCGCGGCAGGTCGAGGTCCACGCCGCGCAGGTTGTGCTGGCGGGCGCCGCGGATGCGGATGACGGCGATGGGTTCGGAGGCGGGCACGAGGGCGCGGGCTCGGTCGATGGAGTCGGTGCGGGAGGGCGTCGGAGCGCACCTTAGCCCATCCGGCGCGATGCGGCCGGGTTCACGGGGCGGGCAGGTCCGCGCACGAGCATCGGCAAGTGGGCCGGTCGAGGATCAGCGCGTGGGCGACGCTCGCGCTCGCGGCGGTCCGGGGCACTCGCGGACACGACGGCGGGAAAGTAGTGCGGGTGGCGCCACCATCCGTGGTGGGCCAGCCCGCGCGCGCCGGGGATGACGGCCCATCCTGTGCTCAGAACCCCCGACCCGACTTCCTTCGACTCGCGTCCACGTGCAGAGGCACGAAGACAACGAGGTTCGACATGGTAAAGGGGCGGCCGGCGTGAGCCAGCGCGCCCCCTCAGGACGTGCCAGGTCCAGATACCGGTTACTTCTTCTTCTTCGCAGCCTTCTTCTTCGTGCCCTTCTTCTTCGCAGCCTTCTTCTTGGCCAAGTGAAATCACCTCCCCGTTCAGGACGTGAAGCGAGCCTGACTGTGTGAACGTCGTCTGCGATGCGCACGTGTGTCGCATCGCTCGAATGCACGCTCCTGCAGCTTGTGTGCCAATCACACCGCGACGATGTGCACGTCGCGGGCAAGTGATTGCGAACGCGTTCGTTGAGTTCTGAAGTTCGTGATCGAGCGATCGCGAGCGGTGTGAACGCGCGCTGTGGAGAACCGAGTTAACTGTCAATATTCTGGCTCGTTACGCGCGCGCTCACCGGCAAGACGTTGCCGTCATTGCGATTGCGCACCAGTGTCCAGAACGTTGTGAGTGCCAGAAAAGTTGACACGGCACTCGCGCGGCATCGCTCACGCGCGTTCGACAGCTCGTTCGTTCGCGTCCTCGAGACGCAGTCGGCGCAACTTCTCGATGAGTCCCTGGCGCGAGATGCCGAGGATACGCGCGGCGCGGCTCTTGTTGCCGGAGGTGAGGCGCAGCACCTCGTTGATGTGCTCCATCTCGATCTGCGCGAGCGTCGGCAGGCTCAGCGCGTCGCGCATCGCGGCCGCCGCGGCAGGAGCCGGCGACGTGCGGCGGCCCAGCATCTCGGGCGGCAGGTGCTCGGCCTCGAGCCGGTCGCCCTCCTCGAGCAGGACCACGCGCTCGATCATGTTGCGCAGTTCGCGCACGTTGCCGGGCCACGGGTAGGCCTCGAGGCGCTCCACCGCGTCGGGCGCCATCTCGTGGAAGCCCTTCTGGAACTTGCGCGAGAACTCCTTCATGAAGTGGCGCGACAGCATCGCCACGTCGCCCTCGCGGTCCCGGAGCGGCGGCAACAGGATGCTCACCACCTTGAGCCGGAAGTAGAGGTCGTTCCGGAACCGGCCGAGCCGGACCTCCTCGTCCAGGTTCTTGTTCGTGGCCGCGACGATGCGGATGTCCACGGCGATATCCTGTGCTCCGCCGACCCGCTTGAAGTTCCGGTGGTCGATGAACCGCAACAACTTGGCCTGGGTGGGCAGCGGCATGTCCGCGACCTCGTCCAGGAACAACGTGCCGCCGTCGCACAGCTCGACCAGGCCCTTCTTGAGGTCGGTGGCGTCGGTGTACGCCCCCTTCTCGTGGCCGAACAGCTCGTTCTCGAGCAGCGACTCCTGGAACGACGAGCAGTTCACCTCCATGAGCGGCGCCTGGGCGCGGTCACTGCGGTAGTGGATGGCGCGGGCCACCAGCTCCTTGCCCGTGCCGCTCTCGCCCGTGATCAGCACACTGGTGGCCTTGCTGCGCACCACCTTCTCGATCAGGCCGCGCACCTGTGTCATGGGCTCGGACTTGCCGATGATCTCCTCGCCCGAGTAGTGCTGCCAAGCCCGGCGGCGATAGAGGTCGAGTTCGGTGGCCTGCTTGAACGTCCGCGCGGCCGAGCCCACGGCGAGGACGATG
>Ga0315912_10005423_pt1 | contig 11756 bp, 11 predicted proteins | sample VfabasoilMG_FD_204469 | JGI IMG/M metagenome (GOLD analysis project Ga0315912, IMG submission 204469) | Garden soil microbial communities collected in Santa Monica, California, United States - V. faba soil | ecosystem: Environmental > Terrestrial > Soil > Garden | place: USA: California...
TATACGATATAGATATTAGGTGAGGCAGGGGAAGGATAACTGATAGAGTTGCCGATATCGTCGGTGGCAGTGATATAATAGTTTACATAAGTACTGTCTATGCCGGGTCCGGGGATATCCCCTTCCCAGGTGTCGCCACCTGCATTCGACATCGGCACTGTGATGAAGCTGGTATTGCCGATACCATAAGAGTAGTTTACTGAGGCACTGGCAACAGCACCGTCGAGATCAGTGATAGTGGCCGAGATGGTAACATCTTCATCGGATGTTGCCACTACCGGGTTTCTTTTAATATTGGTGATCACCGGTGGCACTGCCAATGCGGGGCCTACATCGCCGGGCACCAACGGTGCGATACCATATTGGGTAGATACGCTGAATTCCACAATGGCGCCACGCACATATTCGAGATAGGTGCCCAGTGGAGGGGCCGTATATTCATCGGGGGTAGCCACATCACCAGCCGCACCACCAGCCCAGATATTACATTCGTCATCTGTGCTCAGGTCGTTCCTGTAATATCCGCTCACATCCCTTATTTGAATTTTATTGCCATCAAGGTCCTGGAGGTACCAGGTCCAACGCATGCTGGCCGCATTATAGGTTACATCGGTTACAAAAACATTCTGGAACTCGACATATACGTTTTCATATGGTTCACCGGTGATGGTCTGTATCACCTGGCCACCAGCACCGTCGCTTTGCATAAACTGGTCGATGGTGGAAACGAAGGCAGAAGGTGGTGTATCGAAACCGATCACCGAACTTTCGTCGGGCAGGAGCCAGAGCTGCGTATTGCCATCAAATGTGGAGACGATGGCGTTGAACTCTACAATATTGCCCACCTGGAAATTGTCTACGAATAATGTTGCGTCGTTGAGTGCTTCGAGGTCGCCATCAAATTCGATGGTAGCCGAATCGATAAGCACTGTGATCCCCGACCATCCCGTTCCATCACTCACATCAGAAAGGAAGGTGCCCATCCGGGTTCCGCTGGTAGATAAAGCGTAGGTGCAGGGATCAAAGATCACCAGCCCCTGAACTGTAAGGGTATCGCCCTCGTAGTCGGAAAGATCATCATCCACACCCAAAGCGGCGTCGGATTTATACTGAATATCATGGATACTTACCAGTGGATACTGGCCAAATGCCGAAATACCGATGGCAAGAAAAGCACAAAGAAATGTATACCTCATCATGTAAAAAATTTGGGGTTAAAGGTAGGTAATCCTCTAACCCCAATGAAGTATAAATTCTTAAGAATAGATTAAAAATCGTAGGTAATACCGGCAGTTAATGCTGGTGAAAGCGCTGAAAGTGAAGGTGCGCCAACGGATGTTGCCATACCGCGGAAGTTGATGGTCAGCGGAAAATCTTTGCCGTTCATTTTTTGAAAGTTATAACCCAAGCCAAGTCCTGCCTCAGGCATAAAGCCGCTGGTTGCTTCTGTAGCAGCTTCCGGTTCTACTGATTTATGTCCGGATGAAGGGTCTGCCGATCCTGACGGAACACTTTCGGGAGATTCAAGCATTTGAGCATATCCGCCGGCACCAAACAGTTCGAACACCATTCCTGAATTGAAAGTGAGTTTATAGCTCAGTTCGAGGTTGCCGAATACACTCATCGAGTTGGATTCGTTCATGAACATGCCCAGCTGCGGTGCCAATACCAACTGGCGGTCGCTTACACGTACGCCGTGGGTGCACTTGCTGCGTTCCATTTTGGTCCATGAAAGGTTGAATTCAGGGCCCAAACCGAAACCGGGGCTGGTAACATTGTATCCGAAATAGTAAAGTCTGAAAGGATGGGGATCGCTATGGTATGGATTTTTGCCAAATCCGCCCGCTGCAAAAAGTGTTGTAGAGATCGTGGTTAAAAGAATGAAAAGAAATTGCCTCATTATCAGTGATTGGTTAAAGTGTGAAATTTTCGCTTCCACCTTTAGTCAAAAGTCATGCTACCGGTGAATAATTCCATAAACGCTGCAAAAATGACCCTTATTATCAATTTTGACTAACAAGTTGTCAAGCCTGGTATGGGGAAATTCCTCAAAAGTGTGGAGATATTGGACAAATAGTTCTCAACAAGGGCTGTGGGTATGGTGTAATAAAAAGAGAGTCCCGCTTTCGACGAGACCCTCGAACTCATACTTAACTCCTGCCTAGTTGGCTGCAAGCTATTAGCTATTAGCTACTAGCAAACAGCCGGGTGTCATATGGAAATATTATGGCGCATGGCGGTGTTATTTCTATCTACCCCCTTACTCAACCACTCCACTTACTTCACCCACTCAACCCACCTCACTCGCCTCGTGTTATAGAGGCCACTGGCTACTAGCTACTGGCTGCTGGCAAACAGCCGGGTGTCATATGGGAAATAGCTTATAGCACATCGCGGTGTTATTTCTACCTACTCCCCTCACTCAACCACTCCACTTACTTCACCCACTCCACCCACCTCCTCGCCTCGTCTATCATCTAACTACTATATACTATCATCCATTCCCCCTCGTCTCTTATCCCTAATCTCACTACTATTATCTATTCCCCTCAATAAAGACTCAACGGTTCATTCTTGGGATAAGTGATCTCGAACTCCAGCGCATATTTCTTCGCTTCCTTGGGTTTTATCTTCTGCCTCCAGGTTACAATACCCGAAAGTTCTTCCAGTTCGCCATTGTCCTTGTTGATCAGTTCTACTTTGATATCATCACTCTGCGAAACAGGGATATGGTCCTTCACCACGATCTCAACCGGGATGGTCTTGCCGTTCCGCACTTCTATTTCAAAGGCCATCGTTTTCCTGTTATTGGTGCCGATCACCCTGTCGGTAGATTTATCTGCCACCTGGGTGCGTTTCACCTCAATGGAATTATCACGGCCAAGTGAGAGTGACAATGTGTCGCTCAGCGTAAGCGGGTTGATGGCTGTTTTGCCGACGAAAGTGTTATTGAAATAAATATTGGCATTACCCGGCAGCAGGCTGATACTTTCCCAATCGGTGATGCGTGCGATCAAAAATGCGCTTTGGTCAAGTTTCGGCACGATGAGATAATTATATGTGGATGGCAGTTGTTTTGTCTGCAACGCCACAATATGTCCTTTACCATCATTGGGGATGGAATATTTCAGGTTGATATCGAATTCCACATTGGCAATTGTTTGCACCTGCGTGGTATACTGCTCAGACCCCGCCGCTCTTTTATCTTCATCGAGTGCTTTATTGCCGAGATAACTATCCACATCACCTTTTGCAGATTCGGCGGCTGTGGTTTGCACCTCATTCAGGTCATCATAATCACGGCCATAATAATAATTGTAATAGCCCAGGTACCAGGTGGTGAGTTGCGGGAGATTATTTCCAAGCGTGGGATTACCTGTTGAGCATGTGAGTTTCACATCCTTCCAGTCGATACCGCTCGTTTGCCAGATATTGGCTTTATAAGCGAGGTCGACAGGTTTGGAAATATCGCTGGCACGGATATCATACGTGGCGTACCATCCTGCATTATATGTGAGATAATTCACTTCTACTTTTGCTGATACCGCTGCATCTGCAATTACACTCATCACAATTTGCGGGACAGGTGCGTTGGGATTTTGTTTGGCCACCTGCTGGCTGCGGTAATTCTGCAGCTCATATATCCTCGTCTGGATCCTTGCTTTTTCTTTATTGATATTAAATTCTTTTTTATCGAGTTGCAGGAGGCTGGCGTAGATCTCATTTAATTTTTTATCGTAATAATCCACGCTTTGCTGGATGAGCAACAGCGAGTCGCTGCCTTCGCCTTTCAGCAATTTATTATTCAGCATCATTTGTTTTTGTACGTTGAGTACATCACGCTGGTTATAAATCGCTCTCAGGTCAAAGTCGATATCGGTGATCGAATCCTGGGCGAGTTTGATCTTTTTATCGATCGCTGTGAGTTCGGCTGAATTTTCTACCGGTTCGGGATAAAATAACCGGTACTGGATATCGAGAATGGTAAAATCACCCTTCCCTCCTCCCTGGATGGAGTTTTGGTCGAGTGTGTTCGACAATCCCTGGATGATGATATCGCTGGGGCCTGCGGGCAGCGATACGGAGCCGGTATGGAAAAGCTGGGCGCCATTGAGAAATACCGTTGCCTTGTCTATGGGGGCATCGACGATAATTTGTTTCTGGCCAAAGAGCTGGATTGATAAACAGATCGCAGCAAGCGTTAAGAGACGTTTCATTTCAGAAGTTTTGTGAGGAGATGTAGGATGGATGAAGTTTCCATAAATGGCTATACGAGTCGCTGGAGTCGAGCAGGGTTCCTGCCACAGGATAATAATTGGTATTGGCAAATCCCTGCCACCATATTCATGCCCTCACAGAATATTGCCCCGGGTTATTCGTTCTACTATAATGAAACCCATTTTACTTCCTTCCCTTTTGTTCTTTATCATGGCTTCGTGCAATAATGATGACAGGTCATCATTGTACGAAAGCACGATTGTAAACATGAATCAGTATCTGGAAAGTGATGAAAAGATATTCCTATCCCTTATTGAATCTATCGCGAGATCAGATCCACGGGAGAAAACTCAGAACATTTTGAAACAATCGATCACCCTTGATCAGGAATCGGACAGCATCATCCAATCTATTTATCAGTCAGATGTGAATATATCTGGTGAGCAACTCCAAAATATAAAAAAAGCGCTTATTAAAAAATATTGTAGTGAACACATTGAGAACCTTTCATCATTCTACCTTGCTGACAGTATTGTTTTAATCGATGAAATTGATCCTTTAATAGCAAAAAATCAATTGTTGCTCCTGAAGAATGACATTTTGGAATTCTATACAATGGGCGTGAATTATCCTGAATACGGAATTGATAAACACCATCCTTGTTTTCCAGCTGACAGCAATCATCATGTTATATTTTTGGGGCGTTACGACAGAGAAGATGAAGATGAGATCGATATAATTTCGATAACCCATGATAATAAAATCATTCCCGAGCACCAGTATCGTCTCTTATCAAAAGATCGTTTCAGGGCCTTGATCTTTACAGCTTCCGATGTAGCAAATGCGAAAGGTGAATACACCCTCACCTATAAACACAGCAATATATATTTTGGTCACGGCGCAGAAATATCACCTAATAAAACTGCATACTTTATAATTGAATGATATAGATAACAAGACTCAAGTTCCCTCACCACATCCCCCATCATCTCACAACCGGCGGTATCCTGTCACGTGAAAAATCTACATTGTCCTGCGGGCCAAAATGCACAGAGACCTCATAATCTGTTACAACAATCCCTCCCGTATTATCAGGGATCTTCATCGTTGCCGTCACCTTCAATTTTTGTTTTCCGTCTTTCGGATCATTTGCAAGCTCCCAAACAGGGCCGGACTGAACACCCCATTCCGTAAAAAAATTATCCTCTTCCTGCAACCATAAGCTGCGCCTGTTTTCTTTCACCTCTACTCCTGATACTGCAAAGGTATTGTATGCATCAGACGGCAGGTCGAGGTACCAGGTTGTGGTCCTTTCCTTTTGTATATATGATTCATTATTGATACGGTGAAAATCAGAGTTGGCAAAAAAGCAGACACGCCATATCACTTTTTTATTTGGCCATTGGTCGGGGTTTGCTATTGTGGCCGACAAAGGAACACCTGCTTCATTCATTGCGAATGCGAGCCCGTCGAGCGGATGTATTTCCGGTAGCAGGTCGTGTTCATCATCATTCACAAAAGCCCCTTGCAGGTATATCCATGCATGATTAGTAAACAGTGCTGAATAGGCACTTAGATCTGTTTTCGGCAAACCCTGGTCGTCTTCAATTTCCGGCAAGGACAGCGCATAAAAAGGATGCGGATCATTTCCATTTGTAAACATGAAAGGCAGGTCCATATCCACCGAATAAAAGAACTCATCGAACCAGGGGTTGTCATGACTTGAAACAAGCATGAGTTCTGCGTACATTTCATCAAGGTTATTGAGTTTAGTATCATCTAAACCGGCATTATTGATAGCGGTCAAAAGATCACTTTCCATTTTGTCGTCAATATCGATATGCCAATGCCAGTCCGCTTCATCATCCTCGCTGCCATGAAAAAAGCGCACCCCATTACACGGCCCACTTAACAATATTTGTCCGCTTTCACCCGAAGGACTTGTATATGCCTGCGGTACTTTTATGGGCGTATAGCTCGTAAAATTATCACCGCATGAATAAAGCAGCGAAATCGAAATAAAAAGAATTGGGATTTTCATCATGTTTCCTGTTTATCGCAGGTAAAAATTCCGGGCGGGATGCCTGCTTACATAAAAATAATTAATTCTGGTTATATCCGGCAGTTCATCAAATGCAATAACTTCGTTTCTGGTTCTCCGGAATCTTAACCTATGAAAAAGAAACACGACCTCTGTCAATATTCCCTATCTGCCTCAGCTTTTTTATTGCTTGCAAACGTCGCATCAGGGCAGGTGGTATACCACGATATTGAACCGGATTCCATTTTTGAACTAGACCTGAACATCACATACGAGCACCTCCGTGAATGGCCGATCGACCTCAACCTGGATGGCAAAATAGATTTCCAACTCTACCTCCAGAGTTGGAACACTTTCATGGGAGGATCAGGTTCTTACAATACCGTCAATGCAAGCCTCCTGGTTGAACCATACAATGCCGTGATGAATTATTATTATCCCCGCAATTACGCCGCCGTCGTCGATGAAAGCAGGTTCATCAGCGAACAGCAGAACTGGAAAAGCAACCACCTGATCAGACTGATGGAATACAGTTCCGGGTCTACAAGCGGGGGCTCCTCATCAGGGGCCATTTTCGAAAACCTGGACGGATACTGGCCCAACAAAACAGATCAGTTTTTAGGACTTCGGTTTCTGGATACGGATGGTCAAACACATTATGGATGGATGCGGCTTACACTTACCTGGCTCGGTTACCAGGAGCGGTTTATTACCGTAAAAGACTTTGCATATGAAGCGAGCGCAAATACTGCCATCCAAACGCCTTGTATTGATGGATGCCCGGTGCCTGACGAAAGCATAAAAATTTTCTCCGATGGCAGCAATGTATATGTAAATGTGCAGGACCCCAGCCCGGATAATATGTTTACCATTCGAAATATCTATGGCAATATCATTTATGAAGGCTCCTTTTTTGTTAAAAATTATGTCTTCTATTCCAATCTGCCTGCGGGCGTCTACATTGTAACTGCAAAACATAATGGGCAGGAAAAAACGGTAAAGCTGGGTTTGATCCGATGATGTTTTCGTGATCCCATATTTTATCCACTGCCTGTGCATAACCCCGATGCAGCTTTTGATTGTAGCGTAACTTTGTAAAAAAAGATAAGCTATGGACATCACCGGAAAAGTTATCCAGATCTTAGGCGAGCAAACGGGCCAGGGAAAAAATGGCGCCTGGCGGAAACTGGATTTTGTTATCGAAACACAATCTCAATATCCAAAAAAAGTATGTTTCAGTATTTGGGGCGACCGCATCGACCAGGCGAATTTAAAAGTGGGCGATGATGTTGTTGTTTCCTTCGATCCGGAGAGCCGTGAATACAACGGTAAATGGTATACCGACCTGCGTGCATGGAAAGTGCAGAAAGGCAGTGGCGGCGTTAACAACACGACCGAAAATTATTCACAGGAAAATACTTCTGTCAATACCAATTATAACGATACAGATGCGACGGATGATCTGCCGTTTTGAGAATGAATGATGAATAATGCGTGATGAGAAGCGGGTAGTTGATTATGACCTGTTTGATAGTGTGGATTTGTACGTCCTTAATGCTCTTTCTCTCGCAAATGCGTGGTCAACGATCGTAGGTGTATATCTGAGTTCTTCAAATTCGGGTACCCACCTGCGGATATAGATGCCTTGCGGATCAAATTTTTTTGCCTGTGCAGTTGGATTGAATATTCTGAAATACGGTGCAGCATCAACGCCTGTTCCCGCAGCCCATTGCCATCCCCCGTTATTGCTTGCCAGTTCATAATCCAATAATTTTTTCGCAAACCATGCCTCGCCCCATCGCCAATCGATGAGCAGATGTTTGGTGAGGAAACTCGCCACGATCATCCGCACCCGGTTATGCATATATCCCGTCGCATTTAATTCACGCATGCCCGCATCCACGATCGGGTAACCCGTTTTCCCCGCACACCAGGCTTCAAATTCTTTTTCATTATTGCGCCACTCGATCCGATCATATTCCTTTTTAAATGATCGTGTTACCACAAAAGGAAAAAACCAGAGGATCGCCTGGTAAAATTCACGCCAGATCAATTCATTTAAATATTTTTCATTGTGCTGCATAGCTGTGGCAACGAGTGTTCTAATACTGATGGTGCCAAACCGGAGATGAACACCCAGTCTGCTGGTGCCGGGTATACCGGGATAATCTCTTGTGTTGTGATAATTGCTGATCAGCTTTTCATCAATTTCGGCCGCAGGCATTTTAATATCCGAAGGCATAAATCCTAACTCTTCCAGCGACGGTATATCATAAGGTTCAGTCTGAAAAAAATGACGGGTATATTTTTTTACCGGATAAGCAGGCAACAATGTGGTATTTAATCTCTCCTTCCACTTCCTGCTATAAGGTGTAAATATCGTGTAAGGTGTACCGTCGTCCTTTACCACTTCTCCTTTTTCAAAGATCACCTGGTCCTTATAACTATGCAGAGCTACACCGTTGGAAGACAGTAACTGTTTGATGTTTTCGTCACGTTGGATGGCATAAGGTTCATAATCATGATTGATGTATACGGCTTCAATATCAAATTCGGCGATAAGTGTCTTCCACACTTCTACAGGTTTGCCGTGTTTTACCAGCAGCGCTGAACCATACTGGATGAGCGTGTTGTTGAGTTGATTTATACAATTCAGGATGAACGTAACACGTGCATCATTTTTTTCTTCAAGAAGATCGAGGATTTCGGTATCGAAAATAAACAGGCCGAGTACATTGTCGTGTTCCATCAATGCGTGGTGCAGAGCCGCATTGTCATCCAGCCGCAGATCACGGCGAAACCAGTGTATCGTGATCTTTTTCTTCATTTAATATATATATCAGGTCGGTGGCGAATTGTTTTACATAATATTTATTTTCAAACCATTCCACCCATTGCAATCCGTTGATCGCATTGGTGAGAAATATTTCTTCAGCAGTTTGCAAACCCTGGGCTGTCATTTTAATTTCGTTGACTTCGATACCTTCTCTCCTGCAAACGGTGATCACATTTTTTTTCATCACACCATCAACACCGCCTTCATCGGCAGCAGGTGTGAATAATGATCTGTCTTTATAATAAAACAGGTTGGAGCTGATGGCATCTGCTACCCTGCCTTCGTTGTTCAACACAAGCACATCGTCATATCCATTTTGCTTTGCAAATTTTGCCGCCATCACATATACCAGTGCGTTGGCTGTTTTAAATGCAGATATGGGGTGAATGAGTTTGGGTATATTTTCAAAAACGCCCAGCTTCAGTCCTTTTTCGTTGAGTTGGTAATCTGCGTTTGATGACTCAGATAATTCGATGAGCAATTCGGAAGCATCTGTTTGTGGTAAATAAAAACCTGCACCGCTGCGCCAAACGGTGAGCCTGCATCGGGCATTTGTATAGCTATTTTTATTGCAGAGTTCCTGTATCGTTGTTTTAAAAAATTCCGGCGACCAGTTTTCGGGGATGCTGATACCCATCGCCAGCATACCACTCATTAAACGTTCAATATGCAGTTGAATAAATGCCGGAACACCTCCGGCAATAAATATCGTTTCAAATAACCCGTCGCCATAACGGAACGAACGGTTTGTCGAGTCGATGCCGACATCGTGCGTTTCAATGAACCTGTCGTTATAATAAACCAGGCTCATGAATTAATCGAACTGCATTTCCGGAATATCACCTTCCACCACGAGCCTGCCTTCTGTTTTCGCTTTTATCTCATCAACGCTCACACCGGGTGCACGTTCGAGCAATTTAAATCCATCGGGAGTCACATCAAATACGCCGAGTTCCGTTACAATTTTTTTCACCACACCCAATCCTGTTATCGGCAGCGTACATTTTTTCAACAGCTTGCTTTCGCCCGCTTTGTTGACATGTTGCATAGCGACGATAATATTTTTTGCGCTGGCCACCAGGTCCATCGCACCGCCCATACCTTTCACCATTTTCCCAGGTATCTTCCAGTTGGCAATATCGCCGTTATCGGCCACTTCCATGGCACCCAAAACCGTAAGGTCTACTTTGCCGGCACGTATCATCCCAAAACTCATGGCGCTGTCGAAAAATGCAGAACCCGGCAATGTGGTGATGGTTTGTTTACCTGCGTTGATGAGATCGGGGTCCACTTCATTTTCTTTTGGGAAAGGCCCCATGCCCAGCAATCCGTTTTCACTCTGCAGCGTAACGGAAATACCTGCGGGAATAAAATTCGCCACGAGTGTGGGGATGCCGATGCCGAGGTTGACATAATACCCGTCCTTTAATTCTTTTGCAATACGTTTCGCTATCTGGTTTTTATCCAACATAATTCAATGATTTATTTGCTGACCGTCAGCTGTTCAATTCTTTTTTCATAATGCACGCCCTGGAAAATGCGGTGCACATAAATACCGGGAGTATGGATATGATCTGGATCCAGTGCACCAGCCGGAACAAGTTCTTCCACTTCGGCAATGGTGATCTTTCCGCCCATCGCCATCAGCGGATTAAAATTTCTTGACGTTGCTTTATAAATGAGGTTGCCATGTGTATCACCTTTCCATGCTTTCACAATAGCGAAATCGGCATCGAAAGCATATTCCATCAAATATGTTTTGTTGTTGAACACCCTCGTTTCTTTTCCTTCCGCCACTTCGGTGCCCACGCCTGCCGGTGTAAATACCACGGGCATCCCATAACCCGAAGCGAGACAACGTGTGGCCAGCGTTCCCTGCGGAATTAATTCAACTTCCAGTTCGCCGCTGAGGAGCTGGCGTTCGAATTCGGCATTTTCACCCACATAACTCGATATCATTTTTTTCACCTGGTGTTGTTTCAGCATCAGCCCGATACCAAAATCGTCGACGCCGGCATTATTGGAAATACAGGTAAGATTTTTTGTGCCTTTTCTTACGAGGGCGGCGATACAGTTTTCGGGGATGCCGCATAAGCCAAATCCGCCGAGCATTAATGTGGCGCCGTCGAATATGTCTTTGATCGCTTCATCGGCATTATTGATTACTTTGTTCATTCTCCTGAGTTGTATTTTTGATATTCCTTGTTTTGCTTTCAAGCAGGTTTAATTTTTCGGTCACCTTCTGATAAATATAATGCATGAGCGGCGGGTCCGATGCATAATAATTATAACTTGCTTTATACTGTTCGGTAGTGGTATTGTATTTTGAAAATATCTCGCCATAAAATTGCTGGAGCCTGATGTCTTTTGACACAGTATCATTTTTCATTTCCACGGCCCATGCTTCGGCGAGGTGGATATTGGTGAGCACTTCGATCATTTGTTCCGGCTGGAGGAGGGAGTCGGGGATATTGTTGAGTTTCTCCGGCGAAAATTCAAAATCATTTCCGGGCTTGCATGAAAACATGGCCATCAACAAAAAAAATCCCGAAATAAACACCGCTGCTTTCATCTCTTCAAAAGCTTTCTAATTTTGCGCTAAGTTAATGAACAACGCATATTCCCGTATTGCAGAGGCGCAGGGCAAGGCGCAGGTAACGC
>Ga0315912_10005424_pt1 | contig 11752 bp, 6 predicted proteins | sample VfabasoilMG_FD_204469 | JGI IMG/M metagenome (GOLD analysis project Ga0315912, IMG submission 204469) | Garden soil microbial communities collected in Santa Monica, California, United States - V. faba soil | ecosystem: Environmental > Terrestrial > Soil > Garden | place: USA: California...
ACCTTCCTGGCGCCCGATGCCCTGCGTGCCCGCCTCGCCAAGGCCGGCGTGGACGGGAAAAAACCCGTCGTCACCACCTGTGGCTCCGGCGTCACCGCCTGCATCCTCACCATGGGCATGCAACTCGCCGGCCTGCCCGCCGCCGCCGTCTACGATGGTTCCTGGACCGAATGGGGCAGCCGCTCCGACACTCCCGTGGAGACGAACTGACCGCCATGACCGACAAGAAGAAACTCGGCTTCCGTACCCGCCTCTCCCATGTCGGCCGCGCCGGCACCAAGGCGCTCGGCTTCGTCAACCCCGCCGTTCATCGCGGCTCCACGGTGCTGTTCCCGGACCTCGCCTCCCGCGCCGCCAACCGCGCCAAGCGCATGGACCAGGTGCTCACCTATGGCACCCAGGGCAGCCCCACCCACTGGGCGCTGGAAGACATGATCGCCGAGATCGAGGGCGGCACCCGCGCGCTGATCGTTGGTACCGGCCTCGCCGCCGTCTCCCTGCCGCTGATGGCCTACCTGAAGACCGGCGACCACTGCCTGATGCTGGACAGCTGCTACGGCCCGGCGCGCAATTTCTGCGACCAGTACCTGAAGCCGATGGGCGTGGAGACCACCTACTACAACCCCACCATCGACGAAGCCGGCCTGCGTGCGCTGATGCGCCCCAACACCAAGGTCGTCTACACGGAAAGCCCCGGCTCCCACACGTTCGAGGTGCAGGACATCCCCGCCATCGCCCGCGCCGCGCATGCGGGTGGTGCGAAGGTGCTGATGGACAACACCTGGGGCATCCACTTCTTCCAGCCCTTCGCCCACGGCGTGGATGTCTCCATCCAGGCGCTCACCAAATATGTCGGCGGCCATTCCGACATCCTGCTCGGCTCCGTCACCGTGAATAACGACGACGACTGGCACAAGGTCCGCGCCATGGCCAGCCTGCACGGCCACTACGCCAGCCCGGACGACTGTTGGCTCGCCCTGCGCGGTGCCCGCACGATGGCTGTCAGGCTGGAACGCCAGATGGACTCCGGCATCGAGGTCGCCCACTGGCTCTCCAAGCGTCCCGAGGTGAAGCAAGTCCTCCACCCCGCCCTCAACGGCGCCCCCGGCCACGAACTGTGGCGGCGGGACTTTACCGGCGCCTCCTCCCTGTTCGGCGTGGTGTTCAAGCCGGAATTCGGCCACGACAAGGTCAACGCCTTCATCGAGGCGCTGCAACTGTTCGGCCTAGGTTCTTCCTGGGGCGGCTATGAAAGCCTGGCGGTGCCCACCGAAGTCACCCGCACCGCCGGTTCCGGCCAGTTCGGCGGCAACATGGTCCGTATCCATGTCGGGCTGGAGGACGTGGCCGACCTGCTGACCGACCTGGAGCAGGCGCTTGGGGTGCTGCGGCGGTAAGCCCTTCCGTCCGGGAGGGAACTGGAACTGACGGCAGGAAGACGGGGCGTTGCCCCCGCTCCAGCCACGCGTTGGACGAGGTCCGGAAGGGCCTGGCTTCGCGTGCACCGGCGTCGCGCCGGCTTCCACCAAGTCGCCCTGCCGCGAGTGGCGTTGGCAGCCGACGCCGCCGATTTGGCGCATTGGTGGCCGGATTCCCATGATCTAGGAATTGACAATTATCAATTATTGAATTGTGTATAATCTTGCAATGAATTGATATATGATGTCGACGAACTGACTATCTGTAGCCTACTGCTTGAAAATACCCCCCGCTCGACAGGGGTTGATCCAGGTCAACCTTGGGTGGGGCCCACGCTCCCAATCCTTGCCGCGTCTTCGGACAACACGTTTACGCGCAGAAGGGGGCGGGCATGTCTGGTGCCGCAACAAATCCCACCATGGGTTCCGACGGGGTTTCCCGGGCCGATCAGGGCCGGGCGCTCTGGCTCTCCACGATCGCCTTCACGATCTGTTTCGCCGTATGGACGATCTTCGCCATCATCGGCATCCAGATCAAGAAGGACTTGGGGCTGACGGATACCCAGTTCGGCCTGCTCGTCGGCACGCCGATCCTGACCGGATCGCTGATCCGGCTGATGTTGGGTATCTGGACTGACCAGTATGGCGGACGCCTGGTCTATACTGCCACCATGCTGTCCGCGGCGGTGATGACAGCACTGCTGACATACGCGTACGACTATCCCACCTTCCTGCTCGCGGCGCTTGGAGTCGGCATTGCCGGCGGCTCGTTCTCCGTCGGCATCGCGTATGTGGCGAAGTGGTATCCGAAGGAGAAGCAGGGCACCGCGCTGGGCATCTTCGGCGCCGGTAATGTCGGAGCCGCAGTCACCAAGTTTGCCGCTCCGATCATCATGGTGGCCTATGGCTGGAAGACGGTGGCGCTGATCTGGGCCGCCGGGCTCGCGATCATGGGCATCGTCTTCTTCCTGTTCACCAAGGACGATCCCGACCTGGCGCGGCGTCGCGCCAGTGGCCAGAAGCCGGAACCCCTGTCGGCGATGATGGAGCCGCTGAAGAACATCCAGGTCTGGCGCTTCTCGCTGTACTACTTCTTCGTCTTCGGCGCCTTCGTTGCGCTGGCGCTGTGGCTGCCACGCTACCTGATTGGCGTATATGGGCTGGACATCACCACCGCCGGCATGATCGGCGCGGCCTACTCTATTCCCGCCTCCATATTCCGCGCCTATGGTGGGCATCTTTCCGACAAGTTCGGCGCGCGGCGCATCATGTACTGGACCTTTATGGTCTCCGTGGTGTGCACCTTCATCCTGTCCTACCCGCCTACCAAGTATGTGATGCAGGGTATCCGCGGGCCGGTGGAATTCTCCACCCAGATGGGTGTCGTCGGCTTCATGGTCGTCGCCTTCGTCCTCGGTTTCTTCATGAGCCTGGGCAAGGCCGCGGTGTACAAGCACATCCCGGTGTACTACCCGGACCGTGTCGGCGCCGTGGGTGGCGTGGTGGGCCTGGTGGGCGGCCTGGGTGGTTTCGTCCTGCCCATCGCGTTCGGTGCGCTGAACGACCTGACTGGCGTGTGGCAGAGCTGCTTCTGGCTGCTCTTTGTTATCGTCGCGGTCTCCCTGGTGTGGATGCATGTCGCCATCCGCCAGATGGAACGTACCGCGGTCGAGGCCGGCGTGCCGGTGGTGAAGCTGCCGGAACTGCCGGAGATGGAGTCCATCCATGGCCCGGCGCAGGCGGCCGCGATGGCCGCCAAGGGCGCCATAGAGGACTGGCGGCCGGAGGACAAGGAGTTCTGGGCCAGCACCGGAAAGGCGATAGCGCGGCGTAATCTGTGGATTTCCGTGCCGTGCCTGCTGCTGTCCTTCTCCGTGTGGATGGTGTGGTCCGTGGTGGTGGCAAAGCTACCCAGCGTCGGCTTCGCGTTCGACACGGAGCAACTGTTCTGGCTGGCCGCGCTGCCCGGCCTTTCCGGTGCCACGCTGCGCATCTTCTACAGCTTCATGCCCGCCATCTTCGGCGGCCGGTTGTGGACCACACTCGCCACCTGGTCCCTGCTGATCCCGGCCGTGGGGATGGGGATGGCGGTGCAGAACCCCTCCACGCCATACTGGATCTTTCTCGGTCTCGCGCTGCTGTGCGGCTTCGGCGGCGGCAACTTCGCCTCCTCCATGGCCAACATCTCCTTCTTCTTCCCGAAGGCGGAGAAGGGCAACGCGCTCGCCATCAACGCCGGCCTCGGCAATCTCGGCGTCAGCGTCGTGCAGTTCGTTGTGCCGCTTGTCATCACCGCCGGCGTGTTCGGCTGGTTGGGCGGCGCGGCGCAAACTGCGACGGTCGGTAAGGTAACATCTACGCTGTGGCTGCAGAACGCCGGCTACGTGTTCGTACCGTTCATCGTTGCCTCTGCCTTCGCCGCCTGGTTTGGCATGAACGACATCGCGACCATGAAGGCGTCCTTCGCCGACCAGGCGGTGATCTTCCGCCGCACGCATAACTGGGTGATGTGCTGGCTGTATACCGGCACGTTCGGGTCCTTCATCGGCTATTCGGCGGGCTTCCCGCTACTGTCCAAGATCCTGTTCCCGGACGTGAACGCGCTGCAACTCGCGTTTCTTGGTCCGCTGGTGGGGGCGTTGGCGCGCGCCGCCGCTGGCAAGCCGTGCGACCGCATCGGCGGCGGGCGCATCACGCTGTGGGTGTTCATCGCCATGGCGCTAGGCGTGGTGGGCGTGCTGGCCGCGATCTCCATGAAGACGTTCCCGCTGTTCTTCGCCAGCTTCCTGTTCCTCTTCGCTGCGGCGGGCGTCGGCAACGCCTCCACCTTCCAGATGATCCCCGCGATCATGCGCAAGGAAGTGGCACGGCTGGAGCCGGGAATGAACGCCGCGCAACTCGTGCAGCAGTCGGACAAGGAATCCGCCGCGATCATCGGCTTCACCTCCGCCATCGCGGCTTATGGCGCCTTCTTCATCCCGAAGAGCTTCGGCACCTCCATCGCAATGACCGGCGGCGCGGAAGTGGCGCTGTATGGCTTCCTAGTCTTCTACGTCTCCTGCATCGCCATCACCTGGTGGGTCTACACCCGTCGCGGCGGCCTGCTGTTCGACATTGAGCACGGCCCGAAGGCACCGCCTTCTTCCCCTGCCATGTCCGCCGCCGACTAACAGTGTTCTGATCGGAAGCCTGATCCATGAGCTATTTTCTCGATCGCCTGACCTTCTTTCGCAAATCGGCGGAACCGTTCTCCGGCGGGCACGGCATCACCACCACGGAAGACCGCGGGTGGGAGGACGGCTATCGCAAGCGCTGGCAGCACGACAAGATCGTCCGCTCCACGCATGGCGCCAACTGTACTGGCTCGTGCTCATGGAAGATCTACGTCAAGGGCGGGATCGTGACGTGGGAAACCCAGCAGACCGACTACCCGCGCACGCGCCCGGACCTGCCGAACCACGAACCGCGCGGCTGTTCGCGCGGTGCGAGCTACAGCTGGTATCTGTACTCGGGCAATCGTGTGAAATACCCGCTCATCCGCTCACGCCTGCTGAAACACTGGCGGGAAGCGCGGCGCACGCTGTCTCCAGTCGCGGCGTGGAAGTCCATCGTCGAGGATCCGGTAAAGCGGCAGGACTACATCTCCGTTCGTGGCCATGGTGGCTTCGTCCGCGCCAATTGGGATGAGACGACGGAGATCATCGCCGCCGCAAACGCCTATACGGCGAGAACCTACGGACCGGACCGCGTCATCGGCTTCTCGCCCATCCCGGCGATGTCCATGGTCTCCTATGCCGCCGGGTCGCGTTATCTCTCCCTACTCGGCGGCGTGTGCATGTCGTTCTACGACTGGTACTGCGACCTGCCGCCAGCGTCCCCGCAGACATGGGGGGAGCAGACGGACGTGCCGGAAAGTGCCGATTGGTACAACGCCGGCTTCATCATCTTGTGGGGCTCCAACGTTCCGCAGACCCGCACCCCCGATGCGCATTTCTATACGGAAGCGCGTTACCGCGGCACCAAGAGCGCGGTGATCTGCCCGGACTATTCGGAAGCTGCCAAGTTCGGCGACATCTGGCTGTCCGTGAAACAGGGCACGGACGCGGCACTGGCCATGGCGATGGGTCACGTGATCCTGAAGGAATACCACGTCGACCGCGCCGTGCCGTATTTCCGCGACTACGTGCGGAAATACACGGACATGCCGATGCTGGTGAAGCTGGTGACGCAAGACGGTAAGCTGGTGCCGGACCGGTTCCTGCGCGCCTCCGACTTCACCGGCGGTATGAATGAGACTAACAATCCGGACTGGAAGACCGTCGCCTACGATGAGGCGAGCGGCAACATCGTCGTTCCCACCGGCTCTATCGGCTTCCGCTGGGGCGAATCCGGCAAGTGGAACATCGAGGAGAAGGAGTCGGGCGGCGCCGCCACCACGCTGCGACTCTCCCTGGCCGACATCAAGGACAGTGATGCCGATGTTGCCTTCCCCTATTTCGGCAATATCGAACACGAGCATTTCACGCATTCCAACCACGCCAGCGTGTTGATGCGCCGCGTGCCGGCTAAGCGCCTTCAACTGGCGGATGGCGAGACGCTGGTGGCCACGGTGCATGACCTGTTCATTGCCAACTACGGCGTGGACCAGGGCTTCGGTGGCGACAACGTCGCGACGTCCTACGACGAGGACACGCCCTACACGCCCGCCTGGGCCGAGAAGATCACCGGCGTTTCCCGCGACAAAATCATCCACGTTGCCCGCGAATTCGCGACCAATGCGGAAAAGACCAACGGCCGTTCCATGGTCATCATCGGCGCGGCGATGAACCACTGGTACCACGCGGACATGAACTACCGTGGCGTCATCAACATGCTGGTGATGTGCGGCTGCGTCGGTCAGTCCGGCGGTGGCTGGGCGCACTACGTGGGCCAGGAGAAATTGCGTCCGCAGGCTGGTTGGGCGCCCCTGGCGTTCGCTCTGGATTGGGGCCGCCCGCCGCGGCAGCAGAATTCCACGTCGTTCTTCTACACCCACACCAACCAGTGGCGGTATGAGACGATGAACACGGCCGATATTCTTTCCCCCACCGCGCCGCCCGGCCCGTGGGATGGCGCGATCATCGACTACAATATTCGCGCTCTGCGCATGGGCTGGCTGCCGGCGTACCCGACGCTGACGCAGAACTCCTTGGACATCGTATCCAAGGCCACGGCTGCCGGCCTGGAACCAAAGGATTATGTGGCGCGAGCGGTGAAGTCAGGCGAACTGACATTCGCCTGGGAAGATCCGGACTCCCCGCAGAACTTCCCACGCAACCTGTTCGTCTGGCGCTCCAATCTGCTCGGCTCCTCCGGCAAGGGGCATGAATATTTCCTCAAGCACTTGCTCGGCACGTCGCATGGCGTGCTCGGCAAGGACCTGGGTGCCGAGGGTGGCGAAAAGCCGAAGGAGGTCCGCTGGCACGATGAAGCGCCCCGCGGAAAGCTGGATTTGCTGGTGACGCTGGATTTCCGCATGTCCACCACCTGCGTCTACTCGGACATCGTGCTGCCCACCGCCACCTGGTACGAAAAGAACGACCTCAACACGTCGGATATGCACCCGTTCATCCACCCGCTCACTGGCGCGGTGGACCCGGCCTGGGAAGCGCGGTCAGACTGGGACATCTACAAATCCATAGCGGAGGCGTTTTCCCGCGTCGCACCGGAAGTGCTGGGCGTGGAGAAGGATGTGGTGCTGACCCCGATCATGCACGACAGCCCTGGCGAAGTGGCGCAGGCGTTCGATCCGAAAGACTGGAAGCTGGGCGAATGCGAACCCATTCCCGGCAAGACCATGCCGGCTGTGGCGGTGGTGGAGCGTGACTACCCCAGCCTCTACAAGCGTTTCACCGCCCTTGGCCCTCTGATGGAGAAGGCCGGCAATGCCATCAAGGGCATCGCCTGGAACACCAGCCTGGAAGTGAACCACCTGAAGCACCTGAACGGCGTGGTGACAGAGGAAGGCCCCACCAAGGGCATGGCACGCATCGAAAGCGACATCGACGCCACAGAGGTTATCCTGATGATGGCGCCGGAGACCAATGGTGAGGTCGCGGTGAAATCGTGGGAAGCCTTGTCCAAGACCACGGGCCGAGAACACGCCCATCTGGCGCTGCCGAAGGAAGACGAAAAAATTCGCTTCCGCGATGTGGTCGCGCAACCGCGCAAGATCATCTCCGCTCCCACCTGGTCCGGCCTGGAAAGCGAGCATGTCTGCTACAACGCCGGTTACACCAATGTGCACGAGCTGATCCCGTGGCGTACTCTCACCGGCCGTCAGCAACTCTACCAGGACCATTTGTGGATGCGCGCTTTCGGCGAGGGCTTTTGCCTGTATCGCCCGCCGGTAGACCTACGGACCATCAAGCCGGTGCAGGGCATCAAGCCGAACGGCGAGAAGGAGGTGGTGCTGAATTTTATCACCCCGCACCAGAAATGGGGCATCCACTCCACCTATACCGACAACCTGTTGATGCTCACGCTCTCGCGTGGCGGTCCCATCGTGTGGATCAGTGAGAACGATGCGTGCAAGGCGGATATCGTCGATAACGACTGGATCGAAGCGTACAACAGCAATGGAGCCCTGGTCGCCCGCGCCGTCGTCTCCCAGCGTGTGAAGGACGGCATGGTGATGATGTATCATGCGCAGGAGAAAATCGTGAATGTCCCCGGCTCGGAGATCACTGGCCAGCGCGGCGGCATCCACAACTCCGTCACCCGCGCCGTACTGAAGCCCACGCACATGATTGGCGGCTACGCGCAGCTTGCCTACGGCTTCAATTACTACGGCACCATCGGCACCAACCGGGACGAATTTGTCATCATCCGCAAGCTGCGCAACGTGGATTGGCTGGAACGGCCGCTCGCCACGAAAGCCGCGGAGTAGGGAGACAGCACCATGAAAATTCGTGCCCAGATCGCCATGGTCCTGAACCTGGACAAGTGCATCGGCTGCCACACCTGTTCCGTTACCTGCAAAAACGTTTGGACAAACCGGGAAGGCGTTGAATACGCCTGGTTCAACAACGTGGAAACCAAGCCCGGCGTCGGCTATCCCAACCAGTGGGAAAACCAGGACAAGTGGAAGGGCGGCTGGCAGCGCAAGCGCAACGGGGAACTCGCCCCGCGCATCGGCGGCAAGCTGAAGGTGCTGTCCAACATCTTCGCCAATCCAAACATGCCGGAAATCGACGACTACTACGAACCCTTCACGTTCGACTACGAACACCTGCAGCAGGCCCCCGAACTGCAGGCCTTCCCCACCGCGCGACCGCGCTCGCTCATCACCGGCGAACGCATGGAGAAGATCGAGGGCGGTCCGAACTGGGAAGAAATCCTTGGCGGCGAGTTCTCCAAGCGCTCGGCGGACAAGAATTTCGAACAAGTGCAGAAGGAAATCTACGGCCAGTTCGAAAACAGCTTCATGATGTATCTGCCCAGGCTGTGCGAACACTGCCTGAACCCCACCTGCGTCGCTGCCTGCCCGTCCGGGTCTATCTACAAGCGGGAGGAAGACGGCATTGTCCTGATCGACCAGGACAAGTGCCGCGGCTGGCGCATGTGCATTTCCGGCTGCCCGTACAAGAAAATCTACTTCAATTGGCAAACCGGCAAGTCCGAGAAGTGCATCATGTGCTACCCGCGCATCGAAGCGGGCCAGCCCACCATCTGTTCGGAAACCTGCGTCGGCCGTATCCGTTACCTGGGTGTGGTGCTGTACGATGCGGACCGCATCAAGGACGCCGCCAGCACCGTTAATGAGAAGGACCTTTACGAGGCGCAGCTCAGCATCTTCATGAACCCGAACGACGATGCGGTCATCGCCCAGGCCCGCGCGGATGGTGTGCCGGATCCCTGGCTGGAAGCCGCCCGCCGTTCGCCGATCTGGAAGATGGCGATGGAATGGCGCATCGCCTTTCCGCTGCACCCGGAATACCGCACCCTGCCGATGGTATGGTACGTGCCGCCGCTCTCCCCCATCTCGAACGCCGCGTCCGCCGGGCATATGGGCGTGGATGGCGGCATGCCGGATGTGAAGTCTCTGCGCATTCCGCTGCAGTACCTCGCTAACTTGCTTACCGCAGGAGATGAGCGCCCGGTCTCGACCGGGTTGGAACGCATGCTAGCCATGCGCGCGTACATGCGCGCCAAGACGATAGACAAGCGCCAGGACGACAGCCTCGCCGAACGCGTCGGTCTCACCAGCCAACAGATCGAGGAGATGTACCAACTGATGGCGATCGCCAACTACGAGGATCGCTTCGTCATCCCGACCACGCATCGGGAAGTCACGGAAGATGCCTACGAGCTGCGCGGCTCCTGTGGCTTCTCCTTCGGCGGTGGCTGTGGCGGGGGCAGCGCGGTGCCGAAGCCGAACCTGTTCTCTGGCATGGCGTTGAAGCACGGCAAGAAGAAGGAGAATGTGGGATGATCCGCACGCTCAAGGTCCTCTCCGCCCTCCTCACCTACCCGACGGAGGAACTGCGCGCGGCCACCGGCGAACTACGCGATGCCCTAGCCGCGGAACACCTCCTCCCCCCCGCGCACCGACGCACCGTCACGGCGCTGATCGATGATCTTGCCACGCGCGACCTGTATGACAGCCAGGAACGCTATATCCTGTTGTTCGACCGCACCCGGTCCCTCTCCCTGCATCTGTTCGAACACGTGCATGGCGAAAGCCGCGATCGTGGCCAGGCGATGGTGGACCTGATTCAGCTCTACGAAGCCGCCGGGTTCAGCCCCACCGCCTCGGAATTGCCGGATTTCCTGCCCCTGTTCCTGGAATTTGCCGCCACGCGCGACCCGGCGGAGGCGCTGGAACTGATCGGCCAGCCTGGCCACGTGCTGGAAGCCCTGCGCGAACGGCTGGCACGGCGCAATTCGCCCTATGAGTCGGTCTTCGCCGCTCTCGGCGCGCTGACCCGCGTCGAACTGGACCAGGAAGCCCTGGCCTCGCTGCGCGCGGAGCCCGATCCGGAACCGGACGACCTCGAGGCACTCGATGCCGCGTGGGAGGAGGAGGAAGTCCTCTTCGGTCCCGCCGCCGGCGATGCAAACAACTGCATGGACACGCTGGCCGCCAAGCTGCGCCAGGCCCGCCGCCCCGCACCCGGTTTGGTGCCAACGCAGTCCGGTCCACGCCCCGTTATTCGTCACTCATCCCGCGCCTGAGGGAGCAAGTCATGCGCGACCTGACATATCATATCCTGTTCGCCTGGTACCCCTATGTCTGCCTCACCGCCTTCCTGCTGGGCAGCCTGATCCGGTTTGAGCGGGAACAGTTCAGCTGGAAAGCCGGATCATCTCAGCTACTGCGCCAAAAGCAGCTGTACTGGGGGTCCAATCTGTTTCATGGCGGCATCCTGTTCCTGCTGTTCGGTCACACGGTCGGTCTGCTCACGCCCACCTGGCTCTACACACTGTTCGTCACCGTGGAACAGAAGCAGATGCTCGCCATCGCCGCCGGCGGCATCGCGGGCATTGTCTGCTTCATCGGCCTGACCATGCTGCTGCATCGCCGCCTGATGGAACCGCGCGTCCGGCAAACGTCCACGCGGATGGACATCGCGCTGCTGATCATCCTGTGGTGCCAGCTTGTCCTTGGCCTCATCACCATCCCGCTCTCATTGGGGCATATGGATGGCTCGGTCATGCTCATCCTGTCGCATTGGGCGCAGCATATCGTCACCCTGCGGCCAGTGGACATCGCGGCCATGCAGACACTGGCCTGGCCCTACCTGTTGCACCTGGTGCTGGGGATGACGCTATTCCTGCTCTTCCCCTTCTCCCGCCTGGTGCACGTCTGGTCGGCCCCGGTCTGGTACCTCGGCCGCACCGGCTACCAGGTGGTGCGCACGCGGCGGGTCACGCGCCCTGTGTCAGGGCCGTAGGGCCAACCGGCACACGGAACATCCTCTCGGTCGCCTGCCGCCTCCCCAGTTCGCCGGATTGGTATAATCTGCCGGCGAACAAGGGGAGGCAGCAATGCAGATCGGATTCAACGCGCCCACGTCCGGGCCGCTGATCGAGCCGGATGCGCTGACGCGCATCGTCGTCACCGGTGAGGAACTGGGTTTCGACTACGTCACCATTTCCGACCACATCATGGTGCCGCGCAACCTGGACTCGAAATACCCGTACACCGACTCGGGGGAGTTCCCGGCCGGTGTCCACGCCGCCTGGCTGGAACAGCTCACCACCACCGCCTACATCGCCGCGCTGACGAAGAAGCTGCGCTTCGTCCTCTCCGTCATGGTGGTGCCGCACCGTCCGGCGGTGTTGACCGCGAA
>Ga0315912_10005425_pt1 | contig 11751 bp, 15 predicted proteins | sample VfabasoilMG_FD_204469 | JGI IMG/M metagenome (GOLD analysis project Ga0315912, IMG submission 204469) | Garden soil microbial communities collected in Santa Monica, California, United States - V. faba soil | ecosystem: Environmental > Terrestrial > Soil > Garden | place: USA: California...
CCTACCGTGGTGCTGCAGTCGAGGGCTATTCACTTACCAACAGCCTTTCCCGCCTGGGTGTCCCGTACCCAACGCTGGAGCGCAACTTGATCAAGCAATTCAAGAAATACGCTCATCCTCACATCGTTGAGCGCGACACCGACTGGCGCTGGTTGAGCATCGCACAGCATCATGGCCTGCCGACGCGACTGATGGACTGGACCTATTCGCCGCTAGTTGCTCTTCATTTCGCAACGAGTGAACTAGAGCGGTACGACGAAGACGGTGCGGTCTGGAAAGTTAACTACAGCGAGGTGCATGACCTTCTTCAGAACGCACAAAGAGCAAGCCTTGATCAGCTCGGCGCCAGGATCTTTTCTGTTGACGCGCTAGCCGAGACGATTCCCAATCTTGAGGCACTTGACAAGCTGCGATCCTCGACCTTCGACGTCGCCGTCTTTTTCGAGCCACCTGCCATCGACGATCGAATTGTCAATCAGTTTGCATATTTCTCGGTTCTCAGTGACCCGTTCCTATCAATGGATGACTGGTTGGCCCGGCCGCAGATTGCGGGCAAGGTGTCTTCGACCAAGATCATCATCCCAAAGGGCCTCAAGTGGGAAATTAGGGACAAGCTAGATCAATCGAACGTGACTGAACGAGTGTTGATGCCTGGTCTCGATGGTCTATGCGCATGGCTCAAGCGTCACTACAAGCCGGTCTAAGGCATGCCGTATGCCGAACTACTGCTAGCTAAGTAAGGTTGCATCCCGTAGGAAACAGACTTCGCCCGGCCCCGATAGAGCGTCGAGGATGATGTGTCTATCGCTTACGCGACGAGCCGCGTCAGTCTTGCGTTTCGCAGTGGGTGCAAGACGTCGCCCTACGCCAAATGCCAATCGATGTTCGGCCAGCGGGCGTCGTAGGTGCTCGTTCGGTAGAGGCCGCTGCTCTGGAGCGGCGGATTGGCACTTTGAATAGGGGGAACGGCGGATCGCCCTCTCGTTCGGTTCGGTAGAGGGGAGCCGGCGTATCGATCACGCCCGCCGCTGGTACCGGCCTCTGGCGACACGCTGGAAGCGAGACTCGCTGGCGAGCACCTGCGTCACGCGTGTCCGCAGGCTCTTGGTGCGAGTGCCGTAGCCCTTGGCGAGCAGCGCGTCGGTGATCTCCTGCGGCGAGGTGACATCGCCGATAGCCATGAGCCGGGCGATGGCCTCGGGGAGCGGCAGCGTGTCGAAGGCTTCCCAGCGATGGGGGACCGGCAGCAGGTCGCCGTTCGACACAGTGTCCGTGGTGGCGCGCTCCGCCCGGCCGCCATCAGGTCGCTCAACCGCGCGAATACTGCGATCCAGGGCTGCGAGTTGATCCAGGATCTGCTGCCTCTGGTGCCGCAGCTCGTCGAGTTCGTGATGCCGCCGCTCCAGCTCCGCGCGAAGCTCGGCGGTGGAGAGGCTCGACAGCTCGTCCCGACGTCTCGGCGGGGCGGCCACGTCGTGCTGGTCCTGGGGCGCTGGCGTGTCCGTCGGGTCCCCGTGGCTCGCGCTCATGCAGGTGGACAGCTCCTTGCGGATCACGGCGGGCCTACTTCACGCGCTCGTACTGGCCGCGGCCCTTACGCTTGAACCGCTTGTCCTTCGCCAGGATCGTGGCGACCTGGATGCCGAACGTCTTGCTGGCGCTCTTGTAGCCGTTGCTCTTGGCGAGGGCAGCTGCCTCCTTGGGCGAGACGACGGCGCCGACCTTCACGGCGGCGATGATGGTGTCGGGGAGGGTCTTCTCGTTCTTGGTGCGCCGGGCGCGGCCGTCGGTGCCACGCTTCGGGGCCTTGGATCCCTTGGCCGAATTGGATCCCGGCGGGCGGCCGCGGCGGGCCTTGCGACCGGGCCGGCCTCGACTGGGAGCGCCGGCGCCGCGAATCGCGGCCATCTCGGACTCCAGGTCCAAGAGCTGGGCGGAGATCGCCTTGTGCTTCGACTCGATGGAGGCGAGGGCCTGCTGCCGGCTGGAAAGTGCGCGCTCAAGTTCGGTGATGGATAGGGTCTTGGTGACCATGGGGGACTCCGAGGAAGGTGATTGGACGTTTGAAGTGTTACTTTGGATCGCGCCGACTTCAACAGCACCTGGTGATTTCATTGGCTGCCGCCCGTTCTTTGACAGGGGGATATCATGCTTCGAGAGTTCTTGGTGATCACCGGTTCCGGGCTGTTGGTGCTCGCGCTCGTGGCACTCACGGAGCCTGCTTCTCTGCCGGCAGGGCGCATCCCACTGATCGCGATGCCTACGCCCGGGCAGCTCGTGCCGCCGGCCGACACAACGGGCAACGGGCTGACGGAGACCTTCTGGTGGTTCGTCTTGGATCAAGCCGCCGGCTCACTGATGGCGACGGGTAACCTTCGTCCGGTCGTAGGCTTCACAGTGCGCCTCGTTGGGCCCGCTCCGCCGGGAGCCGAAGGACCTGTCATTCAGCAGCTTGCCTACGGTCCGCAGCCCGTCCTTTTCAATGGTCTTACCGCAGAACACGTGCTCTGGCTCAAACGCGGGCTCGTTTCCATCGAGGCCACCGAACACAGCTCAGTGCTGTCTCGTGGCCAGATCGTTCCGATCGAGGGTGTTCGCTGGCCCTGACCGGTCGCTGACTGCCGCGCGCTGCACCTCCCAGTCCACAACCTCCAGCACCGGCTACAGCTGGTTCTCGGTGCACGGCAGCTCGCCCGCGAGGATGCCCTCCTGGATGTCGGGCGCCAGGACGAGCAGGCGCAGGATCTGCGCGACGCGGGGTTGGCGCAGGCTGACGTGAGCGGCGGCCGTGGTGTAGTCGGCCCAGAGGCCGGAATGGACGTTCTGCTCGACGAGGTGAGCGAGGGCCAGGAGGCGGGCGACGGGGGACACCCGCACCGGAGGCGGCCTCCCCGGGTCCGGCGCTGGCGCCTTCCCCTCAGCCGCTACAGGGCACGCTCGGGGCCCCGGGTAACAGCGGCCCGCCGGATGAGGCCGACCTCGAACCGGGGATGATCGTCACGGTGCTCTTGCCTCTCCAGCGGGTTCGCTTGGCCACCTCCGATTGTATCGTCTCGATCTCGCCGGGCAGCAACAGCGCTGGCTTCGTCACCGATTAGTTTGGGTGAGGCTCGACCGCTGCAATGGCCTCAAGGAACGCATTCTGCTCCATGGTGCGATGCGGCGCGTCTACAATATGGGGCTTAGGCTCCAACGAATCACGGCCTAGACGCTCGCTGTGGGTAGTAGAATGCGGCGCTATGCCCCTGCTCCTTCATGAGTTCATCGAGCACTGACAGCATTCGTTCAACTATGGCTCGCATTTCGATGGGCGTGGGCTCTCCGTGCGGTTTTGGCTGCAGCAAGCGTCCGTGCCCCGTGGGACCACAGGCGTGTTCCGCTGCCTTTAATGCGAGTGGTTCCCACTTGTCGAACCATATGTGCTTCCATGCCAACAATCTAAGAGTGCTTGCCGGCATGTGCTCTAGAACTGTCACTCCGATGCTCTTCATTCCTGCGAGCATGACGCGACCAAACTCCTGCCTCCCACGATCCCATGTGGCGCGATCTCGAAGCAACCGCTGTGCAACGCGTCGTTTGTCGGTCAAGACGCGAGCGAATGCTACGGGGCTTCGCACCCAGTGAAATAGGAAGACTATGCCAACAAGTGCCAACCATCCGACAAACATACATAAGAGACCGATTACAAAGTGTGACAATCTGAGTTTGGGTGTTTCTGGAGTGCGCGTGATCAAGTAAGAGAGCCACGCTCCGATGACGCCGAATGCGAAGCTAGCGCCTAGCTCTTTGGGGCCTTCTTCTCGTACGTAGCGAGCCACATGGTGTCGCGCGAAGCGGCGCCTGGCCCGTCCAAAGCGGCGCCAGTCACCTCGCCGATGCTGCCAGCCCGGGGACTTCACCACCGCCATCCTGCCTTCGATCCACCCGTGGTCAAGCAGGCGATCCCCGAGAGTTCGCGCTCCAACTCGGTGATGGAGAGGTTCTCGGGGACCATGATGGGGCTCCAAACAAAGGGGGATGCTGCTAGATAGTCCACTGCCCAGATAACATAAGCAAGCCCGAGGTCGCGCCCGGGCATGGATGTCGGCCAGTCGACGAGAAGCCGGCCTTCCGCCGCCCATCCGGGTTCGATCACATCACTACACGCGTAGCGTCATGCGTTCAGTATCACGAACTTCAAGGAGGGCATTGGGAGGCTGATCCCATCGCCGCCCATGGTCTAGGCAATTGCCATCAAGCCTCCGTTCCTTAGGATCGCTATCTGCTTTACGCGGATCTCGCGAAGGCGCCCGTCTACCTCATGGAATACGGAGAATTGGAAAGTGAGCGGCGGGAACGTGATGAGGGGCACTCTATAGACGGAGAGATTGCCGTAGATTGGATGATTGAGTTTCTCGCCCATAGCTGCGGGATCGTCCAATGCTTCGAACTCTCGGAGGCGTTCGCAGAGTTCGCGAATTGGGCCTGCGTGTTGGAGCGACGCGAGAAGAAGGTCGGCCCGGACAGGACTAGCCAGTCTTAGGGTGTAGCCTCCCATGCTCTTCAATGAACTCTGTCAAGGTAATCGCGTCGTTGTTGGCAAATGCTCGGTCCGATTCGAGCACCTTTTCAAGAGAGAACCCGAAGAAAAGCGGGGAGGCTTCATTGTCCACTGAAGTCATAGGCAGTGGTGTGTGCGGGACATCGCGATTCGCGAGCCTCCAGGGCTTCGATGAGTAGACGTGCTCATCGAGAAGCTCGCGTCGCGGCAGCCGCCCAAAGGAGTCCAGGACCCAGGTCGCAATGCGATCCTCACCTGGAGTCAGCGCTACCCCTGGGAGATTGCCAGCGTAGTAGTAGACGAATCCTCTCCCACCATCGAAATCATACGTCTCTTCGCGGATCTCTCCTCGAAGGCGATCGACGTGTCCGTAGATTGCCTTGTCGAACGGACCGAACTCATCGACGTAGTACTGCAGGTCGGTGATCGGGTGGCCCAGATGCTTCCGGGCTTCGACATCGATTAGGTAGAGCATCTTGATGAGCCTGAGTCGACCGACCGACCCACTGAGGCGCGAGACCACCATCCGGATCAGGTCACCTGTCTTGTCGGGCGTGTTCATGGCCGTCGCCACGGACTCTGGCGGTCACCCCTGCGCTCGATACGATGAACCATCCGTACGCTCCCTATCAGCGGGGCCCTCCCCGCCAAGCCCAAGCCCATCCAATAGGCTAGCAGCTAGCTACTCTTTCGCACGTAGGGGACGTCGTCTCAAGGCGGAATGGCCACGGATTGTCAGGCTGCCACATTGGCAGGGATCCCTGAGGGTCCTAGTCGTCAAGCAGGAAGGACGGATCGCTGGCCGCCCCATGCAGCGATCGCCAAGAACGGTTGCAGCTGGTTCTCGGTGCACTGCAACTCGCCCGTGAGGATGCGCTCCTGGATGTCGGGCGCCAGGACGAGCAGGCGCAGGCTCTGGGCGACGCGGGGCTGGCGCAGGCCGACGTGCGCAGCGGCCGTGGTGTAGTCGGCCCAGACGCCGGACAGGACGTTCTGCTCGACGAGGTGGGCGAGGGCCAGGAGGCGAGCGACGGGCGACACCCGCGCCGTAGGCGGACTCCCCGGGTCCGAGGCTGGCGCGATCGCCTGAGGGGCTGCAGGGTGTACCTGTGGCCTCGGCGGACTGCGGTCCGGCCCCAAGAAGTCCACCTTGAACCTGATGCTCGTCATGGTGATCCCTCCTCGCCCGACGGACGGGCTGTTGGAGCCGATCAGCTCCCCGACCTTTGCGCTGCGCGCCTCCAGCTCGATCGCCCCCGCGGGCACGTTGCAGACGACCCGGCGCAGGACCTGGCGCAGGAGGTCGACGCGCTCGGGGAGGAACAACGCGTCCCAGATCGAATCGAAGGACAACAGCGCGGCCCTCAGGTCCTGCTCGTTCACGGTGGCGTTGGTCAGCGCGGTGCGCTCGGCCCGGGCCTCCGCAGCCTGTCGGGCGACGTCGGCCTGCGTGGCCTCGACCTCGCGCACGCGCGCCTCGACGACTGCCTTGCCAGTAGCATCTGCCAGCGGCCCCGCGTCGAGCTTGCTGTGCTCCCGGGTGAGGCGCCTGGCCTCGCTGGACAGGCGCGCGATCTCCTCGTCCAGCTCCTGCAGCCTGGCCACGAGAGCCTCCCGCGCCTGGCCGATCGTGGCATCGACCAGCTCGGGAGAGCTGCCGATCTGCCGGATCTTCCCGACCACGAAGCCCTCGATGTCCGCGGCCTTCACCCGGCTCCCTGGGCACGCAGCGCGCCCCTGCTTCTGCAGCGTCTGGCAGACGTAGTAGCTGTACCGCCGGCCGGCCTTGGCGGCGTAGTGGGCGCCCATGGCGGCGCCGCAGACGCCGCAGGTGAGCATGCCCCCGAGCAGCGCCCCCGAGGGGCGGCTTGGCCGCCGCCGTGCCTCACGCGAGCCCGCCTGCTGCGCGAGGTGGGCCTGGACTGCAGCCCAGGTCGTCTCGTCGATGATCGCCGCGTGCCTGCCCTCGTGGACCTCGTCGCCGAGGCTCACCTTGCCGGCGTAGAGCGGGTTGCCGAGCAGGTCCCGGATCCCCGACTTGCTGAAGGGGCGGCCGACGACCAGGACGCCCTGCTTGTTCGTCCAGGACTTGTTGTGCCAGCCGCGCCGCGTGACCTCGTTGAGCACGGCGCCGAGCGATCCGAGCTTCAGGTAGAGCGCGTAGATGTCGCGCACCTGGCCTGCCTCGTCGTCGTTGACCACCAGGCGGCCCTCGACCGCGTCGTAGCCCAGCACAGGGCGGCCGCCCGTCCACAGGCCGAGGCGTCGCGTGGCGTGGACTTTGTCCCGCACGCGGTCAGCAGTCGTGCTGCGCTCGTACTCAGCGAACGACATGAGCATGTTGAGCATCAGCCGTCCCGCGGAAGTCGAGGTATCGAACGCCTGCGTGGTCGACACGAAGGCCACGCCATGCTCGTCGAGCACCTCGATGAGGCGCGCGAAGTCGGCCAGGCTCCGGGACAGGCGGTCGAGCTTGTACACGGCGATGACATCGATCAGCCCGGCCCGCATGTCGGCCATGAGTCGCTGGAAGCCCGGTCGGTCAGTCGTGGCGCCGCTGATGCCGAGGTCGTCGTATCGGGTCTCGATCGCCACCCACCCTTGCCCCCGCTGACTCGTGATGTACGCCTCGACGGCCGCGCGCTGCGCTTCGATCGACCCGAACTCTCCTCCGTCCCCCTTGTCCACGCTCTTGCGTGTGTAGATGGCGACGCGCACGAGCTTCTTATCCGGCGCGGGATGCCTCTGCCTCGGCGGGTTGCTGATCGTGGTCACGTAGCCCTCCGCCGCTCGGCGAGGCCAAAGAACAAGCGCCCGTTCCAATGTGCGCCCGTGATCGCGGCGGCGACGGCGGACAGGCTCTTGTACGTGACCCCGTTCCACTCGAAGCCCGCGTCGAGCACGCGCACGTGGATCACGGTGCCGTTCCAGACGCGCGTCAGCGTGGTGCCGGGCGCCGGCACCCCGACTTCGCGTCGGCGGGGGAGGGAGCCACGGACGACGCTGCTCTGCGCCGCGTCTGGGAGGCCCAGCGACTTCGTGATCTCGGCGAGCCGCGCCTTCGCCGTGGGGGAGAGACCACCGTGGGCGTCGGCCTGTATTCGCCAAGCAAGACGGCGAAACATCCAAGTGCGTCGGTGGAGACGCGGCTCCTCGCCGAAGACCTCGCGGTAGCGCACGACGAGCGCGGCGGTGGCCATCGTGGACAGGCGGGCGACCTGCTCTGCGATCTCGCTGCTCACCGCACCACCTCCGGCATCTGCTGAGGGAAGTGCCGCGGCAGCGACGCCACGATGAGGTCGAGGACGGCCGCGTCGATGTCCGGGCCGTCGGCGCGCACGGCCGCGTGCAGTGCTCGTGCCCGGCGACCGAACTCGGCGTGGTCGATCCGCTTCGCGTAGAGATCGTCGACGTTGGCCCGGATGCGCTCGTGGTGCGCGCGGGCGCGGCTCTGGATGTCGTTCATCGCGCACCGCCCTTCGCGGCGAGCTGCCCCGCGCGGTATGCGGCGAACAAGGCGTCGCGGATCACCGTGACGTGCAGGTCGTGGAAGTCGAGGCGGTCTCGGCCGGCCGCTTCGAGCGTCTCGATTCCCATCGAGCGGGCGATCGTCGCGATCGCGCAGGCGCGTTGCGGGTCGTCGTCCGCACGCTCGGCTTCCTCATCGGCGGAATGCAGGTCGGCCGCGGCAGCGCACGCTTCGCAGGTCGGCCAGCGTCCGGCGGCGCCCGCGAAGCCTTCCTGCTCGTGGATCGACATGGGGCGCCAAGTCGCCGCCCAGAAGGCGTCCGAGCCCGGGCGCGGCAGGTGCTCACGGCACGAGACGCGCGAACGGTCGTTCGTCCAGAGGCGGGTCGTGGTCGGGTCGGGCGGGGGCGTGTCGTCGTGCTTCATTGCGTCTCCGTGGTTGCGTGGCGTGGACCCCGCGGGCGCCTCGGCTCTCTGCGAGTTGCGAGGTTGGCAGTGGGGGGCGCACTGGTTGCCGGTGCCGCATCCGTGCGAACCGGGGAGACATAGAGAGCCTCGACTTGGCCGACCTCATCCAGGGCTTTCTGGCGCGCGACTAGCAACCGCAGGTAGCCACGCGCCAGGATGGCGCCCACGGTCGCCCAGGACGCGCCCAGTGGCGCCGTGTGCGGCGTCCCGCGCGAGAGGGGCGTCATGGTTCGTCCTTCGCGCGCTGCCGCAACTCGCGGCCGAGGGCGGCGATGACCTGGGCCTCCAGGTTTCTGCGCGCGAGGTCGTTGACAGGGCGCACGAGCGGGTGCTGTCGCCCGTCGCGGTCATGCCGCACCGGGAACGAGAGCGTGAGCCGGCCGTCCCGCGTGCGGCGCAACGTGATGCCGTCGAGCTTCAGCTGGCTGCCGACGACGCAGGAGAGGAAGCCGAGCAGGCCGCCCTCGACGTCCCCGGCATGGGCGCTCGTGAAGTGGACGTCGGTGACCAGGAGGCTGGTCATTCCTCGCCTCCGTTCGTCAACGCGCGTCGGATGTCATCCTCGACAGCTTGAGCAAGCGCGGAGCCGACACAGCCCTCCAGCCTTTGTCGTGCAGCGCGAACGCCCTCCTCGTCTCCGGAGCCGAGCGCCCGCTCCATGCAAGCTTCGGCGGCCACGACCTCGTCCGATCGTCCGTGCTCGGGCTGGGGGGACGGGGGGGACGACTCCAAGCATCCCGCTGTGAAATCGCCGCCACGTTCTGACTGGGGAACCTCGGCGGCACGGCCTGGTCGAGATTCTGCGATCGATGCTGGAAGTGGTCCCCCTGGTCCCCCCTGGTCACCGTCGTGCCGGCGAAGGGTTACGCCGATGTAGACCTTCAGACCCTTCCGCTTGCGCCGTTGGAATCCCCGCTCGACCATCCGCTGGCCGAAGTCCTGCTGGGGAAGGACGTTCTCGCCATTGGCCTCCGCCCACGTGAGGAAGGCGTGGTACAGGGCCTTAGCGTGCACCGAAGCGTTGGGCTCCACAACACAGGTCGCCTCGATGAAGTCGCCGATCACGTCCATGTCGGCGCGGTACTCCTTGGTCGCGGCACGAACCTCGTCGGGTGCCGCAAGCCCCAGCTGCTGCCACTCCTGGCAGCCACGGACCGCCCAGGCCAGGATGCCGGGCAGCTCGGCCCGCAGCTTGGTCAGTAGCTGGCCGTCTCGCTCCTCCTCCGGGATCGTGACGGTGAACGGGATCATCATCAGCCGCCGCCACATCGCCTCATCCGTGCCGTGGATCACGGGCTTGTGGTTCGCGGCGATCCAGAGGTGGTGTGTCGGCTCGAACTGCCAGAAGTCCTCGCGCATTCGGCGGGCACGCACGATGTCGCCACCGGTGAGCTGCTTGACGAGCACCTCGTCGAGCTTTCGACCCGGACCCATCTCGACGCAGACTGCGACACGCACACCGAAGAGGTCGGCGAGTTCGGTGGGGTGGCCGCGCTGCTGCTTCTCGAGCAGCAGCTCAGGCGGGGCGTGGATCCCGTAGTCCGTGCCGAGCAGCGCGAGGAGGACGCGCAAGAACGTGCTCTTGCCATTGGCGCCCAACCCGTAGCAGAAGAGGAGCACCTGTTCGGAGACATCGCCGGTGAGCGACCAACCCACCATGCGTTGCACGAAGGCCCGGACACTCTCGATGGGCAGGATGCGTTCGAGGAACGCCTTCCACAGAGGGCACGACGCATCCGGGTCATAGGAGAGCGGCATGAGCTTCGTGATCCGGTCCGCCCGGTCATGCGGCCGCAGGGTGCAGGTTCGCAGGTCGAGCGTGCCGTTCTCGCAGTTGAGCAGCCAAGGGTCGCGGTCGAGGACATCGGGCGTGATCGAGATGCCCTGTTCGCTCGTGAACAGGTCGACCATGGCCCCGCGCTTGCCGCGGCTCTCGCTCTTGTGTGCCCACTTCGTGAGCTTCTTGGCGAGGTCGGAGTCCGGGCACCCTTCGGCTTCCATCTGGATGCGGCGCACCACCGTTTTCGACACGGCCATGGCATGACCAAGATCGTCGGTACGCCAGCGCATCCCATCCCAGATCAGCCACTTCCCCCAGAGGAAGCAGTAGCGCATGTCCTCGCCGGCGTACGCGTGCAAGCGCTCGGCGTTGCCCGTGTCAGTGAGCGGGAGTTGGTTAGCGGTTGCTTGTATGGTCTCGGGCTCAACCGCCAGCAGTACCAACTCATCGACTGTCCGTCCCGCGGCGAGGTGATCGGAGAGATCCTTGCCCTCAGCAGCCTCCACGACGCGAATCGATCCCGCGATGCCGGTCAGTGCCTGCGCAACAGCCCGTGCATGCTTGCGGCCGGGCTCATCGCGGTCGGCAACGACGGTGACAACGGCGCCGCGCAGGTACTCGCTGAACTCAGGCAGCCACTTGCCTGCGCCACCGGGACTCGTGGTCGCGACGAGGCCCCGCGACTCCGCCGCGTGAACGTCTTTCTCGCCCTCGACGACAAGGATCTGCGTCTTTGCGGCCACGGCGGCGAGCAACTGCGGCAGGTGGTACGGGACGCGCCGCACACCCTTCAGGTCCCACTTGTACCCGCCACGTCCATTGGGACGGCGTTGCTTGAACGCCTTCGGCTCGTACCGCACCACCTCGAAGAGCAGCTCCCCTTGCTCGTCTTGGTAGGGGTACGCGGCGACGATCGACTTCTCGGCATGCCTTGGTGGATTCAGATCGGCCCGCATTAGACCGAGGGAGTCGAGGACGTCCTTCGGATCGCAGCCGGCGTGGCACGTGACCCAGGCCCTTCCGTCGGAAGTCTCGCCGAAAGAGAGCGACGGGTTCTGATCGCCGCGTCCCTTGCCGTGATTCGGGCACGGGCATCGAGCTGTGCCACCGCTGCCCGGGTTAGAGGTTGGATCGCACCCCCGGGAGGCAAGGGCGTCGTGGAGGCGCTGGAGACGGGCGTTCACGAAGCTCCCCCAGACCCTGCACCGTGCAGGCGCTCGCGAAGCTCGGCCGTGGACTGTCCGAGAACCTCAGCAGCCCGGAGTACGTGCTCGGGCGTCCACAGACGGCGGCCCGCGACGACCGGAGGCGCAGGACGGACCTTGCCACGGCGGACAAGGTCGTTGAGGCGCGGCTCGGTGACCCCCAGAAGCTGGGCGACGCAGCCGGTTGATTCCAGGTGAACCATGGCAGATGACTCCAAGGCTGGCACCGACTATCGGCGTCGGCGGCGATGAGTCTCTGCGTGAGCCAGTGCGGGTGTGTGCTCGGGAAG
>Ga0315912_10005426_pt1 | contig 11750 bp, 10 predicted proteins | sample VfabasoilMG_FD_204469 | JGI IMG/M metagenome (GOLD analysis project Ga0315912, IMG submission 204469) | Garden soil microbial communities collected in Santa Monica, California, United States - V. faba soil | ecosystem: Environmental > Terrestrial > Soil > Garden | place: USA: California...
ATACAATCCATGTCTTTCGCCTGATGGAAAAATATTATACTACAACAACCAGGGACGCAATGGAATGGATGTGGTGAAAATAATTTTTGACCCATCAAAGTGGAAACCGATCGAGCAAATAAAATTACCGGCCTTTAATACTTACGATCACCTGGCAGAACAAGAAGGCCATCCCCACATTCTTGACAGTATTTCGAAAACAAATTTTACCGTTTCGCGATACCGAAAAATTCCACACATGCTTAACATTCATAGTTGGGGCGCTTATGTAAATAGCGACCTAACTCGAGCAAACATTGGCATTACCACAAATGATATTCTAAGTACAACTCAAATGAAGGCCGGATATGAATACGATATCCAGGAGAGAAGTGGTATATGGAAGGTAAGTGCAAGCATGCAGGCCCTTTACCCAATTATTGATATTAGTTATTCTCAGGGAAGTCGCAACGCTAATTTTGGCCTTGCTGATTATAATCGTATTCTTACCAATGATGATACAATTACTGTTACTGAGCCTTTGCTTATTTCATGGAAAGAGAAAACTGTTGAAGGAGGCCTGCGGGTGCCACTGAATTTAACCCGCTCAAAATTTTTTACTCAATTTTCGATAAGCAATTATGTTGGTGCAACAAATGTTACGGATTTTACTAATTCCCTGGATGGTGGGGGACGCATCATCCCGCATAATTTTCCCGTGCCTACTGGTGACCCTCTAAACTATTTCTTGCGGGAATATCTTGACGATGGAATCTTATATTTCAACGCCTTTAACGTAAGCGGATATAATTTGCTGAAGCGCTCTATACGGGATATAAATAGCAAGTGGGGCCAGGCATTTTTTATTCACGCGAAAAACACACCGTATGGCGGAGATTTTTCAGGTAAACAATTTTCTTTTTTGGGATATCTATACCTCCCCGGATTATTTAAACATCATTCGTTATGGGGATATTGGGCATTTCAAAGCACCGAAGTAAAATATCAAACTCCCGATGTTGCAGACTATGGCGACAACTATATCTTCCGGAATCAGATTCCGTCACCAAGGGGGCTCACCGTTCCCCGATATGAAAAAATGTACTCCATGTCGGGCAACTATACTTTGCCAGTTTGGTACCCCGATCTCGCACTTGGCCCATTGTTAAATGTAAAACGGGTTAGGGGCAATGGTTTTGTTGATTATGCTTTTGGGAGCAACCCCACCAGCCGATACCAGGAAACCGACAGCTACATATCGGTGGGAGGGGAAATTAAGTTTGATATTAATGTGATGCGGTTCCTTCCGCAATTCGATATTGGCTTTCGCTATTCGTATGGTATTCAGCCCAAAGTTGCATTGTTTGAAATGCTGATTGGGACTTTTAATTTCTAGGCCATCTCAAAAATTTGAAATTAGTAGTTCCACATCCTATTTTTAAGGCTAATTTTAACCGTTAATCGGATGCCGGTTAACCATTATAAATAACCATTAACGAGAGAAATATGGCAGACATAGTGCGGATGCCCAAGATGAGCGACACCATGGTGGAAGGCGTAGTCGCCAAATGGCACAAAAAGGTGGGGGATACCGTGAAAGCAGGTGAACTCATGGCTGAAATTGAAACCGACAAGGCCACCATGGACTATGAATCGTTCAATACAGGAGTGGTACTTTATTTAGGCGCCAAAGAGGGCCAGGCAGTGAAAATTGACGATGTGCTGGCCATAGTTGGTAAAAGCGGGGAAGATTTTTCAAGTCTGTTAGCAAGTGCCGGAACGAAGGCTGCCGCCAGTGCAACTTCTGGTACGGTTAAAACCGAAACACCAGTGGCAGTTGCTGAAGCAGTTGCAATAGACACAACCGGAATAAAGGCAGAAGTCGTGCTCATGCCCAAAATGAGCGACACTATGGTGGAAGGTGTAATTGCCGCCTGGCATAAAAAGGTTGGAGATGCAGTGAAGGCAGGTGAATTGCTGGCTGAAATAGAGACCGACAAAGCTACGATGGAGTATGAATCCTTTAATAATGGAACTCTGCTTTACATCGGTGCAAATGCAAAGGAATCAGTAAAGATAAATGGAGTACTGGCCATCATTGGCGATAAAAATGCGGATTGGCAAACGTTGCTTAAAGCACATCAGGCGAAAGCCGTAGCTCCAGCAGTGACAGCTTCTGCAACTCAACCAACAACTTCGGCTGTTGCAACACCGGCAGTGGCAAGTGTGCCAGCTTCTGAACATACCACCAATGGCCGGGTAAAAGCTTCGCCATTAGCCAAGAAGATGGCCAGGGAAATGGGTTTTGATATTAAGCAGATTCAGGGCAGTGGTGACGGTGGACGGGTGACTAAACATGATGTAGAGACTTTCAAACCGTCAGCGGCTCCCACCAAAGAAAGCAAAGGAGCATCTATTACCCTGCCGCAAGTAGTTGGCAAAGAAAGTTTTGAAGAAATTCCCGTTTCGCAAATGCGGAAAACTATTGCACGTAGGCTTGCCGAAAGTAAATTCAGTGCTCCACATTTCTATCTCACGATGGAAATCAACATGGACAAAGCCATTGAAGCAAGAAAAAGCATGAATGAGATCGCGCCTGTGAAGATTTCATTTAATGATATGGTTATCAAAGCTACTGCAGCCGCCTTGCGTCAACATCCTGATGTGAATGTGAGCTGGCTGGGCGATAAAATGAGAAAGAATCATCACATACATATTGGTGTGGCCGTAGCTGTAAAAGATGGATTGGTTGTTCCGGTAATTCGCTTTGCAGATAACAAGTCGTTGAGCCATATTGGTGTTGAAGTAAAAGACCTGGCGCAGAAAGCTCACGATAAAAAACTACAACCAAGCGACTGGGAGGGAAGCACCTTCACTATTTCAAATCTTGGCATGTTTGGTATTGAGGAATTCACAGCCATCATCAATCCACCCGATGCTTGTATTCTAGCTGTGGGTGGAATAAAGGAAACGCCAATTGTTAAAAACGGGCAAATTGTTCCGGGTAATGTTATGAAAGTTACATTATCATGCGATCACAGAGCTGTTGATGGTGCAGTAGGTTCAGCTTTCCTGAAAACCCTGAAGGGATTACTGGAAGATCCGGTTAGGATTTTGATTTGACAACTGGCCGATGAAGACTTGCTTTTTCCTTTTTCTCTTAAGTATAAGTGCATACGGTCAGTTTTCAAGAAACACAGTGTTAATCAGTGGATTTGGATCCTATTCCACTGAGAAAAACTCAGAATCTGATAACTCAACAGAGCAGTTTTTAGTCGGAGTTTCGTCCGGGTATTTCATTATAAATAAGTTGGCTGTGGGGGCATCAATTAATTGGGCTGGTCTCAATCAAGAAAGTTCATATGCTTTTGAAGTACCACTTCAATATACGGCTGTGAATGAATTGAACGAGTCTAAAGCATGGGGCCTGGGACCATTCGCTCGCTACTATTTATTTAAAGGTCTATTTGTTGAAGCAGATTATTTGTTTGGCAAAAGCAAGGTGACAAACGAAACACAATCGGTTACCTTTACCTACCCCAATACTATTCCAAGCTCGATATACTCCACCTCCGCCCAAGAGACAAAATCAAAATTGTTTGCGATTGGTGCTGGCTATAGTTTGATTGTTACTAAAAGTAGAAACTTGGGTATTGATATTGGAGTTTTTTATAGATACCATGAGACGTCCATTTCATATAGTGGACTGTCTGTGAATTTGTCAATAACAGGATTCCTATTTCAAACTAAGATGCCATGACCAAAATTCACTCGACAACCATACTGGCCATAAACCATAATGGTCAAACTGCTATTGGTGGCGATGGTCAGGCAACCATGGGAAATACGGTAGCCAAGAGCAACGTTCGGAAAATAAGAAAGCTGCATGAGGGAAAAATATTGGTTGGATTTGCCGGCTCAACAGCCGATGCATTTACGTTGCTTGATCGTTTCGATGAAAAGCTCGCTGCCTACAATGGCAATATGAAACGCTCAGCTTATGAACTTGCCAAAGACTGGCGTATGGACAGATATCTGCGAAGACTGGAAGCGATGATCATTACAGCCAGTAAGGAAGAAATATTAATTATTTCCGGAACTGGCGATGTTTTAGAGCCCGATAACCAGGTTGCCGCTATTGGTTCGGGTTCCATGTATGCACAGTCTGCTGCCTTAGCGCTTAAGAAATTTGCTCCACACCTTACGGCCGAGGAAATGGTAAAAGAAAGCCTCCACATTGCAGCCGATATTTGCATTTATACCAATCATAATTTAATGATTGAGAAACTTTAATTTTTAATAGCCTCCATGTTTAAGTGGACTCCCATTCCGCTTGTTCGGATAACGGCAATTTTCTGTGCTGGAATTCTCCTTGGTATTTATAAGTTTGATTCAATAAGTTTTGAAGTGGCTCTGTTCTGTGTAGTTGCAGCCTCCATTTTTTACACCGGTCTCCATCTGCTAAAATCAAAATTCAGGAACCTAAAATACCTGGCCGGCCTGTTCGGTTTTAGTGCTTTACTTTTTAGTGGATATGTGCTGGTTTTGATGAGGACTGAATCTCCGAAACAATCCAACATTCTAAATTTGACCAAAACAATTCTTGCCTATGAAGCCGTGGTCGAAGGCCATCTCGAAGAGAAAAAGAGTTCATTTAAAACTACCGTTGCAGTTAAGAGAATTAAAACGGAAGAGGGTTGGTCAACCGCTTCGGGTAAAGTTAATCTTTACATTTCCAGGAAAACTTATCGCAACAATCTTCAGTGGGGAGACCGGATCGTGATAAATGGAATGCCACAAGAAGTTCAACCACCGGGCAATCCACATGAATTTAATTTTAAGCGATTCCTGAGCTTTAAAAATATTTATCATCAGCAATTTATTCAAGGCAACGATTTTGTTCACACTGGCGTATCAGAAAAAGGTTTTTTTTATTACTCTTCGAGAGCCCGCAATTATTTTTCATCGATTATTAAGAAATATGTTCACGGAGATGATGAGCAAGCTATTTCACTTGCATTAGTGATTGGTGTGACGGATGGCATTGACAATGAGCTTGTTAATGCCTACTCAGCCAGCGGGGCGATGCACGTGTTGGCCGTTTCCGGTTTGCATGTTGGAATAATTTATTGGATGATTTTGTTGCTGTTAAAACCGCTTCAAAAAACCACAAAAGGGCAATGGGCCGTTGCTTTCATTAGCTTGTTTATTTTATGGAGTTACTCTTTTGTTACGGGCCTTTCGCCTTCCGTGCTTCGAGCGGTGGTTATGTTTTCGTTTGTTGCTGTTGCCAAACCACTAAATATTCGTTCCAATATTTTTAATACTCTGGCCGGATCGGCATTTATTTTATTGTTGTATGATCCTTATCTTATAATGTCGGTTGGGTTTCAACTTTCTTACCTGGCCGTTCTAGGAATCATTTGGATGCAACGCCCGCTATACCTGCTCTATGAAGCCAAATCGTGGTTGATGGATCAGGTTTGGAAAATTACCTGCGTTTCGATTGCGGCACAGGCCACCACTTTTTCTTTAGGACTGCTCTACTTTCACCAGTTTCCAACGTACTTTCTTTTTTCTAACCTTTTTGTTATTCCGATTTCATTTGTTGTGTTGGTTGCTGGTATCGCGTTGATCGTTGTAAGCGCCATTGAACCGATAGCGTTTTTTGTTGGATGGATTTTGCAATGGTCATCAAAAATATTGAATGAGGGTGTTTTTCTTGTAGAAGACTTGCCCTTGAGTATCATCAATAATATTTACGTGGATGTTTTTCAGTCATGGTTAATAATGGGAATTTTGGCCAGCCTGATTTTTGTTTTTCAGTACCGAAAAATTCAATGGTTGTATGTTTCGTTGACTCTCGCCTTAGTGTTATCGGCTGTCCGGTGGGGTCATTATTTGGATCGAACGAGTGAAGTAAACGTGATTGTTTACAATGTTTCCGGGAAATCGGCATTTGAAGTTATTGATAATGAACAAAGTATTTTTGTAGCCGACTCATCTCTTTTGGCTGATGAGGAAAGGATACGTTTTCATATCCGGCCAAACAGGCTTTACAATATGGTTAGAGAAACAAAAATAATTTCTAATCAAGATTCTTCGAATGGTTATAAGGTGATCGAATACCTTGGTAAGAGTATTTTGATCGTATCAAAACCAATCAATAATTTTTCGAAGAACAGGAATCCTGATTTTGTGATTATCAGAAAGGGAGCCATGTGGAAAGCGCCTCAAATAATTTCCAATTTTCCCCAATCACAAATAATTTTAGACAGCAGTTGCGGAATAGGCCAGGTGAAGTGGCTGAAAAATCAAACTTCTATTCGTGGCGGTGAATTTTATTCAGTATCCGAAAATGGGGCATTTGTAGCCGTTCTGTAAGTCTTTTGAAATTACTTCCTAAAATGCTGGTTATAGTATTTAATACTTTGCTCAATTATCGGCAGCGCCCGGGCCTTTCCCAGAAATTCATCAACCACTACCACTTTATTCTCCAGCGATTTATAGTTTTCAAAAAAGTGTTTTAGTTCAACCTTAAAAAAATCAGGGAGTTCACTCACATCGTTTATATGACTCACGCTGGCATCCTGTAAGGCTACAGCAATAATTTTATCATCTGCTTCACCCCGGTCAACCATTTGCATTACACCAATAACTTTTGATGGTATTAAACACAATGGCACAACCGAAACCTGGGTTAGCACCACAATATCCAACGGATCGTGATCTTCACCCATGGTTTGCGGAATAAAACCATAATTAAGCGGATAGTACATAGAGGCATAGATTACCCGATCCAGTTTTATAAGGCCACTTTCCTTGTCAACTTCATACTTCGCTCTTGACCCCCTCGGAATTTCGATGATGCCATTTACAATTTCTGGCGGATTCGGGCCAATAGCTACTTCGTGCCATGGATGTTGCACCATAATTTTATGTGTTTATGGTATCTAAGGTAATGCTACTTTGCTACGTTTTAAAATGAGATATTTTGAACTGACTCTATTCCAGAAATCAATTCCCCATTATCTTCTGATAGATATTCCGTTTGGAATCAATTGCCACCAGGATATCGTACGCCTCCCGTTTGGTTTGAAGTGGAGCTGCTGAAAAAATATTCACCAGCTCAGTAGCTTTTGTATCAAAGAAAGATATCACAAAAATGGATGTGGGATAAACGGACCAAACTTTCTTCACGTTTTTTAGCGCGTCCAAAATTATGGTGCGGCTCTGGTCAGGATTTTTTTCAAAGCTATCTAATGCCAGGCGGTGATACCGGTAAGTATTCTTACGGAGCTCAATCATTTGAGGATTGGTAATATTCTCGATAAGGTTGTAACGGTTACGGGTGCTGGCAAGCGTAGCCCAACCCGCCCGGTTGGATGGTTGGGCATTGTTTACTACCGTTAAAGCCCTTTGGAAATAAGGTGTTCCCCCGAGTTCACTAAACGAATCATAATCCGTGCCTATGATGATGTAAGCATAAAAGGCCAGCATGGATGTGAGATTGTTGAGATAATTATTGTCATTGAATTCCAACGGTTGCGATTCATAGTATTCAAACTCCCACTCCCGATCGGCAAAGTTTAAAAGCGCTGTTTGATAATTTGAATTAAATATGGGGCGTGCGGAAGCGATCTGAGCGCTGGCCTGGAAATTCCCGATCGAGGGCATTTTCCCGATATTTAAAAACAGCCCGCAATTAATGCGTTCATGGTTTTTATAGGAATCGGTCGTCCATTTTCTGGTATTAAGGAAATTGGCAATGGCCCGCTCCATGTCTTTGAAAATGGCTCGGTCTGAGGTTTGAACCTGGTCGGCATTAATTGTGACTTTGCAATTCAATTCCTGCGCCTGGCTAGATGAAGCCCATGCCACCAGCATGATTAAGACACTAAGCCTGAAGGTTTTCAATAATGGCATTAATGATGTCACGGGCAACTTCCTTTTTAGGTTTTAACGGAAATTCTTTCATTCTATTTTGCCTGTCGAGAATACCAATTTTATTGGTGTCGGCTGCGAAACCTGCTCCAGGGTCATTTAAGGAGTTTATTATGATTAAATCAAAGTTTTTGGAGAATAGTTTTTTCTCCGCGTTCGCTTTTTCATTTTCTGTCTCCAAAGCAAATCCGGCAATTAATTGGCCAGGCTTTTTCATTTTACCTAGTGTTGCGGCAATGTCCTCGGTTTGAATCAGTTCAAGTGTTAACGTGCTTCCTGATTTTTTTATTTTTTGAGAAGCCACCGAACTTGGACGGTAATCGGCAACCGCTGCAGAAAGAACAGCAATATCACTAAAGGGAAAATATTTCACACAGGCCTCACACATCTCTGATGCGGATATGGTTTTTATGACTTTAACGGAAGGATTGGTCAATTTCTGATTGGTCGGCCCCGATACTAGTGTAACCGTTGCGCCCAGTTTGGCAAAGGCCTCAGCAATGGCATAACCCATTTTTCCTGAAGAGTGGTTGCCAATAAATCGCACGGGGTCGATCGCTTCATAAGTAGGTCCGGCTGTAACTAGAATATTTTTTCCTTTCAGGATATTTGATTGGCTGAAATGTTGTGTTAACACATCCATGATTTCCTCCGGTTCGGCCATCCGACCGAAACCTGTAAGGCCACTGGCCAACTCGCCATGCGCAGGAGAAACCAATAAATTGCCAAACGACTGTAGCTTTTCAATATTTGAGACGGTTGACTCATGTTTCAGCATGTCTAAATCCATGGCAGGGGCAAAAAAGACAGGACAACGGGCAGAGAGGTAGGTGGCCATCAAAAGATTATCGCAAATGCCACTGGCCATTTTAGCCAATGTGTTTGCACTGGCTGGTGCTATTACAAATACCTCCGCCCACAAACCAAGTTCAACGTGATTGTTCCACTGGCCCGTGGAATCATTTTGAAATTCGGAAAGTGCAGGATTTTTAGAAAGAGTGGAAAGGGTGAGAGGCGTAATAAAATCTTTCGAAGAAGGGGTCATCAATACCCTTACTTCTGCACCTGATTTTACCAATAGCCTGGTCAATACTGCGGCTTTATAGGCAGCTATGCTGCCAGTAACCCCGAGCAGTATTTTCTTTCCGGCAAGCATTAAGCTTCAGCTGTAGGTGCGGCTTCTGTAATAGCGGAGCGCATTCTATACATGATCTTGCCTTCTTGAAATTCTTCCATGGCAGAACTGGTAGGCTTGGGCAAGCGCTCATAATACTTTGAAATCTCTATTTGCTCCCGGTTTTCAAAAACCTCTTCCAGGTTATCCACAGTGGTAGCAAACTCGGCCAGTTTGCCGTTGAGTTCTTCCTTAATATTGATCGCTATTTGACGGGCGCGTTTTGAAATAACAACTACGGACTCATAAATATTGCCGGTAGTTGCTGCAATTTGTTCGAGGTCGCGTGTAACAATAGATGATTGTGTGGCCATGATTAAGAGTTTTTATTGGTTTTTAGTTTATTCAATTTAGAAATGCTTTCACTATAATATTTTTCCACATCCCGTGTGTACTTGCTTTCCGGATAGGCATCGATCATTTCCTGGTAAAATTCCACAACAGATTGATACCGTGCTGCCTGGAGGCTGGTTATACTTTGTTCGGCCAACCTGAATTGTGCGGTTATTCTTAATGCTTTGGCTTCTTCGGCCAATTTTGAATCAGGAAATTCGTTAACGAAATTTTGCAGGGCAATTACCGCGGCTTTGTACTGCCTGATCTTCAGGTATTGCCTGGCGTTATCAAAGCCCTTTCGTTCTAATTTTTGTTGCGAGGTGCTAATTACTTCAACCGCCCTGTCATAAAAGGTTGTGGTAGGATACCGGTTTAAAAAGTTTTGCATGGCTTCCATGGATTCAATGCCACTCTGTTGATCGAGGTTGGAGGGGGGAACGGAAACATACAGTGAATAGGCATACATGAACTCAGCCTCCTGGGCGAACTCACTGCGGCCGTAAGTTTCATAGAATGACTTAAACTGATCAGCGGCAAGCAAGTAAGTCCTTTCGTAATACTGGCAATAGGCAAGGTAGAATTCTACTTTTTCCCCTTCAGGAACGCCCCTGGTATTTGGTCGAATGTCCTCAAAAAGTAAAGCAGCCCGATAATAATCCTTCTTTTCATAGTACTCTACAGCGGCCTCATATTTAACCCTCCAGTCTTCATTTTTCTGAATTTTTCTGAACTTAATATTGCATGAGGTGGCCATAAACAGAATACACCCCAGCAGGCTTAACAGGAGAATCCGGTTATATACCTTATAGGCTTTCACTACCCGAAAAAGTTTGATTTTGGTTAAATCCATTGAGAATAAGCCCGCAAATATAAAACGCGGAGCCCATTAATAAAATTGGCTAACACTGACCAAAATTACCTCCTAACAATAAGCTTGCGGGTAAGCACGCCTATGTTATCAATGTAAACCGTGTAAAAGTAAACACCTGGCGTAAGATCCTGTGCCTCAATTTTCACTTTAAACTCGGAATAGGGCAATTCGTGGTTTGAAATGGAAGAGCCAAGGATGTTGTGAACTATCAGTTTGGCCTTCACCTCTTCATTGTGAAGCCTGTAATCAATATAGGCCTGGTCAATTACCGGGTTTGGGTAAACATCGTGCACGGTTATATCTTTGGATTGAAAAACCAGCGATTTGGGCTGTTTCTCTTCAATATTCACGTTAACATGATGCTCCACCAGGGTGTTGATATTCCCCTTGGCAAAAATTTCAAACCTTAATGGGTATTGCCCGGTAACAAGTCCGGTTTCAAGATAAAAATGAAGACTTTCCAGGGTGGCTCCGGCTTCTACCCGTTTTGAAAATTCTGTTATTCCTGCCTCTAAACAGTTTTTATCTATGCAGAAATAGCCCTTTTGGGTGCCGGAAAGCTCATTTCCAACAATTCGGATTATATAAAACTGAGCCTTGTCGGAAGTATTCTTGATTTTGATGGGTATCCGGATGGATTGACTAATCCCTGCCGTATAAGTATCGGTTCGATCGACTAAATCAAAAGTTTGGCTAAAAGAGCCAAGGCTGGCAAGCAGCAGAAAACCAATCACAATGCCTTTAATACTCATGCCTACACTTATTCAACTGAAAGATATAAATAAAAGATAGTTGATATGCAATAAAACGGGCATTTTATTGTTGCGGTTTCGACAAGGGGTGGGTGGTGGATTTACACGACTCTTTTTTTGATTTAACTACGTCATTTTTAGTTGGTCTTTCTTTTCCCCGCCAAACCATGCCTTCTAAAAGCATATCTTTTTGCTTCAACTCGTGGGGTGGTATGAAGGAGGCATCGGGGTTTTTTATAAAAGTGATATTATTGATGTTCCCGTTCCTGAAATTGATTTTCATATTGCTGCATTCAATTCTGTTTGCCCCAGTCATGAATGTAAGTTTCAGGATTGTAGAAGTGGAATCTTTAATCTCTTTTTCCTCTAGCACATAGTATAAGCTTTGCCCGTTCCCAACAACATCTACATGATGAATTTGCTTCCCGCGAAAGTAGGTTGTCATCATTCGCCCTTTTATTTGATTATAGTTTAGCAGGGAATCCCGCGATGCAACAAAGGAATTATTGATCATCAGAATTTTATCAATTGTATTTTTTAATACAAGCATCCTGATCGAGTCGGCTGTCATTTGGTTGCCGGCATTCCATAGTACCGGTTTGGTATAGAAATGAAGCATGGAATCGACTGGCACATAGACCAGCGAATCGGCCACGCCTTGCATATCTGTTTTATAAATCTTGGCGTTGTGGTA